>ENA-OQIM01000830-OQIM01000830.1-human-gut-metagenome-genome-assembly--contig:-NODE-830-length-11387-cov-1.872114_pt1 | contig 11387 bp, 17 predicted proteins | sample MGYA00242579_ERZ504744 | MGnify/ENA primary metagenome ERZ504744 (study PRJEB26092, sample SAMD00036441) | human gut metagenome | host: Homo sapiens | study: EMG produced TPA metagenomics assembly of...
CTGACCGGTGAGCAGGGGCAGCACAAAGGCCAGCGCTAAAAACAGGGCAGCTAGCACCAGCTGCCGCACGGAGGGAGTGTTTTTTGTTTTTCATAAGGGTTTCTCCTTTTTCAGCCGCAAAATAAAAAGGAGCCTGCCCCGCATTCCATGCCAAAGGCAGACCCCTTCGTGGCGTCTGTTTCAAAAAAATATTGCTTGCTGGGATAAGCGGCAGGCTGCTGCCCGCCCGTGCCCGGCTTCCTGCTGGAACGATGGTCAAAAGTATAACAAACCATTTTGCCCCTGTCAAGCGGGGCGGGATGTCTGCAAAATAGACAAAAATCGGTCTATTCGCAAAAAAATTTCCCCGGGGCTGTACATTTTGCTGGAAGAAGCTTGACCTTTTTGCGCAGAATGGATAATATAAAATTGAAAAAAAGCGCGCTGCGGCAATCTTGACGCCGGGGCGCTGACGAGAGGCTTTTTTGAGCGCATGAATTCTGAGGTTCATACGGGAGGACCATCATGACAAATGCTGAAAAACTTACCCTGAAAAAGCACGCCTGCCACATCCGCATGGGCGTGATCGAAGGGACCACAGTGCAGGCTGTGGTCACCCGGGCGCAGTCTGAGCATCGCAGACGTGCTGTCTTATCTGTACTTTAAGGAACTGAACGTAGACCCTGCCCAGCCTAAGATGCTGACCGCGATCGTCTGGTGCTGTCCAAGGGTCATGCCGCCCCGGCGCTGTACGCAGCGCTGGCAGAGCGGGGCTTCTTCCCGGTGGAAGAGCTCAAGACCCTGCGTAAGATCGGCAGCCGCCTGCAGGCCACCCCAACATGAACAGCGTGCCCGGCGTGGATATGTCCACCGGCAGTCTGGGTCAGGGCATCTCTGCCGCCTGCGGCATGGCACTGGGCGCAAAGCACGCCGGCTCTGCCGTGAACGTTTACGCCATTCTGGGCGACGGCGAGGTGGAAGAGGGCGAATGCTGGGGAGGCCTTTATGTTTGCCGCCCACTATGGCCTTTCGAACCTGTGCGTGATGCTGGACCGCAACCATCTGCAGATCGACGGCACCACCGAGACTGTCATGAACAGCGCCCCGCTGGAAGATAAGCTGCGCGCCTTCAACTTCAATGTGGTCACCATCAACGGCCACGACTTTGACCAGATCGAGAGCGCCGTGCAGGCTTTCCACGCCGAGACCGAAAAGCCCACCTGCATCATTCTGGATACGGTCAAGGGCACCGGCGTTTCCTATATGACCAATTCCGTTGCATGGCACGGCAAGGGCCCCAACGATGAAGAGTATCAGGTGGCCATGAACGAGCTGAACGCCGCCTATGCCGCGCTGGAACAGGAGGAGAACTGAGATGGCAGACGTGAAAAAGATCGCGACCCGCGACAGCTACGGCAACACCCTGAAGGAACTGGCTGCGGAAGGCCACGATGATCTGGTGGTGCTGGACGCTGATCTGGCCGCCGCTACCAAGACCGGTATGTTCCAGAAGGCATACCCGGATCGTCACTTTGACTGCGGCATTGCCGAGGGCAACATGGTAGGCGTGGCCGCAGGTCTGGCCGCCATGGGCTATGTGCCCTTTGTTTCCAGCTTTGCCATGTTTGCAGCAGGCCGCGCCTTCGAGCAGGTGCGCAACTCTGTGGGCTACCCCCACCTGAACGTGAAGATCGGCGCCACCCACGGCGGCATCTCCGTGGGCGAGGACGGCGCTTCCCACCAGTGCTGCGAGGACTTTGCCCTGATGCGCAGCCATCCCCGGCATGACCGTCTCTGCCCGCCGACGATATCGAGCACGCGCCGCTGTGCGCGCCGCTTACGCCATGGAAGGCCCCGTCTACCTGCGCTTCGGCCGTCTGGCTGTGCCCGTGTTCCACGATGAGCCAACTATCACTTGAGCTGGGCAAGGGCGAGCAGCTGACCGAGGGCAACGATATTGCCATCATCGCCACCGGCCTGATGGTCAACGAGGCACGCATGGCTGCCGAGCAGCTGGCTGCCGAGGGAATCCACGCCCGGGTCATCAACATCCACACCATCAAGCCCCTGGACGAGGAAATCGTCATCAAGGCTGCTAAGGAGTGCGGCAAGGTATCACTGCCGAGGAGCACAACAGTATCGGCGGTCTGGGCGAAGCGTCTGCGCTGTCCTGAGCGACGAAGCTGCCACTCCCGTGCGCCGCGTGGGCGTGCAGGACGTGTTCGGCTGCTCCGGCCCCGCATGGGACCTGCTGAAGAAGTTCGGTCTGGACGCAGCCACCATCTGCAAGACTGCCCACGAGATGCTGGGCAAGTAAGCGCTTTTTACAGCAGTACGAATTCGATTTTTAAAGCCGCCGCACAAAACACTGTGCGGCGGCTTCTTTTTGCCTCTATAACTGTCCTCCACACAAGGACAGGGACAAAATGAAAGCCTGAGTTTTGTCTGCATTTTATATCGAAAAGAAAAATGTGCGACTGAATTTATAAAATAAATAAAACTGTTCAAAAGTAAGAGATAAAAAAGAAATAACACGATTGTTCAAGTATGTTTGTTTAAAAGTGAAATATGCTCATGGACTGAAATTGTACAAAAATCATGGGATTTCTGGGGCGTTGCGTTAGACAAACCGCAGAAATGAACGCACAGCGCGGACAAATTTTGCAAAACCCCTTTTCTTTTGCGGAAAGGAGCGGTATAATGCCGTCATAGCACAAGGGAGTGCATCGTTCCGGAAGGAGGAACGGACATCCCTTGTGTATTTTTAGAACGTGATGCTTTAGCAGAGTATAAAACTAAAGCAGTAAAGAGAGGGGAAATATCTATGAGATCGATCGTCGTATTTCGCGCCGCAGCTTCCTGGCAGCTGCCGGTGCCACCTCTGCTGTGCTGGCTCTGACGGCCTGCGGCGGCTCTTCCAGCTCGGTGGCGGCTTCCTCCGCCTCCGGCACTGCCTCCTCTGCAGCTGGCACTGCACAGGGCGGAACCCTGAATATCATGCTGGAGACCGAGGTCCAGTCGCTGGACCCGCAGGTAGCCACCGACGGCACCTCCTTTGAGGTCATCGCAGACTACACCGACGGTCTGATGCAGATGGATGCAGACGGCGCAGCAGTTCCCGCCATTGCAGAGACCTACGACATCAGCGAGGACGGCAAGACCTACACCTTCCACCTGCGGGATGCCAAGTGGTCCAACGGCGAAGCCGTTACCGCTGCCGACTTCGTGTTTGGCTGGCAGCGCGCCGTGGACCCCGCCACCGCTTCCGAGTATTCCTATATGCTGTCGGATATCGGTCAGGTGGTCAACGCTGCCGAGATCATTGCAGGCGAGAAGCCCGTCACCGATCTGGGCGTGACTGCTGTGGACGACAAGACGCTGGAAGTCCAGCTGAACGTTCCCGTCAGCTATTTCCTGAGCCTGATGTACTTCCCCACCTTCTATCCGGTCAACGAGGCGTTCTACAACACCTGCAAGGACACCTTCGGCACCAGCCCCGACACGGTGCTGTCCAACGGTGCGTTCAAGCTGACCGACTACCAGCCTGCCGCAACCGCCTTTACGCTGGAAAAGAACCCCGATTACTACGATGCCGGCAAGATCGCTCTGGACGGTCTGGCCTATCAGGTCATCAAGGACAGCCAGCAGGCACTGATGAGCTACCAGACCGGTGCTCTGGACATGACTCTGCTGAACGGCGAGCAGGTGGATCAGGTCAAGGATGACCCGAGTTTACCAGCGTGGGTGCCGGTTACCTGTGGTACATCAGCCCAACATCGGCAGTGTGCCGGAGCTGGCCAACGAGAACCTGCGCAAGGCCATCACCTTTGCACTGGATCGTGACGCCATTACCGGAGACGTGCTGAAGGACGGCTCTGCACCCTGCTACACCGTCGTTCCGCCGCAGTTTGCCACCGGCCCCGACGGCAGCGATTTCAGCGCCGACCAGACCAAGTTTGCAGAGTTCTGCGCTTATGATGCCGACAAGGCCAAGGAGTACTACGAGCAGGCCAAGAGCGAGCTGGGCAAGGACTCCTTCACCTTCAACATGGTGGTGGATGCCGACGATGCACCCCAGAAGGTGGCACAGGTCGTCAAGGAGCAGCTGGAGACCACGCTGGCAGGCTTTACCCTGAACCTGACCGTGGAACCCAAGAAGCAGCGCGTGCAGGATATGCAGGACGGCAACTTTGAGATCGGCCTGACCCGCTGGGGCCGACTACGCCGACCCCATGACCTATCTGGCATGTGGGTGACCGGCAACTCCAACAACTACGGTCTGTGGAGCGATGCCGACTACGATGCCATCATTGACGAGTGCACCACCGGTGACCTGTGCACCGACCCCGAGGGCCGCTGGGCTGCCCTGTACGAGGCAGAGCAGATCGTTCTGGAGCAGGCGGTCATCTTCCCCCTGTACGGTCAGTGCAATGCCGAGATGGTCTCCTCTGCCGTTACCGGCGTAGCGTTCCACCCCGTGGCACTGAACCGCGTGTACAAGAACGCTGCTAAGAGCGAGTAAAACTGAAAGCACACTGAACAAGGCCGCACAGTGCCCGCAAAAAGCCACTGTGCGCCTTTTTGACATTGTGCCTGTCCGCGGCAGACGAACGACTGACGCGAGATCCCGGAAGGAAAAAGGGGGTCCACCCGACGTGAAAAAATATACGCTCAAGCGAATCCTGACCTCGCTGTTCACGCTGCTGGCAATTCTGCTGGTGCTGTTCATCCTGATGCAGCTGATGCCCGGTTCGCCCTTCAATGATGAAAAGCTGACGCCCGATATGCGGGCAGCCCTGTATGCAAAGTACGGCCTTGACCAGCCCATCTATATCCAGTTCTTCCGCTATGTGGGCAATATGCTCCGGGGCGATCTGGGTGTCAGCTACAATATCTCCAAAAATACGCCCATCTCCCAGCTCATCCAGTCCCGTCTGCCCATCTCCATTCAGGTGGGCGGCATGGCGGTCACGCTGGGTGCCATCGCAGGTCTGGTGCTGGGCATTCTTGCCGCCTTAAAGCGGGATACCGTGGTGGATTCCATCGCCACCATCATCTCGGTCATCGGCGTATCGGTGCCGTCCTATGTGTTCGCACTGGCGCTGAGCTACACCTTCGGCTTCAAATTCCGCTGGTTCCCCATGCTGTTTTCCGCCAAGGACATCTTTGGCTCCAGCGTGCTGCCCAGTATCTCGCTTTCCATGTTCACCATGCGTCCATTGCCCGCTTTACCCGCAGTGAGATGATCGAGGTGCTGGATTCGGATTATATGCTGCTGGCCGAGAGCAAGGGCATTTCCGGCCCGGCGCTGATCTTCCGCCACGCGCTGCGCAACGCCTGATCCCCATCATCACGGTGCTGGCACCGCTGATCGTGGATCTGATGACCGGCTCGCTGGTGGTGGAAAAGATCTTCGCCATTCCCGGCGTGGGCAGCCTGCTGGTCACGGCCATCCAGTCCAACGATTACAACGTGGTCATTGGCCTGAGCTTTATTTACAGCGCCATGTACATTGGCATCATGCTGGTCGTTGACCTGCTGTACGGCATCATCGACCCGCGCATTCGTTTGGCAAAGGGGGACGACTAAATGGCAGAAAAAGCGATCCGGCTGGGCGGCGAATCCACCGCCGATGCCATTGTCAGCGCCGTGGATGCAATGTACACGGAGCACACCTTTGCGGAAAAGGATTTTGCCCTCAAGCACAACGAGGACGAGATCAGCGTGGATACCAACTTTGCGGCGCAGAACTTCTGGAAGGAAGCGCTCATCCGCTTTTTCAATAAGAAGAGCGCCGTGCTGGGGCTTGTCCTCATCGTGATCATCGTACTGCTGGCCGTTTTGGGCCCGGGCATGAACAGCTACACCTACTCCGGGCAGGATCTGAGCCAGAAAAACTTTGCGCCCCGCGTGCCGGGCATTGAGCAGTTCGGCATTCTGGACGGCAGCGAGAAGATGAGCACCACCACCGGCACCAAGGTGACCAACGCTTATCAGGAAAAAGACAAGCTGGACGTCTACTACTGGTTCGGCAGCGACCTGTACGGCCGCGACATCTGGACCCGTACATGGGAAGGTGCCCGGGTCTCCCTGATCATCGCGGTGGCGGCGGCGATCATTGATATGGTCATCGGCATGAGCTACGGCCTGATCTCCGGCTACTTCGGCGGCAGAGTGGATATGGTGATGCAGCGCTTTCTGGAGGTAGCCAACGGCATCCCCCGGCTGGTCATCGTCACGTTGCTGCTGCTGGTGCTACAGCCCGGCATGGTGACCATCATCTTTGCCCTGATGCTGACCGAATGGGTGGGCATGAGCCGCATTGCCCGCGCGGAGATGCTCAAGCTGAAGGATCAGGAGTTCGTTCTGGCCTCCCGCACGCTGGGCGCCGGCAGCTTCTTCATCATCTTCAAGGAAGTGCTGCCCAACATCATCGGACCCATCATCACGCAGGTCATGTTCAGTATCCCGACCGCTATCTTCACCGAGGCGTTCCTCTCCTTCGTGGGTCTGGGCATCCCGGTGCCGCAGTGTTCGCTGGGTTCTCTGATCAGTGAGCTGTACAACAGCTTCACCACCCACCCCTATCAGATCATCCCGCCCATTGTGGTCATGAGCCTGCTGATGCTCAGCTTCAACCTCGTGGCGGATGGTCTGCGCGAGGCGCTGGACCCCAAGATGAAGAGTATGTAAGGAGGAACACCCCATGCCTGAAGCAAAAAAAGAACAGGTCTTGTCGGTGCGAGACCTTGATATCACCTTTAAGACCACCGCAGGCCCGGTGCACGCCATCCGCGGTGTGAACATCGACCTGTACAAGGGCGAGACGGTCGCGCTGGTGGGCGAGTCCGGTTCCGGCAAGTCCGTCACCATGAAAGCCGCCATGGGCATTCTGGCCAAGAATGCCACTGTGAACAGCGGCAGCATCCGGTTCAGCTACCACCACGCGACGGCAGCCGGAGAGCGTAGACTAGCTGCAAAGGATAAAAAGTGGATCCGCCGCCACATCAACGGCAAGCGCATCGCATGGTGTTCCAGGACCCCATGACCAGCCTTGACCCCACCATGACCATCGGCAAGCAGATCATGGAGGGCATGCTCTGGCACTTCAAAATGCCCAAGGCGGAAGCTACAAAAAGGCGCTGGAACTGCTGGAAGAGGTGGGCATCACCGATGCGGAAAAGCGGATGAAAAACTACCCGCACCAGCTGTCCGGCGGTATGCGCCAGCGCGTGGTCATTGCCATTGCGCTCTCCTGCGACCCCGACCTGCTCATCTGCGACGAGCCCACCACCGCGCTGGATGTGACCATTCAGGCCAAAATTCTGGAGCTGATCCGCCGCATCCAAAAGGAGCGCGGCATCTCGGTCATCTACATTACCCACGACCTTGGCGTTGTGGCAAAGGTGGCAGACTATGTGGACGTGATGTACGCCGGCAAGATCGTGGAGACCGGCACCATCGACGAGATCTTCTACGACCCCAAGCACCCCTATACATGGGGCCTGCTGTCGGCCATGCCCGACCTTGACACCGCCGACGACCGTCTGTATACCATTCCCGGCTCGCCGCCGAACCTGCTGCACGAGAAGCCCGGCGATGCCTTTGCACCCCGCAACCGCTTTGCGCTGAACATCGACGACGAGATCGACCCGCCCATGTTCAAGATCAGCGATACCCACTATGCGGCAACATGGCTGCTGGACCCCCGGCCCCCAAGGTGGAGATGCCGCCGGAGCTCAAGGAGCGCATTGCCCGCATGAAAGCAGAAGCAAAAAAGATCGAGGAGGCGGAATAAATGGCAGCACAGAGCACGACCCCGCTGCTGAAGGTCGAAGGGCTGAAGCAGTATTTCCGCGTCAATAAGAATTTCACGGTCAAGGCGGTGGACGATGTCAGTTTTGAGATCTACCCCGGCGAGACCTACGGTCTGGTGGGCGAGTCCGGCTCGGGCAAATCCACCATCGGCCGCAGCATCATCCGCCTGTACGACCCCACTGCGGGCAAGATCACCTTTGACGGGCAGGATATCAGCGGCCGTCTGAGCCATGCGCAGAACAACACCCTGCGCACCCAGATGCAGATGATCTTCAGGACCCTATGGCGTCCCTGAACCCCCGCAAAAAAGTGGAGGACATCATCGGCGAGGGTCTGGATATCCACCATCTGTGCAAAACGCAGGCAGAGCGCCGCGAAAAGGTGGAAAAGATCCTTGCTAAGGTCGGCCTTTCCCCGGAGCACGCCGAGCGCTACCCCCACCAGTTCTCCGGCGGTCAGCGTCAGCGCGTGGGCATTGCCCGCGCCCTCATCATGAACCCCAAGCTCATCATCGCGGACGAGTGCATCTCGGCGCTGGATGTGTCCATTCAGGCACAGGTAGTCAACCTGATGAAGGATATCCAGCAGGAGACCGGCACGGCCTACCTCTTCATTGCCCATGACCTTTCCATGGTCAAGTATATCTCTGACCGCATCGGGGTGCTCCATCTGGGCCACCTGCTGGAGACCGGCACCACCGAGGAGATCTTTGAGCATCCCATCCACCCCTACACCCGGAGCCTGCTGTCAGCCATCCCGCTGCCCAACCCTGTTGTGGAAAAGCGCCGCGTGGCCGAGACCTACGATTACGCCGCCTCCGGCATCGATTACAGCCTGGTACCAGCCACCATGTTGCGGGCAGCCACTACGTCAAGTGCACAGACGCAGAGTTTGCCCAGTGGTGCAGGTAGACCATATCCTCCCAGCAAATGCAAAGCGCCCCCGCTCACCGGTGTTTCCGGCAGGCGGGGGCGCTGCTTTTTGTAGGAAGTTCAGAAGGTCAGCCGCATCTGGTACCACACCACGCCGCCGTGGGTGGAGCCGGAAACGCCTTCGCTGACAAAGCCGAAGCCGGCGTAATAGTGCACGAGCCTGTCCTTGCAGGTGACACCAGCCCCTGCGGCCCTGAGCCTTTGCATCGGCGATGGCCCGGCGGAGCAGCTGCCCGGCCAGGCCCTGCTTCCGGTATTCGGGCAGGGTGTTCACCCCAAAGATCATCTGCCACGCCCCATGCGCATCGTGCAGGGAAGCGTCGGCGTACATCTCGTCTGTCAGGTCGGGGGTATCGGTCACAAAGCCGTCCACAAAGGAGACGAGCTTTTCGTCCTCGAACAGCAGCCAGAAGTGGTCGGCATAATGGGTCAGCCGCCCGGCAAATTCTTCTTTTGTGGCCGCCTCCGCAGCCGGGAAGCAGGCCGCCTCCACGGCGGCAATGGCATCCAGATCTTCAAAGGTGGCAGTACGGATCTTTTGCATAGTCATTCTCCAAAGTTTGATTTGTTGAGCTGAGTATACCACACCATCCCGCAAAGCGCCAGCAAAACAAAAAGAACCACCGACCGAAGTCGATGGTTCTTTTTCACGAGTGGAGCATTGTCAACGGCAGTCGAACCTTCAGGCGGGCATATCATTGCTGCGGTCAGAGCGCTTCAAACCAAGAAACGGCGGCACTTCGGAACGCTTCAGCCCTTGTTCGTGTGCTTTTTCAGTTGGTATTCCTGCAGGGCAATGCTGTCCAGCAGATCACGCTGATTCTGGGAGGCTGCATAGTAATCGACGCCGAACCGTTTGCAGACTGCACTGAGTTGGTCAAGCATTTCAACAGCAGTAGGGGACATTCGTTTGACCTCGATATCCATAAAAACTCCTTTTCCCAAAAACGTGAGGGCAAGAATCGTCCGTGGCCACAAATTCTCAATTCTTGAAAATGTTGTGCTTCCGGACTGCACTTCTGCGACGCTCCCGCGTTTTTGAAGTGTTCTTGTTGGGGCGTACCTGCCCCAAACCCTGCTTCTGAGGTTACGACAAACGGGAATTTAGTTGGTTGATTATTCTTCGTTATCCTTTTGAGATTCATCACTTTCCCTATTTCGATTTTGACCATCGAGAGCAGACCTATGCCTACACCAAGCGCTAAACCGACAAGCATATAGAGTGGAATATTGTTGGTTACTACACCAATAGCCGCACCGATAGAAATTCCTATGCTCATAAAAGTCGGTAAATAGTGAGGCTTATCATCTTTTTTATTTTTCATTATACATTCCTTTCCAAATTATAAGATTTATTGAGTGTCGTTATCAAAATGATTGCAGCAAAAGACTCAATACATAACTAACGATTGCTCCTACTGCAGCACTTCCGATAAACCATAAAACCTTTTGATAAGGACGTTTGCCGTATTCTCTGGCGCTCTGGATTTCATCCAGCCTTTTACCTTCACAAAATGCTACGATTTCTTTATATGTTTGAACATCATTGTCCTTTTTTATTCGTTCAACCTTTGCTGCAAAATACATGGCAGCTAAAGCAATGACACACCAAAGGATCAATGCCCATTTATTACCAATGTAAAATAACGGAGCTGCCGAAATAACAGCAATAACGAGAAAAACCGTATAGATTGCGCCATAGTGATTGAGTTTTTTGATTTCCTCTTGTTTGATTACTTCTTTCATAGTATCAATATCTCCTTTGATTAGTTTATCAAGTGAGATTTGAAAGATTTCACTTCAGTAATACCAAGCTGGTTACATCTGGATAGCTTTTGTCATTTTCCCAATTTGAGATTGTTTGCCTTGAAACATAAACATGATCGGCTAACTCCTCTTGAGACAGTTGTAACTCTTGGCGATATTTTTTTATTTGCTTTCCGAGTTCCATCTCTTCACCTCCTTGCATACTCATACTAATCAAAAGATTGTATTTTCGCAATCAAAGGACATTGACATCTGTGTTTTCCGTGTGTCAAAGGTCTTTTACATACCGTTAACTTCCGATTTGTTGAGCCGAGTATACCATACTACCAGCTGAAAGAACACCCCTATATGTCAGAACTTTCCCTTTTTTCTGCGTACGTGCGTACCGGCCATGTACGGACGTACGCAGCGATTACCCCCAAACGCGCCATATAGGGGGACGATCAAGTTCGCACAAAGCGACCTTGATCCCGCAAAACAAAAGGCAGGATACCATCACCACGATGATACCCTGCCTTTGCTCGTTTACCGTTCCGAGTAGTCCTTCCGCAGAACCTCCGATAAACAAAAAACGTACCCGAACCTTTCTCATAAAGAATCGGGTTCGAGTACGAACTGTATGGTGGACGGTACAGGACTCGAACCTGTGACCTCCTGCACGTCAAGCAGATGCTCTACCAGCTGAGCTAACCGTCCATATTCTGTTTGTGCCGCAATCAGCTTGATTATGATATCATAACCGCCGGTATCAAGCGGATATTCGTAATTTTGAAAATTCTGCAAACTTTTTGATGTCCGGTTTACTGTGGATAGAAAATCAGCCCGGCCCCAGCGCACATTTTTGTAAACCGCCCCAAGGCGTTTCCGTTGCCCTGAACGCCGGTTTGTGGT
>ENA-OQIM01000831-OQIM01000831.1-human-gut-metagenome-genome-assembly--contig:-NODE-831-length-11383-cov-3.483920_pt1 | contig 11383 bp, 13 predicted proteins | sample MGYA00242579_ERZ504744 | MGnify/ENA primary metagenome ERZ504744 (study PRJEB26092, sample SAMD00036441) | human gut metagenome | host: Homo sapiens | study: EMG produced TPA metagenomics assembly of...
CAACAACTTCTCCTGCTCCTAATTCTTCGATCAGCTGGCATGCACGATCCATCGCTGCCATTGCATTTTCTGGTCTAATCCTTTTTCAAATTTACCAGATGCATCGGTTCTTAAACCGATTCTCTTAGAAGAAAGTCGGATATTTGTTCCATCAAAGCATGCTGCTTCAAATAATAATGTCTTGATATCATCTGTTACCATGGAGTTTTCTCCACCCATGATACCTGCGATACCTATTTCTTTTTCTCCATCACAGATCATTAAGACATTTTCATCCATTGTTCTTTCTTCACCATCTAATGTAGTGAATTTATCTCCCGCTTTTGCACGGCGTACGACGATCTCTTTGTTTGCGATCGTATCAAGATCGTATGCATGCATTGGCTGTCCGAATTCTTCCATCACGTAGTTTGTGATGTCAACCAGGTTATTGATCGGACGGATTCCCATCGCAGCTAATCTTCTCTGCATCCATTCTGGTGATGGTGCTAATTTGATATTTTTTACAACTCTTGCTGTGTATCTTGGGCAAAGATCCTCGTCTTCGACTCTTACTTTGATATAATCATGGACATCTTCATCATTTCCAGTCTTTGTGACAACTGGTGGGAAGAAGTCTTTCTTAAATGTAGCGGCTGCTTCTCTTGCCATACCGATCATGCTGAAACAGTCTACACGGTTTGATGTGATCTCGAATTCGACAACTGCATCGCGAAGTCCTAAAGCTTCAACTGCATCATCTCCTGGTTTTACGTCTTTATTGAAAATGTAGATTCCATATTCCGGTGCTTCTGGGTACATGTCTCTGGAACTTCCAAGTTCTTCAATAGAACACATCATACCAAAAGATTCTACTCCACGAAGTTTTCCTTTTTTAATCTTAATTCCGTCTTCTGGGTTCTTTCCACCGTCATGTCCTCCGGCAACTCGTCCACCGTCTAAGACAACTGGTACTAAGTCTCCTTCTGATACGTTTGGTGCTCCTGTTACGATCTGAACTGTTTCATCTCCAACATTCACCTGACAGATGATCAGTTTGTCTGCGTCTGGATGTTTTTCGATCTTCTCGATCTTTCCGACTACGATCTTTTCTAAGTTTTTATCTAAATATGTGACACTTTCCATGTTGGAACCAGATAATGTCATTTTATCTGCATATTCCTGTGGTGTGCAATCAAGATCAGGCACATAAGCTTTGATCCATGAAATTGGTGTATCCATTACTTTTATTCTCCTTTATTCTATCTTCTCTATTCGAAATATTCTTATCGTTTCTCTTAGAACTGTGATAAGAATCTCTTATCGTTTTCGTATAACAGACGCATATCGTCGATCTCGTATTTTAATAATGCGACACGCTCTAAACCGATTCCAAATGCAAATCCTGAATATACTTCTGGGTCGATTCCGCACATTTCAAGCACGTGTGGGTGAACCATTCCACATCCTAAGATCTCGATCCATCCGCTTCCTTTACACATACGACATCCTTTTCCACCACATTTGAAACATGTCACGTCTACTTCCGCACTTGGCTCTGTAAATGGGAAATGATGTGGACGGAATTTTACTTTTGTATCTGGTCCGAAGAATTCTTTTGCAAACTGTTCTAATGTTCCTTTTAAGTCTGCAAATGTGATTCCTTTATCTACAACCAATCCTTCTACCTGATGGAAAGATGGAGAATGTGTTGCGTCAACTTCATCAGAACGGAATACACGTCCAGGTGCGATCATACGGATTGGCATCTGTCCTGTTTCCATGATACGAGCCTGTACAGGAGATGTCTGTGTTCTTAACACGATATCTTTGTTGATATAGAATGTATCCTGTTCATCTTTTGCAGGATGGTTTGCAGGGATATTTAACATTTCAAAGTTGTATTTATCGTATTCTACTTCTGGTCCTTCTACGACTTCGTATCCCATACCGATAAATACTCTCTCTAATCTTCCAGCGCGATCTGGTTTGGATGACGATGTCCTTTTTCATGAGTTTTTCCAGGTAATGTAACGTCGATGACTTCACATTTCATCTTTTCTTCACGAACTTTTTTCTTTAATAATGTCATCTCTTTTTCTAATGCTTCTTCGATGACTGCTCTGGTATCATTGACCATCTGTCCAACGATCGGACGTTCTTCTTTGGCTACGTCCTTCATTCCTTTTAATACCTGAGTTAATTCACCTTTTTTACCCAGTACAGATACACGGATATCATTTAAACTATCCATTGCATCTGCTTGCTCGATTTTCTCCAAGGCAGCTTTCTTGATTGCCTCTAATCTCTCTTTCATCTGCTTAGTTCTCCTTTATTGATCTTTTCTATATTCTCGGATCAGGTTACTTTTTCTTCTGTATTCAGGCAAAAGAAAAAGAACCCGTCCGCAAAGGGACGAGTTCTTAATATATACTCGCGGTACCACCCTAATTCCTATGGTATCGTTAAACTTCTTCTTAATTACCATAAGCACTTAAGTCTCTGCGTAACGGGCAGACTCCGTTATCTCCTACTGATGCTTAAATGACATTGCATCACATTCAAAGATACAGCTACGGTGTGAAATTCGGAAACTTTTGGTTTCTTACTGTGCACCATCAATGCCTTTAACGTTATTATTCTATAACATTCTTATGGCATTTGTCAATTAAATTTTCTGTGGAAGTTGTGCCAATACGATCGCTATAAACATCAACCACACCCTATCAATCTCTATGGCTCAAATTCTGATGCAGAACCAAAAATCCAGCGATCACAGAAGTCACAGATTCCAGACTAAGGATCAACGATGCTACCGTAGGATTCATATTCTTCTGCCCCACGATCTGTAATGTATAAGCAACTCCACATGACATCACTCCTGCATATAAGATTGGTTTCCATGCAAGTAAGATCATGCTAATCTCCGGATGTTCAAAAAGCATCATTGGAACAAAACAAAAGAATCCCGCAGATAAAAAAACTGAATACATGACATTTTCACTCCATCATTAAATTGTGTAAAATAATCGATCACTAAAATATGAATCGAAAATGCAATTGCACCTAAAAATACATAGATATCCCCTTTTCCAATCGAAAATCCGTCCGTAATGCATAAAAAATAAAGTCCTGCAAGTGCGATCACAACGCTGATCCAGACGGATAATCCGCACTTTTTTTCCTAAAAATAATCCCAAAATTGGAACAATGATAATATAAAATGCTGTAATAAATCCTGCTTTTCCTACAGTTGTATACATGATTCCAAATTGCTGCAAGGTGCTTCCTGTAGCTAATGCGACTCCGCAACAGATTCCGCCTAATAGCAATCTCTTTTTCTCCGTGAAGTTTGTTTTCTTCCTTACTTTTCCTCTGTTTAGAAACGCAATACACGGAATCAATACAATGCCTCCGATCAATGTACGAACACAATTAAATGTAAATGGTCCAACATAATCCATTCCAACACTTTGTGCAACAAATGCAGCGCCCCATATGATCGCAGCTAAAAATAATGATAATGATCCTTTGATCTGTTCTTTTTTCATACTTTTCAAACCTTCTCTTTCGTTAGCATATTGAATTTATTTTACTACGGTAGTTTTTTGTCTGCAAGTAAAAAGAAAGAATGCATCTTATGATCTGATATCGATCATAAATACATTCTTTCTTTTTAAGTTTAAGAATTGTATCTATATTTAATTTTATAGTTACCTATTTATAAAGGGTCAGTATTTCTTCCCCTACGTTACACTCTCCAATATGTTTCAATGAAATACTTGCGTATTCCGCATTATTACTGATAACTACCGGAGTCGTCATAACATATCCATCTACTCTCATATCTTCTAAGTCGAACTCACAGATGAGCTCTCCTTTTTTTACTTTCTGACCAGCTTCTACTTTCATATAGAAGCCTTTTCCACCTCGCTTTACTGTATCAAGCCCAAGATGTATCAAAACTTCTGCTCCATCTTTGGATTCCATAGCAAGGGCATGTTTTGTCCTAAACACTGCTGCGATGATCCCATCTACTGGTGCATATAGTTTTCCTTCTTCTGGTTTAACTGCAAAGCCTTCCCCTAACATTCCACCAGAAAATGCCTCATCTCCAACTTCTTCTAGTTCAATCACGCATCCTTTGATCGGACAGGCGATACTTTCCTGTTGCATTTTATCTTTGGAATGTGTATTTTCTTTTAGTAATTGTTTGATTTCTTTCTTTGCTCGTCTTGTCCTTAAATAATCTTCCAGTTCTGATTTTAGCACCGTTACATATGGACCATAAATGATCTGAATGCTGTTTCCTCGTTTCAAAATTCCCCTTGATCCTGTTTCTTTGATCATGGCATCATCCACCAGACTTATATCTTTCAGTCCACATCGAAGTCTTGTAACACAACAGTCAATATCACCGATATTCTTTTTGCCTCCAAGTCCCGCTGCGATCTTTGCTAATAATTCTTCTGAAAAATCTTCTCTGTATTCATATTCTGGCTCTTCTTCATATTCTTGTGCTGGTTCTTCTTCCCTTCCCGGTGTTTTGATATCAAATTTCAAGATCAGAAAATGGAATAAGAAATAATACACTATGAAATAAACAATTCCCAGTGGAATGACCATCATCCAGTTTGTTTTTCTTGTCCTTGCATGATTCCAAAAAAGAACAGATCGATAAGCCTCCAGAAAATGTTAATCCAACTGTAATCTTCAATACATGCATCATCATATATGCAAGTCCTGCAAAAACACAATGTATTCCATATAATCCAGGTGCAATAAATAAAAATGTAAATTCCAACGGTTCCGTAATTCCTGTGAGCATTGATGTTAATGCTGCTGAAATCATAAGTCCACCGACAACTTTTCTCTGTTCAGGTCTGGCACAACGGTAAATTGCAAATGCCGCTCCTGGCAATCCAAAGATCATCAATGGGAATTTTCCTGCCATAAATCTTGTTGCTTCCACATTAAAATGTGTTGTTGCTGGATCTGCTAATTGAGCAAAAAAGATATTTTGTGCCCCATCGATCATTTTCCCAGCAACTTCCATCGTTCCACCTAGCGATGTCTGCCAGAACGGGAGATAAAATACATGATGAAGTCCAAATGGGATCAATGCACGTTCCATCACTCCATAAATAAACGTCCCTAAATAGCCTGAAGCTCTCACAATTCCTCCAATGGAATACATCAGATTCTGGATCGGAGGCAGATAAAGAACATTAATATTCCAACTCCAACATATACAATGGTACAAATAACCGGCACTGCCCTTGTTCCGCCAAAAAACGATAAAACTTCTGGAAGTTTTATTTTATAAAAACGGTTATGAAGATACCCGACACCAAGTCCGACAAGAATTCCTCCAAATACACCTAACTGTAGTGATGTTATTCCAAGAATCTGATCCGTTGCTCCCGCATGCATTGTATATGTATCACCATACAATGATAACATCGATGAAATAGCTTCGTGCATAACGAAAAAAGACAATGCCCCTGATAATGCTGCTACCGCTTTCTCTGCCTTTGCCATCCCAATTGAAACTCCCATTGCAAATATCAACGGAAGATTGCCAAATATAATACTTCCACAATCACTTCCAACTTTAATTACTCCATACAAAACAGTCCCCGGACCCATGATCTTCATCAGATGATAGGCCCGAAGCATTGTTTCATTTGTCAAAGATCGTCCAATTCCAAGCAAAAGACCTGCAACTGGCAAAACAGCGATTGGAAGCATAAATGCACGTCCGACTCTTTGCAAGACGCCAAATACCTTTCCTGTTTCCTTCATATAAAACTTCCTTATTCTATATATTCTTATAATCCTTCTTTATCTATTATGGTCATGATCATAATGTGGAGATCATGACTTCCATATCTCCATCAAAAGTAACTTCTTTCTGATCGGAACAGATCACAAAATGGTCACCTTTCTTTACTTCATTTCCTTCAAAAATTCCTGTTCCCTCTATGATGCTTACCATCATAAATGGTTCGTCATTCTTGATCACATTTTTTCCATTCAACTGATAACGATCCACTTTAAAGAATTCACTGTCAACATATCTTGTCTTTGTACCATTCTCAAGAATTGTCTGCGGAAATTCTTTGTTCTGATCAATATCTGCTGGTACATTTGTCACATCAATAGACTGCTGTACATGAAGCTGCCTTTCATTTCCATCCGCATCTTTTCTATGATAATCATAAACACGATATGTAATATCAGAAGACTGTTGTGCTTCATAGATCAGCGATCCGCTGCAGATCGCATGTAATGTTCCAGATGGAATATAGAAGAAATCTCCCGCTTTGATCTTGAATGAATTTAACAGATTGTCATAATCATCATTCTCGATTGCTTTCACAAATTCATCTTTTGTCTTTGCATGGTGTCCCATGACCATCTTTGTTCCTTCATCCGCTTGAAGAACAAACCAACATTCTGTCTTTCCTAAAGAATTCTCATGTTCTTTCGCATACGCATCGTCTGGATGCACCTGTACGGACAGGTCATTTTTTGCGTCAATGATCTTTACAAGTAATGGGAACTGGTCTCCTTCGATATTTCCAAATAATTCTCTGTGGTTTTCAAATAACCAGGATAATGTTTTTCCTTTATATTCTCCATCTGCGATCGTACAATCTCCATTCTTATGTGCAGAAATTGCCCAACACTCTCCTGTGTGATCACTCGGAATCTCATATCCATAAATATCTTTTAATTTTGTTCCACCCCAGATCATTTCTTTAAAAACTGGATTCATTCTTAAAATATGTCCCATAGCCATCTTCTCCTTCTTTACCTTGTAACTCCAAAAATTACATTTATTTTTTAATCTTCGCATTCTTCTTTGATGGCATAAAATTACGTTTCAACACATCAAAAAAGCTTAAAGAACGCACCAGACGTTCGGATGGTATATACTGGTTGATCGCACGCAACACTTTCTTAGGTTCTTTTGATGAAAATGAAAATGTTCCATTTTTCTTTGTCTGGATCGCATAACGTGGGATTTTCTTTCCTTTAAACATCACAGATGCGATCACATAATCAACTTCTTCCCATGGAATCTGAATATAATCATTGACATTTCTTGTATTAAAGAATTCAAATCCTTTGTCTCCAACCATGATCTTTCCATAGTTTGTAAGTCCCTGATACGATGTTGCTTCCACAACAACATCAACTCTTGTATTAATTGATTGTGCCATAAGCTTTCCTCCGATTCTGTAGGTTCTTCTTTATTTATTCTATACAATTTTCTTTGCTTATACAAGATGACTTTTCGTTCATTCTTACCGATATGTTTTTTATATTCTTCTTATATAAGCAAAAAGCCCGGACTTCCGGGCCTTTTGTATATGTGCTAGATCATCTCTTATAATAATCCGATAACGTGTCCACCAATACCAATGATAAATAATGCGATGATGATGATGATTGGAGAAACGTTTTTCTTTAATAACCACATGCATAACAGTGTTAGCAGTAATGGTACAAATCCAGGGATCAATGAGTTTAAGTTATCCTGAAGAGTTGTAACTTTTGTTGGATCAAGTGCCATACCGGATGCCTGCTGTGTTAATGCTGTTTTGATTCCTTCAGCTCCTGCTGGAAGTTTAGCCCAATCGATGTAAGCTCCTTTACTTAATGTAACCTTAGATACTACAGGTGTAAAGTTGATACTTACCCAACGTTCGATCAAGGCACCAAGGACGAACATACCAAGGATAGATGCTCCCTTTGTTACTTTCTGAAGTAATCCACCTGATAAGTCTTCTGTGATCTTTGTTCCTACATTGTAACCAAATTCCTGTGTATACCACATGAATGCCCAACGAATTACATTCCATAATACGAAGAATAAGATTGGTCCAAGGATACTTCCACCCATTGCAAGGGAAGCTCCTAAAGCTCCAAGGATAGGTCTTGCTGTGAACCAGAATACTGGATCACCAACACCAGCTAAAGGTCCCATCATTCCGACTTTAACACCTTGGATCGCACTGTCTTCTACAGGTGCACCATTTGCTTTATCTTCTTCCAGAGCCAGTGTAACACCGATAACTGGAGATGCAACATATGGATGTGTATTGAAGAATTCCAGATGACGTTTTAATGCTGCGATCTGATCTTCTTTTGTTGTATATAATTTCTTGATAGCTGGGATCATTGCGAAACACCAACCACCATTCTGCATACGTTCATAGTTCCAAGAACCCTGAAGGAAAGTAGAACGTAATGCTACAGACAATCTATCTTTTTTACTTAATTGAACTTTTTTCTCTGCCATTTTTCTTACCTCCTTCTTAATCAATAATCATTTAAAATATCGCCTAATGGGTCACCAGTATTGCTTCCACCGTTACCAGATCCTGCATTCTCAGACAGTTTCAGGTAGATCAGTGCCATAGATACAGCGATAACACCTAATGCGATCAGTGTTAAGTCTGAAACAGCAGCCAGACAGAAACCAATTGCGAAGAAAGGCCATACTTCTTTTGTAGCCATCATGTTGATAACCATTGCGTAACCTACGGCTACGACCATACCACCACCGATGGACATACCATCTGTTAACCATGCTGGCATACTATTTAATGCTGCAGCTACGGCAGATGATGGAATTGCAAGTAATGCTGCTGCTGGGATCGCGATACGGATACCCTGTAAACAAACTGCAATGATATGCCATGCTTCTACACCTTTGAAGCTACCTTTTGCAGCAGCTGCATCCATCTGATGAACACAGATAACGGAAAGTGTACGAACGATCATTGTTAAGAATAATCCTGCTACTGCTAATGGGATTGCTACTGCGATGGCAGTATCAACACCAGCTCTTCCCTGTCCACCCTGAACAAGAATGATTGCAGATGCAACGGCTGCTAATGCAGCATCTGGGCAACGGCTGCACCGATGTTAGCCCATCCTAAAGCGATCATCTGAAGACTACCTCCAAGGATGATGCAAGGAACAAGCTGTCCGGTTACAAGTCCGATTAATGTACAAGCTACTAATGCTGATGGAACTGGAATTCATCCAAAACACCTTCCATACCAGCCAGGAATGCAACGATAACAACTAATACCATTGAAATAACTGACATGATAATTCCTCCTATATATTTTTCTAAATTGATTATTTAAGTTCTGCTTTCGCTTTCTTAAGCATTTCACCCATGTTTTCTGGAGAATCGCTTGGTACTTTACGTACATTAAATGTAACACCTTTGTCGATCAGTTTCTCGAAAGTTTCTACATCTTCTTTACCCATCGCAACAGCTTTTGTTACTACTACTTTACCTGTTGAATGTGCAAGTGATCCTAAGTTAACCTCTTTGATGTCAACTCCACCTTCGATTGCTTTTAATACATCCTGAGGTGTTTCAAACAGAAGCATTGCTTTTGTCTCACCAAATCTTGGATCTTTTGATACTTCGATCATCTTCCAGATTGGGATAACGTGTGCTTTTACTCCTGGAGGTGCTGCCTCAATGATCATTCTCTTACGAAGATCATCTTTTGATACGGCATCAGATACAACAATGATACGGTCTGGATTTACCATCTTTGTCCATGTTGTAGCCACCTGTCCATGTAATAAACGTGTGTCGATACGAGTAAGACCGATCTTGATGTGACCGTCTCCAAGTACTGTTCCTTCTGGGATCGCTCCCTGAGGTGCTGCCACAGCAGCTGGTGCAGCTTCTTCTTTCTTAGGTTCTAGAGATTCTGGATAGATTCTCACACCTTCTTTTCCACTTCCGGAAATCTGAGCTGCAACTTCATGTGCTGTGTCCATCATCATACGAGATGCGTATGCATCGATCAACATTGGAAGATTTAATCCAGCAACGATTGCCCATTTATCTTCATGTCCGGCAATTAATCCGTTAGCCTGATTAAATGGAGTTCCACCCCATAAATCAACCATAATCAGCACTTCATCCTGGTTTTCGAATCCGGCAATGGCATCTTCCATCTGTTTTTTGATGTCTTCTGGTCCCATACTTGGCTGTAATGTACAAGCCGCAACATTTGGCTGGTCACCAAAAATCATGGACCCGGACTGTAAGATACCCTTGGCGAAATCACCATGTGTAGCAAGAATAATTCCTACCATTTTTTATTCCTCCTTTTCTATATTTTCATAAGCTAATTAATTATATATATTATAAGAAAATTCTTATAAATAAAAAAACCTGATTCAAACCTGTAAATCTCCACCATCAAATTCCCCTGCAAAAATACTTTCACAAAGAAACCTGGACTCTCTGGAAAATCCATGATTCAAATCAAGTTTAGCCTGCATTACCAGTAACAATCCTGATCAACAATATAAACTTTTATCTTGTCGTAACTCGCTTGATATGTACGGTTAAATACATAAGTTCTTCATCTGTAATATCATGATTGCAAGTCTTCTTCACGTAGTCTTTAATCTCATCTACGCATTCAATACATTCGTGATACTTATTCCTTATGATCTCCTGGAATTCTGTATCATCACTTTTCACTTCTTTGCCAATATAAACTCTTTGTGCAAAGAACTTCAGATGCGTGATAAATCTCTCATAGAAAACAGACTCCTTATCAATCTGCTCTCCAAAATGTTTATCCACGATCTTCAAAATATCATTCACAAGCTTCGTCATAGAAACCATCTCTGTCATGTCCAGATCAAGTTCCGCATTCACAATATGCAATGCAATGAACGCTGCTTCATCCTGTGGAAGCGTAACCTTCAGTTCTTTCTCTATCATACCGATCGCTACTTTCCCGATCAGATATTCCTGATAATAAAACTTCTTGATCTCCCATAAAAATGGATTCTGGAATGGTACTCCCATCTCAACTCTCTCAATCGCAAAATTGATGTGGTCTGTAAGTGAAACATATATATTATCATTAATATTCTTCTGTAATGTATCCTTCGCATACTGAATGATCTTATTACAAATCTTCACTCTCTCGATCGGAATATCAGTTAACATCTCCTGAAAACGCTGTGTCATACCATGATCTTTCATGACATAAGTCTTCTCAATCTGACTCAACTTAATCTCATCTCCCTTGTGCTTTTGAAAGCCAAGGCCCTTTCCCATCAGTACAACTTCTTTATGATTCTTGTCCTCTGAAATTACAATGTTATTATTTACAATTTTTGTAACCCGCACAACTTTACCTCATACTTCTCCAACGAAAAGACTTCCTGTTGCGCATTCACAAAAAAAATAAACCTCACTTATAAACTTCCCTTCTGTGAAATTCAATAAGTTGGTTTAGCCTGCACTACCAGTAACAATCCTCCTCGTAATCTCCTGTTAACTTATGTCTACATTTTAACAAGGTATCTTCACTTTGTCAATAGAATATTTAAGAAT
>ENA-OQIM01000832-OQIM01000832.1-human-gut-metagenome-genome-assembly--contig:-NODE-832-length-11379-cov-3.570654_pt1 | contig 11379 bp, 14 predicted proteins | sample MGYA00242579_ERZ504744 | MGnify/ENA primary metagenome ERZ504744 (study PRJEB26092, sample SAMD00036441) | human gut metagenome | host: Homo sapiens | study: EMG produced TPA metagenomics assembly of...
TATTTGAGGAGCTTTAATAGCGATTTTTCCGTCTTTGGACTGGTACAATAGATATTCTATCTACTCCTTCATATTTCACATATACATTTTCTACGTATGTTGGTATTGCTATAGGAAACTCTACTGATTGGTTATCATTAGATTCGATATTCATATCCATTTGGAAAAGTAATGCTTCTTCTTTACATTCTTTGTCTAAGTACACGGAACTATTGTTTCGGCAGGCGTAATTTGAGCTTTAACTTCTTGAGTATCTGACCAATCAAAGTTTTTGGGAACTATTAAGTCAGTCATTTTGGTTTCTTCTTCAGGCTGTTTGCTTTCATCATAAAGGTTTTTCTACGGCAGGAAACTAAAAGCAAGATGCCTAATAAACAAGAGGCGAACAGAAAATTCTTCTTTTTCATAACACTTATGTTTGTCTTGTTAATAATATGGTTGTTTAACGAGTACAAAGTACGGTGTTATTTTTATTAAAAACAATTAAAAATAAATTGAATAAAACAAATTGAAAAAGTTAAAATTCAATTAAAGAAACAGAGATACAAAAATTAAAAGTTTAATTAATTTTAACACATTTATTATTCCGGAACAATAAAAATGTATTCTCGAGAGCGTGATATGAAAAAGGAGGTTGCATTTATGAAAGTTATTCAGATTTCAGATTTCCATTTAAGAGGTGATGGGAAATTATCTTTCCAGAAAGCAGATACAATGAAAGCCTTGCATCAGACGATCGATTATTTTTGTTCAATGAAGATTATGAATTACCAGAATTTTTTGTAGTGACTGGGGATTTGTCTGAGGGTGGAACAAGGGAAGGATATGAGTTTATGAGAGAGGGACTTAGAAAACTTCCAAGACCAGTCTACATTGTTCCTGGGAACCATGATAAAGAGACTTCTTTTTAGAAATGTTTACAGAGGAAACTCCGGTAAAAGAGGATATCAAACCTTATATCTGCTATACAATCGATGAATATCCAGTTCGAGTGATCGTAATTGATACAAGCAAACCATCTTGTCATTCGGGTGGATTAAGCGATCGGGTAGCAGAGTGGCTGGAAGAAAGAATTACAGAATATCCTGAGAAACCAACATTAGTATTTACACATCATCCACCATTTGTAACAGGATTGCCAGCAATGGATGAAGGATTTGATCAGGCAGACAGACTTGCACAGATTTTAAATAAACATGAAAATGTTACGTTATGTTGTGGTCATATGCATACTGCTATTTTTACATCATGGCATAAAATTCCATGTGTGACATGTCCACCGATCGCAATGCAGATGGAAGTTGATTTTAGGGGGAAAAATGATATAAACCTTACAGAGGAAGAGAAAAAAGAGGAATTCAAAGGTGGAGGAGATCGATTCTTCCTTGGAAATCCAGGATATTTGATTCATGACCTTCAGGGAGATCGCATTAATACACATTATCAGACAATTCCAACGGGTGCTGATTATTCAGGACCATGGCCATTTAAATACTATGAAGGGGAAGAAGATTAACAAGAAGGAGGATAAAATATATGGGAAAAAATAATTTTCGAAAAATTGCAACGATCACATTGTTTGAAAGTGCGGTGCAATGGTATTGTTTCTTATTATATGGAACAGCAGCAGGAACTGTGTTTAATAAAGTGTTTTTTTCACAGACGGGAAATGGAACAACAGCGTTGATCCTTTCTTATATGTCATTTGCGATTGGATATATTGCAGGTCCATTTGGTGCGATTTTCTTTGGACATATTGGTGATAGAAAAGGTCGAAAAGTTACGATGTATGCATCTTTATTGATGATGGGAATTTCGACATCGATCATCGGAATCCTGCCACCAGCAGCAAGCGCAGGAGTCGGAGTAGTTATCGTTCTTCAGTTAATGCGTCTGGCACAATGCTTTGGACGTGGTGGAACATGGGGTGGAGGGATCTTAATGGCATACGAAAATGTGCCAGAGAATAAGAGATCTTTCTATGCAGCGATTCCACAGATCGGACTTCCGATTGGATTCGGATTATCTTCTATTTTAATTGCAGTACCAACATTATTATTACCAGAAGATATTTTCTTTACGTGGGGATGGAGAATTCCTTTCCTGGCAGCAATTATCTTGACAGTGATCGTTATCCGTCAAAAAGGTGAAATGATGGAAACAGAAGATTACAAGAAAGCACAGGCAAAATTAGAGGCAGAAGAAGCAGAAGGAAAGAAACATAAAGTCGGATTTATTCCAATGGTAAAAGGATACTGGAAAACATTACTTCTTGGATGCGGTACAAGATGGGTGGATGGAACATTTTATAATATCTTTATCGTATGGATCTTGTCCTATTGCATTAACTGGCTTGGAATGCCACTGATCCAGACTTATATTATTACGATTATAGCATGTATTTTTAAGATTCCATTTACACTGTTTGGTGGATGGTGCGCACAAAAACTGGGAAATACAAGAACATTTGTAATTGGAGCTTTAGCATCAGCTGTTTTGAGTATTCCTACACTGAAAGTTATTGAATTAAGCAAAGGAAATCTAGCGATCACAATTATTGGAATCGTTCTTGGCTGGAGTATTGCATATAACCTGATCTGGGCGGTTATCAGTTCTTTATGGTCTTCTTACTTTGAAACAGAAGTACGTTATTCAGGAATTTCTTTTGTATATCATGTGCCAAGTTTCTTGGTAGCTGGGATGGTACCAACAATCTGTACGTTACTGATCAACTATGGAAAAGGTGATACGATTTATGTAGGTATCTATTCTACAGTTGTAGCGCTGATCAGTGCTGCATGTGCACTGGCTCTAAAAGCTCGACATGATCGAGGAGAGAAATAATGAATGAAGGGATTTGCAGGGGAATCATATGTTTGAAAAAATCAAATGTTTTATCCTTGATATGGATGGAACAATCTATCTTGGAAATGAACTATTCCCATTTACCAAAGATTTTTTAAAGAAAGTTGAGGACACTGGAAGGGAATATTACTTCTTTACAAATAATTCATCAAAAAGTCAGCAGGCTTATATTGAGAAACTTGGGAAGCTTGGGATACAGATCAAGAAAGATCAGATGATGACCTCAAGTCATGTGATCGTCAAATATCTTAAGGAACACTATGAAGGAAAAAGCATCTATGTGCTAGGAACCCAATCCCTGATCCAGGAATTTCAATATTTTGATATGAACCTGACAGAAGAAGATCCAGATATCGTGGTCTTGGGATTTGATACAACCTTAACTTATGAAAAGCTTTCCAAAGTATGCCATTATATTCGGAATGGCTGTATATATTTTGGAATCAATCCAGACTGGAACTGCCCAATGGAAGGCGGAGCATTTATTCCAGACTGTGGATCAATAGCAAAACTTATAGAGGCTTCAACGGGAAGATTTCCAGAATTCTTTGGAAAACCGTCGAAACATACACTGGACTATATCATCCAGGAAACGGGATACGAACCGGATGAGATCGCTATTGTAGGGGACCGGCTGTATACCGACATCGCAGTTGCAGATCAAAGTGATGTAATGTCAATTCTTGTACTGAGTGGAGAGAGCACAAGAGAAGATGTAAAAACAAGCGATGTAAAACCGAATGTGATCTTAGAAGATCTCTCTGAGATCACCAAAATGTTATAACGCGAAAAGATACCAAATGATTCACTACTAGTTTGGTATCTTTTTTCATTGATCAACGTTTATCCAATTAAAACATGTTTCCCTTCAAATGCAAATCCAAAATGACAAATCTGTTCTTCCCTAAATCCATCAGCAATCAATTCAGCATCATAATTTTTTTCATCAATTTGCAATAAAGCCTTAGATACAGTATCCTTCAAAGAATCTTCAGTCCGTGGATTATGAACCTTAAATTCCAGAATATAAGCATTTTTAGATTTATCAAAAGGTTTTAACATTACATCATATCGTCCAAATCCGCTTTCACGATTGGAAGTTATCTTATAAGTATCAGAAAGTTCAACGATCAATCCAAGAACAAATCCATGATAAAATCGTTCTGGATGAGAAGAATCAGAAGGCTGTTTGCCTGTATCAAAAGAGCTAAATGTGGAAGCAGCAACTTGGTTCATGTAATCGTTCATATAATCGACATCTTGGCATAAAAAAGCTTTTAAGAAATCATTATAAGGAGTAGAATCTTCAGAAAACCAGTCTCGGATCATATCTTCAAACATTAATCTTACTTCTTTATTTGTAAGTTCCAGTGAATAGACAAAACGACCTCTTTTTTCATTAAAGGAACGATCAGACACTTTTAAATAACCGCTGGCAAGCAGCAGGCTCCAGATTGCACCTCGTTTTTTTTCTAACTGATCGAAGATAATTTCCTCATCAATTTCAGTTTTTAAGCATCCACCATTTAAAATATCTTCCAGGATCATTTTGGTTTCAGGATTGCTTATCTGCAGCAATTTACTGATCAGAGCATTAGAACTTGAATGAACCCAATAAGGTTTCAACAGTTTCTCTTTCAAGAAACAAGTAATAGACCATGGATTATAAATATCCTTCTGTGAACCGAAAGTAAACCCATCATACCATGACTTTACAAGAGATTCTTTGTCAGACAAATGATAGCTTTAAAGCTTTAAATACTTCATTTTCAGTGAATCCAAATTGCTGGCTGTATTTTTCGGAGGTGGTTGTAATGATGGAGAGATTATTAAGATCAGAAAAGATAGATTCCTTGCTGATCCTCGTAATTCCAGTCATTAATCCACGTTCAAGGTATGGATTTGTTTTAAATGAAGCATTTAATAAACTGCGTAAGAACCCTGTCAGCTCATCCCAATAACCATGAATATAAGCTTCTTGTAAAGGAGTGTCGTATTCATCTAAAAAGATTAGAACTTTCTTTTGATAAAAACGGCTGAGGTAATCAGACAGGTACATCAAAGTCAGACTCGCAACATCATCAGGCATATCCATATTTACAGAATTTATAAATTCCCAATCTTCAGAATTCAGGATTTTATCATCTTTGATATAAGAATGAATGCTGAATAATTTTACAAGAATCTGTAAGATTCCACGTTTCGTTTCTTCAAAAGTACGGCCTTTAATATTTGCAAAACTAAGTGAGATTACAGGATAAGTTCCTTGCAATTTCTGATATTTCTGATTATTCCAGATAGAAAGGCTATCAAATAGATCCGAGCGGTCTTTGTATTGAGTAGAAAAGAAGCATTCCATCATATTTAAATTTAATGTTTTTCCAAAACGGCGAGGACGAGTGATCAAGGTTACAACATCCTGTTCTTCCCACCACTCTCTGATAAAATCAGTTTTGTCAATATAAAAACAATGGTTTTCACGAAGAGAAGCAAAACCTTGATTGCCGAGCGAAATTGGTAATTGCATGATTGAAGTCTCCTTTCCTGTTGTGTTTTACGCCACTTACATTATAATTATAACTGAAGAAAGAATTGATTTCCAGAAATAAAATTACACATCACGAGAGGAAAATGATATGAATTTTGGAATTATAGGATTTGGCAAAATTGCCAGAAAGTTTGTACAGGCAATCGAGGCAACAGATGAAGGAAAGATTTATGCGATCAGCTCACGTTCAGTTTCCATGGATGATCCATACATAAAGGAGCATCCAGAAGTCAAAGTATATAAAGATTATGAAGAACTGTTAAATGATCCGCAGGTAGATGCAGTTTATATCGCACTCACACATAAATTTCATAAAGAATGGATTTTAAGATCATTGGAACACCATATCCCAGTATTAAGTGAGAAGCCGTTAGTGTTAACATCCACTGATGTATATGAGATTCAGGAAAAAGTAAAGAAAACAAATACATTATGTACGGAAGCATTAAAAACAAAATTTAACACAGGGTATGATCATCTAAAAGAAGATCTGAAGAAAATTGGAAACATCCAAACAATTTAATGCAAATTTCTGCTCAGATTCATTAGGATTGCCTAAGACATCATTTTTATTTGATAAAGAACAAGGTGGGGCATTGAATGATATTGGAAGCTATATTCTTGGATTTATTTTAGGAATCCATGAAGAAGAAATTGATAAGATAGAAACTGAGAGAAAAGATATCGAAGGTATCAATTATTATTTTAGATCAAAGATTTATTTTAAAGATGGATGCATCGCAACAGCAGAAGGCGCCATTGACCGTGAGATGGAAAGATATGCAAAAATCGTCGGAACCAAGGGAGAAATCAATGATTCCAAATTATAACAGGATCATTGATTATATAATCCATTGGAATGACGGTACAACAGAGACGAAAAGTTATCCATTTAAAGGAAATGATATGACAATGCAGATACAGAATTTTATGGAAGATGTGGAAAATGGAAAGGTACAGAGTGAGAAACATTGTTTGGAGGATACGAAGAAGATTCTGGAAATTAGTGAGATGATAGCAGCACATTAAAATCATAAAATTATTTGTATGACAACCTGGATAAAAAATGCGGAAATAGGGAAAAATAAAGAAATAAAAAATGCGGAAACATGCCAAAATGCCCAATAAAAAAATGCGGAAATGAACAAAATCGCTGTGCGATGGTCTAATAAAGACTATTGCGCAGCGATTTTATTTATTTCATAAGAAATTTCCTAATTATTAAAACTTTCTAATGGATTATTCCGTATATAATAATGTACAGTACAAAAAACCAAGAAATGAGTGGCATGCATGCTAATAGAACAAAAGTTGATCAAAAGAATAAAGAAAAAACAAGATAAAGAGGCAGCCAACGCACTGATTTTATATTATTACAAGGAAATCTATGCATATGTATATCGGCAAACAGGAAATGAAGAACTTGCAAAAGATCTGACACAGGATATTTTTATACAGATATTGCAAAAAATCACAATGTTTGATCATAAAAAGGCTTCATTTCGGACATGGATGTATAGAATCGCATCGAATAAGATATGTGATCATTATCGAAGCAAGGTACATCGTTTGTCATTAAAACAAGAACAGATTGATATGACAGATGAGAATCTGGAACTTCACAGTAGTAATTTAGGAACAGCGATTAGGGATTTGTCCGAGTTGATCATCCATAAGGAGTTGATAGAACAAATTATGGAAATTGTTTCGCTATATAAGCAGGAGTGGCAGGAGATTTTTTATATGAAATGTTTTGAAGAAAGGACCTTTCAGGACATATCGCAGACATTAAATATTTCCGAAAATACAGTGAAATCAAGGTTTTATAAATGATACGACAAATAAAAAGCGAGGTGGACTATCAGTAATGAAAAAAGAAAATAATCAGGAATTTTATGTAGAACAGATGGATGTTCATTATCCGCTGCAGTCAGAGATACAAAATGAAATTGAAGACATCATTTTAAAAGGTATGCCTCAAAAGATTTCATTTCTAAAAAGAATGAAAAAGATTTATCTGGGACCTGGATTAAGAGTCATTTATTATAAAAATCTTTCTGTATTTTTTGCGACGTTCATAATTTATTTTGCTGTGTGTCTTGGATTAGTACTTTCCTTTGAGGAGGAAATCAGACAATTTGGGGCAGCTTTTTTAGGAATGCCCGTTTTCTTTCTGTTGTTTTCTTATTTTACTTGCTATATGGACGAACAGACGCAGATCAATGAATTAAGAAATACGATGTATTATTCGATGAATTATATTGTGAGCCTTCGTCTATTTTATACAGCAGTTGTATTATCTCTGGTGAATACCAGCTTTTTATTCCTTAGTGGGATTAGGGAGAAAGCAATCTTATCGGTTGGAGTTGTTGGAGTTTCAAGTATGCTGGTCTTTGCGATCATTGCTGTATACATTTATCACAGATGGAATAACTATAAGTGCTTTGCGGGTCTTGGTGCAATATGGGTATTACTTTTTGCAGCGATCATGCGATTACCGGAAACAAAGATTTTATTTCTTTTTGAATATATTCCATTAGGAATTCAGATTGCAACAATGATCGTGTGTTTTGTGGCTTTATTTACTTTGGTTGGAAGAATGGAGGAGAAGGATGCTTACACTTTCGCATATTAGAAAAGATTATGGAAAATTCACAGCAGTGGAAGATATTAATCTGGAACTTGAAAATGGTTTATATGCCATGCTCGCACCAAATGGTGCAGGGAAAACGACATTGATCAAAATGATCACAACACTTTTGTATCCGACAAGCGGAGAGATTTTATACGATGGAATGGATATTTATAAAATGGGAGAAACATACCGGGATGTGATCGGTTATTTGCCACAGCATTTTGGATATTATAAAAATAATACACCAACGCAGTATCTTGATTATCTTGCAGCGTTAAAAGGAATTTCCAAAGAAGCTGCAAGAGAAAAAATTCCAGAATTATTGGAGTTAGTAGGATTAAGCGATGTCTTCAATAAGAAAATGAAAAAATTCTCTGGTGGAATGATTCAGCGTGTAGGGATCGCACAGGCAATGTTAAATGATCCAAAAATTCTTGTATTAGATGAACCAACTGCAGGACTTGATCCAAAAGAGAGAGTAAGGTTTCGAAATATATTATCCGTATTATCCAAGGATCGAATAGTGATCCTTTCAACGCATATCGTATCAGACATTGAATCTATTGCAAATCATGTCATTATGATCAAAGAAAAACAGTTATTAAAAAATGATACAGTTCCAAACATCTGCAAGGAGCTTGAGGGGAAGGTATTTGAGAAATCGATCAACGAATCCGAGATCCAAGAATTTGAACAAAAACGAATCATTTTATCCATGCGACAGGAATCAGAAAAAATGATGGTCCGATATTATAGTGAGGAAGAAGATAATAATGCAAGACCGTGTACACCAAACCTTGAAGATGTATTTTTAGTCACTTACAGGGAGGAAAAATAACATGCGGATCATAATCAATGAATGTAAAAAAATATTGGATATTCGAATCATACTGTTATTATGTATATTCTCTATTTTATACTATATGACATTTACACAAATATATCGATATCCAACTGGAGGACAGGTAACAAATACAAAGTATGACATTCCATTTACGGCAGAACTAGTAAAAGAATGGGGACCAAAGTGGAAAGTAAAAGATGAAAAACAATATCAGGAAAAACATCAGGAATTAGAAAGAGATTTTGCAAAGATCATAAAGCAAGATCAAGAGCTTTCAAAAAGAGGGATTGTGGATTATGAAATTTTTAATAAAAAGTATGAAGAACTTGGTCAAAAAACAACTTTATCAAAGCAGGAAAAAGAACTTGATAAAATATTAGAAAATTATGTGTTTTATAATGATAAGACATCAAAAATTTTTTTGGATATACAAGCTTTAGAACATATCAGAGAGTTTCAAGGATCTGAATATGGAGTTTCGGATAAAAAATATAAAGAATTAAAAGCAGATGGATTTTTTGATGGAACGAAGTTATATCAAAAGGCAATCGAAAAGAGGGTAAAAAGAGATTACATATCATTAGTACATGAGGGAGTGTTTTACATTTTGCAAGAAGATATGGTAACGATCGGTGGTTTGATCATGATCTGTTTTTTTGCATTGATCATTCCATATCAGCTAAAACAACGTTTAAGACAGGTTATTCCGATTCTGGCAACGACGAAAACAGGAAGAAGGATTTATCAGATTCAATTGATAGCAAGTGCACTTGCTGCACTCTTTGTTGGAATTCTTCAAATGACTGTATATGGGATTATCTGGCATTTGAAGGGATTATCGGTATTTTGGAGATGTGAGAGTTGGGGAATCGCATCAAATTCTTACTGGTGCGATAAGCTTTCTTTTGGAACTTATATGTTACTTTATATGGCCCTGATCTTATTATTTGCAATCGCAAGTATTGTGATCATTGATTTTATCGGCAGAACAATTGGAAATTATATGGGAGCTGTTGCGGTTTCAATTCCAGTATGTGGGGTGATGATGTTTCTTATGAGGAAAATTTATTATATGCTCTTTCTGATCACAAATGATCAGGTTCTGGCATACTGGGAATTATATGCACTCGCCACATGGCTCATAGTGATGCTTCTGTTTTATAAGATCAGAAGTAAGCGATGGAAAAAGGTGGATTTATGAGAATTTTTAAATTAGAGTTTCAAAAGATCATGAAAAATCCAATGCTTTGGTTATTGGCAGTGATATTTTGTCTTGTGAATTGTTTAATTATTTATAATGAGGCGGGAAATAAGGATACATCCAAAGAATTAGTGATCATGCATGACATTATTAAAAAAACAGATGATACAAACCACTCACGTCAAGCTAAAAATAGAAATGAAAGAAAGCAGTTATCTAAGGCATATCAAGAATATTACAAAGAAAATATCGACTTGTATGACAAACTTGATATGACGAAGATCCTAAAACAAAAAGAAGAAATGCTTCAGTATCACCCCAAGGGATTTATGAAGAAATTCGTAAAAGATAACTATGAGCATCTGCAAAAAAGAGTGGAGGAGATCAAATCTGATAAAGAATATAACGATGCTTTTTATCCAGGACAGTATTATGAGATCCATTCGTTATTATATTCAAAGTTAGGGAAAAAATTAATCGTGGAAATGAGTCTTTTGATGGCACTCAGTATTTTGTTTATCATGGATTATGAGAGACTGCAAAAGACAAATGATCTTGTAGATGCAACCAGAACTGGGAAGAGAATCATGGATTATAAAGCTTTTACGGGGACGTTAAGTGGAATTTTATTTTCAGCGATACTATGCAGTGTTACATGGATTTATTTTTTTTACTGCGTATCATTCAAAGGACTATGGAATGTCTCGGTTGCCTCCACACTAGTTGCAGAAAAAAGATATTCGGGATGGTTTTATCCATTTGTTACATTCTTTAAAATAACACAGATACAATACTTGATTCTAACACTTACCGTATATCTTGGAATCATCCTGTTGATCGCACTAGCAACGATCGCAATCCAATTTTTGCTGAGGAACAGTTATTTTTCATTTATTATATTAATTCTCTTAAACATGGCATTGTTCCTAGGTGCTTACTATTCGAATGTAACATTTATGAATGTTATATTACGCCTGCTAAACCCAACAAATCTATATATTACAAGCGGAGCCTGGTTTATGGAAAATGACATTACATTGTCATTTGCAGGAAATGAATTCTGGATTATAGGAGTGACGGGGGTATGGATGATTTTATGTGTTAAATTGGCAAGAAATTTTAAGTTGTATGACAGAAATGTATCGAGTATTCATAAAAACATAAAGAACGATAGGTGTACGAAAAACGAATTCCATTGACGGATTTTTTGCAAAACGCTGATCCGCCAACACTCCTGCACAACTCACTGCGTTCAAACAGTGCCCGTGTTGGCTGCGATTTTGCAA
>ENA-OQIM01000833-OQIM01000833.1-human-gut-metagenome-genome-assembly--contig:-NODE-833-length-11379-cov-1.645219_pt1 | contig 11379 bp, 10 predicted proteins | sample MGYA00242579_ERZ504744 | MGnify/ENA primary metagenome ERZ504744 (study PRJEB26092, sample SAMD00036441) | human gut metagenome | host: Homo sapiens | study: EMG produced TPA metagenomics assembly of...
CCAGCGGATTCAACATCGGCACCAATTACACGCTGAATCCACAATTCAATGAAATGACAGGATTCACAGAAAAAAGATGTACGGGATATGCTGGAGTATTACTCCACAACATGCCCATTCAATCATCGGTAGACGAGTTGATAGACTGATTGCTTTTCTACTTCGGAATGCTGACCATCAGCGGAATGCATAAAGGAGAAACCAAACTCACCATCCCCAACCAGTGTACGTGAACAACTCTTTGCCTACATTCTGGATACTTATCATGAAAACGACTTGACTTTCGACAGGTATGAAAAGAGGAAGCTTGCCTCAGGCTGGCTTATGATGGCAAATGGAAACCTTACTTTGAATACATTGCCGGATGCCTGCACCGTTATGCCTCGCAGTGGGACAAGCAGAAAGGTGAATATTTTGTTCATGGTTTTACTCTTGCCATGACCGCACAAAATCCTTTCTATCGTCCTGTGTCCGAGAAAGACAGTCAGGAAGGATACATCGACCTGTTCTTGCATCCGTTATTGGATATTTACAAAGACATGAGCCACTCCTACATCATCGAACTGAAATATGCCAAAGGAAAAGACAGTAGCGAACGGATAGAACAATTAAGCGACAAGCCATTGAACAAACTGAACGCTACGCTTCGAGCGAGTCTGTGCAGAAAGCGATAGGTCCTACCATGCTACATAAAATCATTGTTGTATATCAAGGTATGGAAATGGTTGTTTGTGAAGAATTGTAACCGATAAGAGGCAGTGTCTGCCCTTACAATGGAAGCATTCATTCGTCCGTTCTATCCACGTTTTCATCGAAAGTACAAAATTGTTGCTTCTTGCCGCATTTGTAATTACAAAGATAAGATGCCATTTTTTCGATGATTTTTCGTATCAGTTTCTTCTGCATCAGCACATTACCATTCCAAATTATGCGCAGTATCTTGCTGTAAATCAACGATATACTGTGTAAATAGATTCCAAGTCCCCTTGAAACGGTTTGCCATTTTCCGCTGTCAAATTCGGCTTGACGTATACAGCTTGTTTTAATTCCTGTGCCATAGCTGTGGTCGCTTCCTTGCAAGAGAGCATAGCTGTGGCATATTTTGTCTGGCTGCGTTCGTTGCTTCGCTAGGTGAAGAGGCGAATTCACTTTAGTGAACAGCCATTTTCACTAGGGTGGAATAGTTGCTTCACTTAGGTGGAATATCAAACGGAACGGAGTGAAGATACGATAGAAACAGGTTCTTATTACATACGCAACAAGGTTCAATAGCCGAAACAAACAGTATCCTGTCCTGTCAGGTATGAACTATGATGCCCACGAGTAGCCAGGAGGCAGTGAGAGGCTGACTCTACCTCCTGTCCGCTGGTATTCCCGAATGCGAGCATTCTCAAAAACGGATTTGTTTCCCCACCGACATACCAATTGAGGGGGATTTGAGAGACTTTTACACCGGAAGTGATTAGTAATGTGCATATTACTGTGACAGAGCGCTTTTGTGCTTTATGTATATCCCTTATGCTAAAACCTAAATTTGAGTAAGAATAATCTATCAGAGGCTTTGTTTCTTCTTATTTACGAATGACAGACGTATCACCTTTATCAGTTGGAATGAATCCCTACCCCATTCCTACTCAGGAAAGCTGCCAATGTATTCCTGCTGACTTTCAATTTCCTCGCCATCTCCGCCTTACTGGTTCCCGCCTCCAGCATAGCCTTAATTTTTTCTTCTTTTCCCGTAAGTTTATATTTCGAGTTATGTCCTCCCATGGGACGTCCAACTTTGTCCGGAGGCGATTCTGCGTGCAAGTCCCTCACGGGTACGTTGGGAAATCAAGTCACGTTCTATTTGTGCGGAGAGGGAAAAAGCGAATGCCAATATTTGAGATTGTATATTATTTCCCAGTTCATATTTCTCTTTCACCGTGAGCAGGATGACATTTTCAACATACATGCATTCAGTATACTCATTACTTCCATCAATCTTCTTCCCAAACGAGAGATCTCCGACACAATCAATGTATCCCCTTTCTTTATTCTTTTCAATAGTACGCCAAGCTTTCTGTCTTTGGCTGACCGTGTTCCTGAAACCGTTTCTTCCACCCACACATCAATTTGGAAATCCCTCTGTTTGGCAAAACGATTTATCTCGAACCGCTGGTTCTCTACAGTCTGTTTATCAGTTGAAACCCGAATATACGCATATATCATAGCTGCATCATTAAGTTTTTTTATTGAATAAGGAACGCCAATCTAACTTATATTATCAGAGAAGGAAAGTTTCACCGGATCTTATTGAGGTTTTCTAAGAAGAATTAAGTATCTCCAACTATTCAAGCTCAAAAAACAGAGAAATCTGCTTAATCCTTGCCTTTACAAGATAAAACGATTGTCCAATAGAATGAAAAAATTGTCTATGATGATAGTATAAATCACTGATAATCAATATTATTATATTAAAACTGGATTGATCATCTTTAAGACGATTTTCGCAGTATAATAGTATTTTTCTTTTATCTACTTAATGGTTTGTTCACTTACTTTGCATCTGTTGACATAGTTGATACTGAAATAAAAAACACAGATATAGTATGAAAAACAAATTGCAAATAGTATGGAGCAGCATTGCTATAATAAGCGTATGTGCATGTAGTACGCCTTATACACAACCTGATGCCCCTATCAAAGAAGTTCCCTTCACCCAAGTTCATTTAGATGATAATTTCTGGACACCGCGCATCGAGACTAACCGCACCGTTTCCATCCCATCCGCTTTCAAAGAATGTGAAAAGAACGGCCGGTTCGATAACTTTGCCATTGCGGGTGGTTTGATGAAAGGCGAACATCGCGGTGACTTTTCTTTCGACGATACCGATCCCTATAAATTATAGAAGGAGCATCTTACTCGTTAGCCGTAAAATATGATGAGAAACTGGATCACTACCTGGACAGTGTAATCCATATCATAGCTGCCGCACAGGAACCGGATGGTTATCTTACTACCTGTGTAACCAATCAATGTACCCGTTTATCCGTTGGTGGGGCACGCACCGTTGGGAAAAAATCAACAGTCACGAACTCTATAATAGCGGCCATTTGTACGAAGCCGCCGTTGCTCATTATCGCGCCACCGGAAAACGTACGTTACTGGATGTAGCTATCAAAAATGCCGATTTGGTATGTCAGGTCTTCGGACCCGGCGAAGGACAGATCCATCGTCCCAGCGGTCATCCTATCGCTGAGATGGCTCTTGTCAAACTATATAAGGTGACAGGTGATGAGAAATATTTGCAGACAGCCAAATATTTGTAGAGGAAACCGGCAGAGGCTCTGACGGACATAAACTGAGCGAATATAGTCAGGATCACAAGCCCATCCTGCAACAAGACGAGATAGTAGGTCATGCCGTCCGTGCCGGATATCTCTACTCCGGAGTGGCAGATGTAGCCGCTTTGACTCATGATACCGCCTATTTCAATGCCTTAACCCGTATTTGGGAAAATATGGCCGGCAAAAAACTCTTTATCACAGGCGGAATCGGTTCTCGTCCACAAGGTGAAGGATTCGGTCCCAACTATGAACTGAATAATCACACAGCCTATTGCGAAACCTGCGCCTCTATAGCTAATGTGTATTGGAACCATCGTATGTTCCTCGCTACGGGAGATGCCAAATATGCGGATGTGCTGGAACGCGCGTTGTATAACGGAGTCATTTCGGGCGTATCACTCAGTGGTGACAAGTTCTTCTATGACAATCCGTTGGAATCCATGGGCAGCATGAGCGCCAGCATTGGTTCGGATGTGCCTGCTGTCCGGGCAACATAACCCGTTTCGTGGCCTCGGTACCTTATTATATGTATGCTACTCAAGGCAATGATGTGTATGTCAATCTCTATATCCAAAGCAAGGCGGATATTGAAACGGAAAGCAATAAAATAAATGTGGAACAAACTACGGACTATCCGTGGAACGGAAAGATAAGTATTTCCGTCACTCCCGAAAAAGAACAGGAGTTTGCTTTGCGTGTGCGTATTCCCGGATGGGCACAAGACGCTCCCGTACCCACAGACCTCTACTCATTTACAGACAAGGCTCAGGCTTATAGCATTTCTGTAAACGGCTCCAAAGTCAATGCGAAGCATATGACGGTTATGCCACCCTTGTACGCAACTGGAAAGCGGGTGATGTGGTTGAAATCAATCTTCCTATGGAGGTACGTCGTGTGAAAGCAAATGACCAAGTAGAGGATGATCATGGCAAACTGGCTATAGAACGGGGCCCTATTATGTTCTGTTTGGAAGGACAAGACCAAGCCGACAGTACTGTATTCAACAAATTCATCCCCGATGGTACTCCGATGGAGGCTTCTTTCCATGCTGATTTGCTGAATGGCGTAATAGTTTTGAACGGTACAGCCAAAGAAGTTGAAAGAAACGGCAATGTAAAAGACGTTCCATTCAAGGCAATTCCTTATTCTACATGGAACAACCGCGGTGCTGACCAGATGGCCGTATGGATTCCCGAAACAGCCGAGTGCGCCCGTCCTACTCCGGAACCTACCATCGCCAGCAAAGCACGTACTTTGATGATACAAGCCCCCATACAGAAAGACGCTCCTGAATCGGCTTCAGTGGAAACATGGGCATGGGGGGTAAATGACCAATGGGAACCCAAACGTTCATCGGATATCTCGAAACCTTACCACTATTGGTGGCTGAAGAACGGCACTGTCGAGACATTGGCCTATGAATTCGATCAACCTTATACCGTATCGAATGTACAAGTGTACTGGTTGGATTTTGACCATTATGACGGAGATTTCCGTGTGCCGGAAAGCTGGAAACTGTATTATAAAGAAGGCGACAACTGGAAAGAGGTAGAGGCGCTGACCGAATATACTGTAAAGAAAGATTGCTATAATAATTTGGATTTCAACCCTGTCAAAACAAAGGGGCTTAAAATTGCAGCACAATTGCAGAAAGGAGCTTCGGGAGGGGTGATTGAATGGAAAGTAAACTGAATGAACATATAAACCTTTTAAATAAAACTGTATGATGAAAACACATGAGAACCGGGCCTTGTTCAGCAGGGCTTTGCTGAAGGCTACCACCTGTCTTTTCCTTACTGCGGGTGCAGGAGTCAGTAGTGTATGGGCAGCACCGGAAACAACAAAATCTATGAGCACTGAAATGGTACAACAGCAAACTGTAACCGTAAGCGGTGTGGTGAAAGACAAGAAAGGGGAACCCATCATTGGTGCCAATATCATGGAAAAAGGAACGACCAACGGCACCATTACCGATTTTGACGGTAACTATACATTGAAAGTAAAAAATGCCAAATCCATATTGGTTATTTCTTATATCGGTTATCAGACACAGGAAATTCCTGCAGGAAATAGTGGTAAGAAAGATATTACCATGCAAGATGATTCCGAACTGATGGATGAAGTAGTTGTAATTGGTTATGGCACACAGCGAAAGGGAGATGTAACTAGTGCTATTTCAAGTGTAAAATCAGAAAGTTTTGTGAAGGGGGCAGTAACCGACGCGGGCCAGCTGATACAAGGTAAGGTAGCAGGACTGAATATCTCTTTACCTTCAGGAGATCCTACCGGCAATACACAAATTATGCTACGTGGTATTTCATCTTTAAAAGGTGGAACTTCACCATTAGTATTAGTTGACGGAGTGCCAGGAAGTCTGAATACAGTAGCCCCCGAAGATGTTGAGTCCATCGATGTATTAAAAGACGGCTCGGCTACTGCCATTTATGGTACACGTGTACAAATGGCGTAATTATTATTACAACCAAACAAAGTCGTAAAGAAATGGCTCCCACCATTGATTATAATGGGTATGTTTCTGTATCAAACATCTTAAACAGACCTGACTTTATGGATGCTGATGACCTTCGTCAGAAATGGAATGAAGGATATACTTTCAACGGAGCTAACTTGGAAGATTTCGGAGCCGATACCGATTGGCTGGGTGAACTGACCCGCACAGCTGTTTCTCATTCACACAACTTATCTTTAAGAGGTGGCAGTAAAAACACCAATTATACAGCCTCCATCAACTATACCAACCGGCAAGGTACTTTTATAAAGACTGACTTTGAAGCTATAAACGGTCGTATGGACATCACTCACTCTATGTATGACAATAAGTTAACAGCCAATGTCAGTACATTCGTCAGCCAGCATACCATGCCCCGCAGTTGGAATACATACGCTTATCGACAAGCTTTGATTCACAATCCTACAGAACCTGTAAAAGATGAGAACGGCGACTGGTTTGAGCGCGACTTGTATTTTTATGATAATCCTGTAAGTTATATCCGCGAAACAATTGGTGAAATGAAACGTAAAAACATCCGTTTCAATGGCAGCCTGACTTTCCGCCCAATTGAATCTTTAACCTTGAAAGCCATGTATGCCCGTCGGAGTACGACTTCTACCGATGGATATTACCAAACCAAGAAACATGTATCTACAACCAAGAGTGGCCGTAACGGCTATGCATATCGTTATGATTCTGATTTTGATAATAATCTGATAGAATTAACGGCCAACTTTCAGAAAGCATTCGGCAAGCACAATGTCAGTGTATTGATAGGTTATAACTATGAAGACAACACCAACTCCAACCTGTCCATGTCCAACTACGATTTTCCTACCGATGCTTATTCTTACAACAAAATGGAAGCAGGTATGGCCTTGAAACGTGGTGAAGCTTCCATGACCAGTTATAAAAATTCTGATAAATTAATCGGATTATTCACCCGTGTCAATTACAATTTCAATGACCGCTACTTATTGATGGCTTCTTTGCGTCATGAAGGCTCTTCCAAGTTTGGTAAAGATCATAAGTGGGGTAATTTCCCCGGCATCTCTTTAGGATGGAGAATTAACAGAGAGAATTTTATGAAAAATGTGAATTGGATGGATAACCTGAAACTTCGCGTGGGATACGGTGTGACCGGAATCAATGTAGCCGACCCGTACACATCACTCTCAAGTTTGAATTATAATGGCGCTTTCCTGTACAATGGGACATGGGTCAAAGCATTGGAAACAATCCGTAACAACAACGCTGACCTGCGTTGGGAAAAGAAACATGAATTCAATGTAGGTCTGGATTGGGATGTCCTAGGAGGACGATTGGTGGAACCGTTGACTACTATATACGTAGAACAAAAGATGCTCTTTGGGACTACGAGGTTCCTGTTCCGCCTTATATGTATCCAACCATGCTAGCCAATGCATCGGAAATGGAAAATAAAGGACTTGAAATTCTAATTCGTGCTACGCCTATCCAGACAGAAAAATTCACTTGGAATACCAATGTATCCTATTCTACTAATTCAAACAAGGTCGTTGCACTATCCAGCGAGAAATTCTCGATGGACCAAGATTATTTCTATACAGGGTATACCGGAGAACCCATTCAAACCACTACCCATATCGTCCAAGTAGGCAAGCCTATAGGTACTTTCTATGGTTTGAAATCGGTTGATATTACAGATGACGGACTATGGTTGGTAGAAAACAAAAAAGGTGAACATGTTTTAGCCGAGGAAACCGATGCCACTGACTGGCAAGTATTAGGTAATGGTATTCCTAAACATTATCTGAACTGGAACAATACCTTCAATTTCTTTAATTTCGATTTAAGTATAAATATGCGTGGTGCTTTCGGCTTCCAGATTTTGAATTACCAACGTATGTATTATGAAAATGCAAAACCTGAAATCCAGTACAACCGCCTGAATTCTGCTTTTGACAAAGTATATGGCAAAACCCAATTGAAAGATGACCAACGCTATGTCAGCTATTACGTAGAGGACGGTGATTACTGGAAAATTGACAATGTGACTTTGGGGTATACCTTCAAACTATCCAAACAGAATATCATCAAAAACCTACGTATCTATGCTTCAGTATTGAATCTAGCTACCATTACCGGTTACAAGGGTATGGATCCGGAAGTACCATTGAGCAGCAACACCTATGGATTATTGGATGCCGGTACTGACAATCGCGACAAGTATCCTACCAATCGCACTTATACTTTTGGAGTTAATCTTACATTCTAAGTCTAATTAAACAAAAAAGAACAGTTATGAAACTATTTAAATATGGTGTTTATGCACTCTGTGCATCTGCCATGCTCAGTATAAGCAGTTGCTTTAATTTGGATGAGGAGCCTTATTCTGAAATCATTGAAGAAGACTATGTACCAACCGAAGCCGATGAGATAGCCTTGTTGGCTACCACCTATTCACAATTACGCTTTGTGATGGACTGGTATGGCTTGTTTGACCTACAGGAAGAATCGGGCGATGTAATTGTCACACCTACCCGCCCTAACGGCTGGGATGACGGAGGTACTTACAAGCAAATGCACAAACACACTTGGGACAACCAGCAAGGACAGCCCCAAAGTATTTGGGATTATTGCTATAAAGGCATAGCCAATGCCAATAAAATATTAAAACGTGCCGATGAAGGTTTTTTTACAGAAGAAAGTAAACCTAAAGTCGTAGCTGAGGTAAAAGGAGTACGTGCACTTTGGTACTCCATTCTTTGCGATACACATGGAAATATTCCTATACAAACCAGTTTCAGTGAAGAGGTTCCGGTTCAATCTACTCGTAAACAAGTTTTTGACTTCATTATCAATGAACTGAAAGAAGTAATGCCCAATTTGCCTACTGAAGTCAATAAATCCACTTATGGCAGACTCACTCAATGGGGGGCCAAATGCTTGATGGCACGTATGTATCTAAATGCTGGGGTCTATACAGGAACTCCAATGTGGAACGAATGTATGGAACAATGTAACGATATCATTAACAGCGGTTTGTTTAGTTTAGAAACAAACTACACAGATATCTTCAAAACAGAAAACTCCGGATGTGTGGAAACGATCTTTGCCATTCCTTATGATGAAGTTTATAATGAAGGGGACAACAATGGTCCTGTTTTTGGAGCCCACATGAAATTTCTATCTTCAAACAGTCGTAAGGTCTTCAATATGCAAACCACCCCATGGGGAGGTTCAGCAGCAAACCCTCAGTTCATTAACAGCTATGATCCTGATGATATGCGGTTAAAATATACATGGCTGCAAGGTGACCAGTACAGCCCGGACGGAGTACTGATCACCACTTTCCCCAATAAGCTACCCAGTATTTACAAAACAGACACAGATGACGGTTATCGGGTAGGAAAATACGAAATCAAGGTAGGAGCTAAAAGCCTTCTAAGCAACGACTTCCCTTATTTCCGTTATACTGAAGTATTGCTGATGAAAGCAGAATGTCTGCTCCGCTTAGGACAAAACGAAACCGAAGCAGCCCATATCGTATCACAGATCCGTGAGCGTGCATTCCGTGAATCGGCTCATCCGGAAAAAGCAACGGTTGATGCAGCTTGGTTGAAAGGCGATACACACATTAACTATGGTACGCTTGACGAAAAAGGTCAGATTGATGATGCGGGTAATACAGAAGTCGTAGAATTAGGCGGACTTTATGATGAATGGGGATGGGAATTTGCAGCCGAGGCCCGTCGACGTACGGATATGATTCGCTTTGGAACCTATCAGAAGAAAAGTTGGTTTAACCATACTCCGACTGCCAATGACTTGAATGGCAACTCTACCCTGTTCCCGATTCATTTAGATCATCTTAATACAAACCCTAATTTACAGCAAAATCCAGGCTATGCCGGTAAATAAGAAATAATGTGATAGAAGGTAACCTTCTTTCTTCTCGATAGTTATTAATTATTTAAGCAAATATTTATTTTTCCAGCCCGGTTTAAGTTATTAGAACCGGGCTTTATATTCCCATCTCTTATAAAATCATTATTTAAAATATGCTCATGGAAATGAACAGATATTTATCTTTTACTCTCTTTACAGGATTATCCTATTGACAACAATACCCGTTGAGGCGTATACACTAAGTCCTAATAAAACAGCAACATCCACCTTGCAGACAAATGTTATCGAAGTACGAAGCATAACTTCTGTACAACCCATCGTGGTCTATTGTCCTGTGGGAACTGTTCCCCAATTACCTTATCAAGTATGGGTGACTTATTCAGACGGACAAGGTGAATACCGTCAAACTAAATGGTCCAATTCCGCTTTATCCACAGAACAATCGGAAGCTGACGATAAAGTTTATCCCATCGGAAGCCAATACACAATAAACGGATTCATTATAGGAGACGATACTACAGAAAACGGATATCCTATCACTGCTAAAATAGAGGTGGTAGACACTAAAAATACAATTTTTCCCAAGCTAATAGCCCATACTATCCCCTTAAACAATGTAAAGATTGACGGCAACAACCGCCTGACCTCCAATCGTGATCTTGCCATTAAAGAGATATCAGTTGGGATGTAAGCCAACAGCTATATAATTATCGCGACACTTATGGCTGAGTACCGAAGGATATACCCGATCCGACGGATGGGACTCACCTGAAACCAAACTAAAAGGACATGGTTCCGGACACTATATGTCCGCACTGGCCCTTGCCTATGCTGCTGCAACAAATCCTTCGCATAAAGAAATTCTACGCCGTAACATCACCCGGATGGTGAATGAACTGCGTGAATGTCAGGAGCGTACATTCGTATGGAGCGAAGAATTAGGAAGGTATCTCGAAGCCCCGTGATTTTGCCCCTGAAGAAGAATTGAAAAAGATGAAGGGTACATGGGAAGCTTTTGATGAACATAAAACAAAATGGGCTACTTATGGCTATGGTTATCTGAATGCGATCCCCCACACCATCCCGCACTGATAGAAATGTATCGTGCATATAACAATTCGGACTGGGTATGGGCCCCCTATTACTCCATTCACAAACAGTTAGCGGGTCTGATAGATATCGCAACTTATATGGATGATAAAAGCATTGCCGACAAAGCATTGCTCATAGCCAAAGATATGGGTCTGTGGGTATGGAATAGAATGCACTACCGCACTTATGTAAAAAAAGACGGAACACAAGAAGAACGCAGGACACGTCCCGGCAATCGTTATGAAATGTGGAACATGTACATTGCAGGTGAAGTGGGAGGTATGGGAGAATCTTTAGCACGTCTTTCAGAAATGGTCAGCGCCCTGAAGAGAAGGCGCGTCTGATAGAAGCATCCAATTGTTTTGATAGTCCGGCCTTTTACGAACCGCTCTCAAAGAATATTGATGATATACGTAACAGACACGCCAATCAGCATATCCCCATGATCATCGGTGCACTGAGAAGTTATTTAAGTAACAATGATACATTTTATTATCATGTATCCCATAATTTCTGGAATTTAATACAAGGACGTTATCGTTATTATACCGGCG
>ENA-OQIM01000834-OQIM01000834.1-human-gut-metagenome-genome-assembly--contig:-NODE-834-length-11365-cov-1.682773_pt1 | contig 11365 bp, 13 predicted proteins | sample MGYA00242579_ERZ504744 | MGnify/ENA primary metagenome ERZ504744 (study PRJEB26092, sample SAMD00036441) | human gut metagenome | host: Homo sapiens | study: EMG produced TPA metagenomics assembly of...
CCCCCTTCAGGGTTTTCACTTCATGTCGAAGTCAATAACTCATAAACATCTTAGAATCTTCGCAATAGTTATTTGCACATCCGCATTACTTTTAACATCATTGGAAAGCACCGCAATCACATAAGGTGCGTGGCATCGAAAACAATAGCAATATCGTTTTCAACCACTCCCAGCTTTGCGTCAGAAAGCTCCCCCGTCTTATTCGCCGTCTCAATCCCATCCGGCACCCCAACCGGGATCTTCGTCTTCACAGTCTGCCCCTTCAGCAATTCCAGCATATCGGAATCCGCCTTCTCATTAACAAGCGTTCCATTATAAATATCCGACAAAAGCCGACAACAATCCGAAGCACTCACATAATTATCATCCGTCGGTTCATTCGCAAGGAACTCCCTCCCAAGATGAGTACTGGTATACTCCCTCTCCTGACAAAATTCATTAACCACAGCCGCCCCCGCAGCAAAATCCCCATTTCCAAGCTGTCTCACCAGCTCATTTGCCGCATCATTATCACTAACCGTGATCATCTTCGTAAGCAGCGGCTTCAACGTCTTCTCATACTCCTCAGAAGCCGTATCCGCTCCATCCGGATAAACCATCTTATCATAAACCGCCGCCATAATAAACGCCTTAATAACACTCGCAGACTTCATCGCCTTCTCCGCATTCACCGTACTATACGCCTGCGTAGAAAGATCCATCACAGAAACAGCCCAGCTTTCACCCTTCTTTTCCTGCACATCCACATAATCTTTTCAATCTTATCTGTAAGTGCAGAAAGATGCTTCCCGATCGCAACCGTATCCGGTGCAACAATACTGAAATACTCATCAATACCATCGCGACTGCCTTCGCCATCGTCTCATGATTTGCAGAATTGGTGATATACAGATCATCATTCTGATTACTCATAAATCCCATCTCAAGGATCGCAACAGGAACAGTACTCCAGTTGGTTCCTGTCATATTATCAGAAGAGATCACCCCAAGATTTCCAAGCCCGGTCGCATCACAGTAATGATTGATGATACAGCTTGCAAGCGTATTACTTTTCTCAATGATATCCTGATCCAGATACTGATTGGAAGAAGTAGGAGCCATCGTAAGCGCACCGGAAGAAGCAGAACTGTTATCGCCATTTGCATGGATACGCACCGTGATATCAGCACCTTTTTCCGTAGCAAGTTCCGCGCGTTCCTTGTTGCTGATAGCCGTGTCGTTATCCTCACGGGTCATAATAACATTATACCCACGTGAGATCAGCTCTTTCTGGAGTACAAGAGAAACTTCCAGATTCACTTCATATTCTGGAACTTTGGAAAAATTTCCGCTGGTTCCTGTCGTAGCTTTGTTTTTCGTCTGGGAAGATCCAGGAGCCATTGGTTCCTGTGCGCTCATATCCACCCAGGATCCCTGATGCCCGGCATCCACACAGACTGTGAAATTTCCCTGATTGGAAGTTTTGCTGTTTTCGGTGTTGGCATCAGACCAGTCCATGCCAGATGAGGAATCAGAAGAACTGATAGTACCTCTTCTTCCTGCGCGTCAGTTTCATCTGTCGTTTCATCCTCTGTTTCAGATGACTGTTCAGAAGAAGACGGCGGTTTGATCATGGCCTGTCCTTCCTCACTTTCATAGGTGGTTTCCGAAGAAGCCGAAACGACTGCCGGTGAAACAAAGATCAGGCTGCCAAGCAGCAGTGCTGTCAAAAATTTTTCATAAAGTACCTCCTGAAAACTGTTTTTTGTATATAAAAATTACAAATTTGCGAAACACTCTGCTATAATAAATATATACAGAGAGCAGAATTGATTTTCAAAAACTGCCGCTTTTATGATAAGCTATAATCAGTATTTTGGCAAGATACGAAGTAAGGTATAAGTTACCGTAAATGGTAACAAATTTCTTGCAACTGTTATACAAAAAACTTATAATAAAAGTATCTGAAAATAAGGAAGAGAGAAAATGAAAAATAAGACTTTAACCAGAATCGCAGTAAGCAGTTTGATTACAGCATGTCTGATGGTGCAGCCGTGTTATGCGGCAGAAGCCACAGCAGAGACACAGACAACGGAGGAATCCGATCATCATCGGAACCGGCACCGGATGAAACAGCTACAGTCCAGGAGGGACAGGGAACCCTGTCACCGCCGTCAGAGTCAGAGGGAGGAAGCGTATTTGGAAGTTCTGCATCATCAGAGACAGCCGGGACTGATGAGAAACTTCAGAGCGTTTTGTCAAGCCTTGCACTTCCGTCAGGAAATGGAACCTGGTCCGTATATGTATGTGACCTGGAGAAAAATACCGAAGGAGCCATCCAGGATGCCAGAATGCAGGCAGCAAGTCTGATCAAGCTTTATATCATGGGAGCTGTTTATGAGAATTATGACAGTATTGTGGGACAGTATGGACAGTCCAGCGTAGATTCCAACCTGAATTCCATGATAACAGTCAGTGATAATGATGCGGCAAACACACTGGTAAGTTATCTGGGAGGCGGAGACAGCAGTGCAGGAATGAATGTAGTTAATAATTTCTGCAGTGATAAGGGATATTCCAGCACACATATGGGAAGACTTCTCCTCGCAAGCAATCAGTACGATGACAATTATACCTCTGTTTCAGATTGCGGACACTTCCTCAAGGAGTTTACGATGGAAATCAGCAGTCTGATGCACACGCACAGGCAGAATTTGCATTACTTGCAGCACAGAGCAGGAGAAACAAGATCCCGGCACAGATGCCGTCAGGCGTCAGCGTTGCAAACAAGACAGGAGAACTTCGGATGTCGAGAATGATGCAGGAATCATCTACAATGACCTGAATGACCTGATCATTGTATTTATGTCAGAGAATGTTCCACAGCCGGGGGCAGCTCAGAGTACGATCGCATCTCTGAGTAGACAGATCTATGATTCTTACAATTCCTGAGAGAATTGTAAAAAATAATATTCCCAAAGGAGGGCATCACTATGAAAGAAAAATCAACATTTTTAAAATGGACAGCACTTTTTGTACTTGTTTTCACTTTATCCCTGCCATTAACAGCAAAGGAAAGCTTTGCAGGAACCATGTACACAGTCAGCGTAAGCAAGGGATATCTTGCACTGCGTACCGCCAAGGCATACGATGATAAGAATGAGATCGGAGAGCTTTACACAGGAGATACCGTAGAAGTTACAGATACCAGCGACAGCACTTACTGGTATGTATATTCTGCAAAACTGAATAAATCCGGCTATGTAAACCGCAATTATCTGGTTGGCGGCGGAAGCAGCACAGGAGGAAGCAATTACACAGTCAGTGTAAGCAAGGGATATCTCGCACTTCGTACAGCCAAGGCATACGATGATAAGAATGAAATCGGAGAGCTTTACAGCGGAGATACTGTACAGGTACAGGATACCAGCGACAGCACCTACTGGTACGTATATTCCCCGAAGCTTAACAAATCCGGCTATGTAAACCGCAACTATCTGGTTGGCGGTGGAACAGCAAACACAGGCGGAGCCAGCTATACCGTCAGCGTAAGCAAAGGATACCTCGCGCTTCGTACCGCCAAGGCATACGATGATAAGAACGAGATCGGAGAACTTACAGCGGAGATACCGTACAGGTACAGGATTCAAGCGACAGTACCTACTGGTATGTATATTCTCCGAAGCTTAACAAATCCGGCTACGTAAACCGCAACTATCTCGTAGGCGCAAGGCAGCAGCACTCCTTCTGTAGTAACCAAGACCGTCAGTGTAAGCAAAGGATATCTTGCACTTCGTACCGCCAAGGCATACGATGACAGCAATGAGATCGGAGAGCTTTACAGCGGAGACACCGTGCAGGTACAGGATACCAGCGACAGCACCTACTGGTATGTATATGCACCGAAACTGAACAAATCCGGCTATGTAAACAAGAATTATTTATACTAAATAACAAAAGAGGTTCCCGTCACACTGCGGCGGGAACCTCTTTTTATTTGAGTGAAATCATTTCTTTTTCTTTGGGTCATTCTCTCGAAGACTGTCGATCATCTGCTCGATGATCGTTTTTTCATGTAGACATCAAAACTGAGCAGGCAGATGAAAGAGAATAATTTCAGGAAATCCTGCTCATCCTCCGGAGCATCCGTAAACGTATTCTGAGCAGTCTGATAATTCTTCAGAAGCTCCTTCTTGAGAACTTCAATCTGTTCTTTCTCCATGCTGAAAACTTCCTCATAGATAGAAGTCAGATCCAGCTTCTCCTGAGATTTAAAATATTTATCCGTGATCGGATTCAGAAGAGTCTGAATATCATTGATAGAAAGAATGTTCTTGAAGTAGTAAATAAAGATCAGAACCAGCAGATGCTCTTTGGAATAACGCTTCTTCACCGGTGACGGAAGAAGATTATTCTTGGCATAGTTATTGATCATGGTCTTGGTGAGAATCTTGTCTTCCTGATATCGCTTGGAATGTGCAAGCTGCTCTTCCATGAAAGTCGTTACCTGATCCATATAAAGATCAATATTCGGAATATCCTCGGGTTTAATATATCCAATTCCGGAAACCCAGTCCAGAATATGTCTGATCATCGCCTCATTATCTGTTGACATAAATACCACTTTCCTCTCTCTTATGCCCCTTATTATATAGTTTTAAATACTACTTGTAAACATTTTTCTAAAGGAATTTGTTATTTTGGCGGTAAGTACGGGGTGAGATTCCATAAAAATTCTTGAAAGCTCTGGAAAAATGGAAGTTGGTTGGGATAGCCGACCTGCCTGCTGATCTCGCCCACAGAAAGATCTGTGATCTTGAGAAGTTCGGCAGCTTTTTCCATACGGTACTGGATGAGAAATTCCTGTGGAGACTGTCCGAGGACATCACGAAAAACCTTGCCAAAATAACTCCGATCCAGATTGCAGCGGCGAGCCATGTCCTCGACCGTGATCGCACGGGAATAATTCTGGGCGATGAAGGTCACAGCTTCGTTCGTGTAAAACTGTGCACGTTTGCCTCCCTGGGTGTGCCGCCTGGAAGACGATCCGCTGACCAGTGCATCCATGATAAGATAAAGATGCCCGATCAGATGATAGGAAGATTCCTGAGCGTGTGTGGCAAGATACAGAATCTCATTTTTGAGCCGCTCCCCATCCTGTGGTGTGCGTGGAAGATAGACCGGAGAGTCAGAAGAAAGACCGGAGCCTCCAGAATCTCCTTTGCCCGGAGTCCGCTGAATTCGATCCAGGCATATTCCCATGGGTCTTTGCGGTCGGCAAAATAAGTATTTACACAATCGGGCTCAATCAGGAATCCCATTCCGCCCTGAAGCTGGTATTCCGTAGACTGGGAATTTTCATCATCAACCAGGAGTGTTCCTTTACCTGAAATAACATAATGGAACAGGAAATGGTTTCGTACAAAAGGACCGTAGGAGTGTAGTGGAAGACACTGTTCATATCCATACTGGTAGAGTGTAAGATCCATAAAACGGTCATCTGAAAACATATGAAACAAGACTTTATCCATATTTTATCCTCCATGAAACATAGAAACTGGTTAATATTACTAAAAAATATCAATTAAAATTGTTAGTAATACACGAAATCTGCATGTTTTTCTATATTATATACCATAATGAGTCTATACTTCAACTTTATTCTTTAAAAAACGAATAAAGGTATAAAAGTGCTGTCATGAGAATATTTACGGAAAGAAGTCCAGATGATATTATTTTAGATGAAGAGTGATGGAAATCCGTTCAGGATCCAAAATACTATGGCCGTGGTAATTAAAGAAAACAGGAAGGGAGAGAAGTGCAATGAAGAAAAAAATTAATTCTTGCAGGAACCGTTCTTATGGGAGCAGGACTTGCTCTTGCCGGATGTGGAGATTCCTCAAAAACTTCTGACGGCAAAACAAAGATAGAAATGGTTCAGTACAAACCGGAGGCAGTCAAAGCCTTCGAAAAGATGGAAGAGAAATTTAACGAAACCCATGATGACATCGAACTGACGATTGAATCACCGAATGAGGCAATGACAATCCTCAAGACAAGATTTATCAAGGAAGATCAGCCGGATATCATTGGAATTGGTGGAGATGTGAACTATTCCAATTTCCTGGATTCTGATATGCTGGTGGATATTTCAGATTTTGATGGTCTGAAAGACATCAAACAGTCCTACTTAGATATCGATAAAAACCTGGAATTTATTCCGGAAGATGGTACTTACGCAGTCCCGTATGTGGCAAATGCAGCAGGAATTCTTTATAACAAAGAAATGTTCGAAGAAAATGGCTGGGAGATCCCGACAACCTGGGATGAATTCATAGAACTTCTGGATACGATCCAGGCTTCAGGACAGCTTCCTTTGTACTTTGGCTTTAAGGATACATGGACCTGTCTTGCACCGTGGAATGCCATGGCGTGTGACCTCTCACCGGCAGATGTCTGCCAGCAAGTCAACAAAGGAACGACAACTTTTTCAGAAGAATACAGAGAGCTTGCCGACAAGATCATCCAGCTGCTTCCATATGCACAGAATGATCCATATGCATTCAGCTACAACGATGCCTGCACTGCTTTTGCAAGAGGGGAATCTGCAATGTACTGTATCGGAAGTTACGCAGTTCCGCAGATTCTGTCTGTGAATCCGGATATGCAGATTGATTCCTTCGTATTTCCGGCAAACGACAATGCAGACAAACAGGTGCTGAATTCTGGTGTAGACCTTCAATTTTCGGTTATGAAGGACTGCAAAAATAAAGAAGCCGCTTATGAAGTTCTGCGATTTATGCTTGAGGATGAAAATATTCAGATTTACCTGGACGAGCAGAATGCAGTTCCATGCAAGGAAGGTGACTTTGAACTTCCGTCCATGCTTGACGGCGTGAAAGAATACATCGAAAACGACAAAATGACAGACTACCAGGATCACCATTATCCGTCAGAAATGGCCGTAGATGCAATGATCCAGACCTATCTTATGGATGGTGACGCAGACAGCTTCCTTGCGAAATTCGATAAAGACTGGATACGCTACAACCGTGACCTGATACGAAAAGTCCAGAAGTATGAGGAAGAACATGGAGAGGGAGGAAATGAATCATGAAAGGAAATGAAAGAAAACGTACATTTATGCTGATCACCATTCCGGGTGCTCATCCTGTTTTTTTGCCTTTTAATACACTGCCGCTGATCAAAGGCTTCATCTACAGCTTTACGAACTTCAAGGGATATGGAAGTTACGAATGGGTAGGACTCAGAAACTATATTGACCTCTGTCAGGATGCACGCGTAGGAAAATCTTATCTGTTTACGTTTAAATTTGCAATCGTGGCAACGATCATTGTCAATGTGATAAGTCTGATCCTTGCACTTGGTCTGAACAGCAAGATCCGTGCAAAAAGTGCACTCCGTGGAATCTATTTTATCCCGAATGTTCTCGGAGGACTTGTTGTAGGCTATATTTTCAGTTTTATTTTCACATATATTCTCCCGACGATCGGAGAAAACCTGGGAATTGGATTTCTCAAAAGCAGTATGCTTGCGAGCACAAAGTCAGCATGGTTTGCAATCGTAATTGTTGCAGCATGGCAGGCAATCGCCATGAACACGATCATCTATATCTCAGGTCTGCAGACGTTCCGGAGGATGTTTATGAGGCAGGCGCGATCGACGGTGCAACCGGATGGAGCAAGTTCAAAAACCTTACTTTTCCGCTGATCATTCCTTTTTTTACCATAAATATGGTTCTCTGCATGAAAAACTTCCTCATGGTATTCGACCAGATCATGTCTTTGACAAAGGGTGGTCCGGCACAGAGTACAGAGTCTATTTCCTATCTTATTTACAGAAACGGAATGGATGGAGGACAGTTTGGTTTCCAGAGTGCGAATGCAGTACTTTTCTTCGTAGTCATTGTTGCAATTTCTGTATTCCAGCTTACATTTATGAATAAAAAGGAGGAACAGTTATAATGAAAAAGAACAGTCAGATGCCAGGCAAAACCAACTGGCCGGTTACAATCCTTTTGATCCTTGGATGTATTACGATCTTTTTTCCATTATATATGGCAGTGATCATTGCATTCAAAAAGCCGTCCGAGATGACAAATGATATTGCAGGAGCACTTTCCCTGCCGTCCTCCTGGAGCTTTTCGAATTTTACAGAAGCAATGAAAGTCACAGATTTCTGGAATTCTCTTGGAAACTCTCTGCTGATCACAATTGTGACAGTGGTACTTGCCATTCTGATTCATTCTATTGCCGGATATGCGATCGGAAGAAACATGGCAAACAGCAAATTTTATAAATTTTCTTTATCTTTATATCGTGAGCGGTATGTTCGTTCCATTCGCGATCCTGATGATGCCGCTTGTAAAACAGACTTCTCAGATGGGAATCGGAAACAGGTTGGTGTGATCGTGCTTTATGTGGTATTCTATATGCCAATGAATCTTCTTCTGTATTCCGGTTATCTCAAAAATATTCCGATGGCACTGGAAGAAGCTGCAAAAGTAGACGGTGCAAGTACATGGAAGACCTATTGGAGTATTGTTTTCCCGATCATGAAGCCAATGCATGCGACAGTGGCAGTTTTAACTGCACTTGGAACATGGAATGATGTTATGACCCCACTCGTCATGATGTCCGGAACCGGTAAAAACACACTTCCGCTTGCACAGTTGAATTTCCAGACACAGTTTGGAACAAATTATAACCTCGCCTTTGCATCCTACCTGCTGGCACTGATACCAATTGTGATTTTCTATCTGGTATGCCAGAAGCAGATACTTAACGGTGTTGTCAATGGAGCGGTAAAATAAACTTAATCATGAACTTATCAAAAGGAGAAGACATCTATGGCAATCGTATTTGACAAAGAAAACAGACTGTTCACCCTGTGCACAAAGAACAGCATGTACCAGATGAAAGCGGACGACAAAGGAATCCTGCTTCACACCTACTATGGAAGAAAAACAGACATTTGTGATTACTCCTATCTGATCCAGAGAAGAGATCACGGTTTTTCCGGAAATCCGGACGAGGCAGCAGGGGACAGGACATACTCCACAGATACTCTGCCGCAGGAATATTCTTCTTTTGGAAGCGGAGACTATCGTGAGAGTGCACTCGATATCCGCTATGATAATGGAACAAGAACTCTGGGGCTTCGTTATGAAGGCTATGAGATCATCAAGGGAAAATATTCCATTCCGGGACTTCCGGCAATGTATGCAGACGAAAACGAGGCAGAGACTCTCGTGATCACTCTTCGTGATGATGTGCAGGATGTCAGAGTAAAACTGTACTATGGAGTTGTGAAAGACCTGGATGTCATCACAAGAAGTGTCAGCGTGGAAAACCACGGTCAGGCACCGGTTCAGCTTGAGCGTGTGATGTCCCTCTGCCTGGACCAGCCGTATGGAGACTGGGACTGGATGACTTTTATGGAAAACATGAGATGGAGAGACAGCTTTCCAGAACTCCGATCCACCACGGCGTGCAGTCTGTCGGAAGTCTTCGCGGTGCATCCAGCCATCAGTACAACCCATTTGTAATGCTGGCAGATAAAAATGCGACAGAAACTTCAGGAGAGTGTTATGGATTTTCGTTTCTGTACAGCGGAAACTTCCTCGCAGCAGCAGAAAAAGACCAGTTTGACCAGACCAGACTGATCATGGGGATCCATCCGGAAAATTTTGAGTTCCTTCTGAGAGAAGGCGAGATTTTCCATGCACCGGAAGTCATGATGGTATACAGCGCAGAGGGCTTCGAAAAAATGTCAAACTCCTACCACAAGGCAGTCCGTGAGCATGTATGCAGAGGCAGGTTCAAACTGGAACGCAGACCGGTCCTCATCAACAACTGGGAAGGAACCTATTTCGATTTCACCGGTGAAAAACTCCTCGAGATGGCGAAAGAAGCAGCTTCCTGCGGTGTGGAACTGTTCGTCATGGACGATGGCTGGTTCGGAAAACGAGATGATGATAACAGCGGTCTTGGAGACTGGCAGGTAAACGAGAAGAAATTAGGCTGCACGTTAAGCGAGCTGGCAGAGCGCATCCATGGTCTTGGAATGAAATTCGGTATCTGGTACGAGCCGGAATGTGTATCAGAGGACAGTGACCTCTACCGTGCACATCCGGACTGGGCGTTTACCGTGCCGGGCAGAAGACCGAACCGTGGACGTAACCAGCTTGTGCTTGATTTTTCCAGAGAAGATGTCAGAAATCATATCTTTGATGAGATGACCAAGGTCCTGGACAAAGCGAATGTCGATTATCTGAAATGGGATTTTAACAGAAGCATCAGTGATATTTACTGTGCAGCACTTCCGGCAGACCGCCAGGGAGAGGTTCCGCACCGTTATGTTCTTGGTCTGTATGAATTTCTGGACAGACTCGGAAAGAGATATCCGGATATGCTGATCGAGGGCTGCAGCGGAGGCGGCGGAAGATTTGATGCCGGAATGCTCTATTATACTTCTCAGATCTGGTGCAGCGATGACACCGATACGATCGAGCGTCTGAAGATCCAGTATGGAACTTCATTTGCTTATCCGGTCAGCGCAGTGGGATCTCATGTATCCGCCTGCCCGAACCATCAGACAGGACGTTTCGTACCGTTTGAGACAAGAGCAGCCGTAGCGATGGCAGGAACCTTCGGATATGAGCTGGACCCGGCGAAACTTTCAGAAGAAGAAAAAACGCAGATCCGTGGTCAGATCGAGGAATTTAAGAAATATTACGATGTGATCCACTTTGGAGATTATTACAGACTGACCAATGCGATGGAGGAAGGCCCTTACGCGGCATGGGAGTTTGTAAGTGAAGACGGAAACGAAGCGCTTGTAAGTGTCGTGGCATCCAGAGTACGTGCAAACGACCCGGGAGTAAGGATCAGACTCCGCGGACTTAAAGAAAATCAGATGTATCTGGTAAATGGAGTGGAATATCCGGGCGGTGCGCTTATGCACGGCGGTATTCTTCTGGAAGAGGCAAAGAAAGAATACCAGAGCTGGAATTACCACATCACAGCGAAATAAACGAACTGCATATTAAGTTTTACAGGACAGAGAGACCGGGCAGACTGGTTTCTCTGTTTTGCATATATGGCGAAAAGCTGGCAATGTGGAAATCTTATCCTTGTCGAAGGAATTTCCTTTACCCTCCCGGGACTTTCATGTATAATAGAAAAAGACCGTAAAACATCAGTTCGACACAGATAACTTATGAACGTTTAACAGAAACAGGAGAAATTTTTAAATGAGTATATATGACACACTGAATCCGCCTCAGCAGGAGGCTGTTTTTCATACAGAGGGGCCTCTTCTGATCCTTGCAGGAGCAGGTTCCGGCAAGACGAGAGTGCTGACA
>ENA-OQIM01000835-OQIM01000835.1-human-gut-metagenome-genome-assembly--contig:-NODE-835-length-11364-cov-5.558334_pt1 | contig 11364 bp, 15 predicted proteins | sample MGYA00242579_ERZ504744 | MGnify/ENA primary metagenome ERZ504744 (study PRJEB26092, sample SAMD00036441) | human gut metagenome | host: Homo sapiens | study: EMG produced TPA metagenomics assembly of...
GCTCTTCGATTTGTCATGTGAGATATACAAATCCATCAAATTTGTTATAATCCGATATGACACATATATTATATTGTATTTTGATTTCTGACACTTTTTCACAGCATTTTTTATATTTTATTATGAACACATGCCTCTTTATGATTCTGTCTTTATGAGCTTTGCTTAAGCCGTCATTTTCCATGGCAATTGTCCTCTACAGCTCACTTAGTATATCATCCATCGAGCGCGTAATCAGATACATGTATGCCTCCGCCATCTCCTTCGGCTCAATATCATCCATGCCTGGGCTATCCAGCCTCCGTGATAAAGCACAACGACTGCGCATAATATGTAGAAATCACCTCCGGTGTGAGCCAGCGGTATTTGGATTTCTTTCCTGTACTCTTTTCGTTTATGATATTCATAAACATCTCGTAGACGCACTTCATGGCAATCTGATTAAACGTCACTGCACCCTCCAGCTTTAGTGCTTTCTTGTAAAAAACACTGTTTGCCGAGATATTATTGAGCATCAGCACAATCGCTTCAAAAATCATTCCGGCATTGAGCAGTGGCTTGATGGGCTCAAGCAGCTCGCTTTTGATAATCCACTCTATCAGCTCGTACTTGTCCTGAAAATGATTGTAAAACGTGGGGCGGATAACTCCGGCCTTGTCCGTTATCTCTTTAATTGTAATCTTATCGATTGGCTTTTTCGCTGAAAGCTCTATAAGGCTCTCAGCGAGCACCAGATCTATTGCATTCTTACCTTGCTGTGTCATTACTCATCAAACTCCATCGTGACAAAGTAGCCCTTCTCAGTCTCCCTTACATCCACGACATCGCCCTCGCGGCTTTGAGCCTCTCGCTGACCACGTAGTTTCCCGACATGGCAATTGCATGCTCTATCGTATAATAATATGAAGTCGGAAGCTTGCTCTCTGTTACCTTCAGATGGTCACCGACCTTGGTAAGTCCGGGTCTCTCCATCTTAAACTCCATCCGACGCATTCTGTCGCCTTTCTGTTACTGCTTAATTGTCCTCTTTTCTATCCTCAACAAACGTTGCCTCAAACTCCTTTTGCTTGTTGTAGGCGCTCTCCGCCTTTGTAGCACGGCTTGTAATCCAGATATTTGATACTCCGTTGAAAATCAGTATGATACCGACAACAACAGTGGCTGTCTTCATTACATCAAATGCATTTGTCACACAGATTATTCCAAAAATCAGACTGATTATTGAAAAAATCAGGCCGACACTCCAGCCTCCGTAACCGTATTTTCTGGCATCCACTGCCTCAATAATGCTCCTGATGCTGTGAAAAATGAGAACCAGACCGATGACTATAGGTATCAGGCTCACCACAACCTTTGGCTGTACCAGAAACCATATACCCACTGCCAAAACCATAAGTCCAAGCAGTGCCGAAAGCCCGTTTGTGACTATGCTCAAAAAATAGCTGCACATGTAGACCACTCCGATTATGATAAGCACTATCGCAAGCACATTGGCCACAATCGTGAGCACCGAAGCTCTCCATATGATAAACACCAGTCCCAGCGCTATGCAAAGCACTGATGACAATAGAAAATCAGCCTTTATTCTGCCTAAAAACTCCTTCATACACGACCTCCTTTATATATCCTGCCCTGCATTACTTTTCTAATTCTGTTCCTCTGCACTTTTCTTGACCAGGTCAAGAACAGTCTGAAGCTCAGCACCCTCAACCGGTGCCGCTCCATATCCAAGACGCTTGTGATCCTCTGTAATCTCAGCCAGCTCAGTAGTTTTATCGCCCTTCGCATCAATTACAAAATATCTGCCCTGTGACGCAGCATCATCCCACACGAGATAAGCACGGATTGCGCAGTTTGGAGCCATATCTCTTGTCGGGAAATCAACTCTGGTGACATTAAGCGTATCAGAAATCTGCATAGACATAACAGAGAAATCCTCCTCCATATATGGATACATACGCTTCTGCTGATATGCCTCCTCGTACAGCTCATCTATTAGCTTTTCCTTCTCATCGGCTAGTCGGTCCATGAACTCTTTTCCACCCTCAAACATCTTTGCCGGCAGGAAAATATGCTCATACTGCATACGCTCAAAGATGACATACTGCTCTGCTGTCATCTGTACAGTCTTGCCCTTTGTCGGTGATGTAGGATGTCCCTCTCTTCTGGCCTTTTCCACTGCCTCAATCTTTTCTACAAGAGGCTTTTTGAAAATCAGATTGTGAGTGAACGGGTTGAATGCGATACCATTAATCTTTGACTCTTTATTTGCCACCATGTTGTTGACTGCAAGAAACGGCATATTTACAATGCATGGTGACGGATGATCCTTAGAAAGCTGTGCCTTTGAGGTATAAAGCGGCATGAAAGCCTCTCCCTCACCGTTTTTAATAAATAGCGGAATCGGCTTGTTGTTCTCTCCGACATTTGCAGGCACCAGGAATCTGCTCTTAGTGCATTTTTCAATGAGCTTATTGAGCGTCTCCGCCTTTTTGTCGCTTGAATACTGTGTCATCAGCGCCTCAACCTCCGGGTTTTGCACCTCAAGAGTGAAGGCCGGATCATTCTTTAATTTATTTTTGATTTTATTTTTATCCATTTATACTGCTTCTCCTTATATTAAATGCCCGGATTTACATCCAGGCATTATTTTAACACATTTCTTTTATCAACTCAACAATCTTAGTGTCTCTTGCTATCCATTCTTTATCAAGAAAGGCGCTGTTGGCCTTTATTATCTCATCCGGCGTAGCCATGACAGATGATACTCAAGCCTTATCTCACTGTCTGTCATCTGTGCGGCTACATGCTCGTCCTTCACATCACAGAAATACACATAGGTGTGACAGTAATATATCTTGTCAGCCTCAAATATATCGCGTCTCTTTTCTATGACCTTGCCGCACTCCCTGATGCTTTCCGGCACGACAAGAAGCCCTGCCTCCTCGCGCACCTCACGTGCCAGCGCAACCTCGTTGGTCTCGCCTGCATCGATGCCACCGCCCAATATCTTGTAGTAGCCCTCACCGGCCTGCTGCATGGCAAGCTTTCCGTCTCTGATAATAACCGCGCGCACCGCGAAGCGCTCAAATACCTCCATATCATCGGAATAGTTGTGTTTGTCAAATGTATATAGCGTCCTCATATTTATCCTCCGTATATGGGCTGTAATCATTCATAAGTATACATGGAAAGTAGTTTTTATTCTACACCATTTGACGGCGAATTGGAATACTATTATCGTCCATTTACCTGCAAAGTAACACCACAGTCTCTATGTGCTCTGTATATGGAAAGCAGTCATATGGTGTTGCACGCTTCACTGTATATCCGTGCTTTGTAAGATACTTTAAATCCCTCGCCAGTGTTTCCGGACCACATGACACATACACCACTCTCTCCGGCGACAGCTTAACAACCGATGATAAAAATGCCTCGTCGCTGCCGGTTCTTGGAGGATCCATTATGACAACATCCGCTTTCTCACCCTTTTGTGCCATCTCGACCATGAATTTTCCGGCATCGTCATTGTAGAAGCGGATGTTTCTGATGTCGTTTCGCTTTGCATTGGTGACTGCATCGCGGATTGCATCACGGTTTAGCTCGACCCCGATGACTTCACCTGCATTTTTCGCTGCTATGATGCCTATGGTTCCGGTGCCGCAGTATGCATCGATTACACGCTCCTTGCCGGTGAAGTGTGCCTCATGAATGGCTTTTTCGTATAAAAGCTCCGTCTGTACCGGATTCACCTGATAAAACGAGCCTGGTGAGATGCGGAAGGTACAGCCGCACAGCTTATCCTCTATGAAGCCCTTGCCATAAAGTGTGATGTTTCTGTCTCCGAGCACCATGCTTGTCTTTTTATCATTCACGTTGAGCACCACTGTCGTGATATTGGGATGCTTTTTCCTAAGTGCTTTTACGAAATTGTTCTTCGATGGAAGTATCGGCGATGCCAGGACAAGCACTACCATTATCTGCCCTGTTGCATAACCCTTTCTTACAAGCACATGTCTGAGAAGCCCATAGCCGGTATCCTCATCATAGGTTTTTATCCTGAATGAGCGGAGCATATCTTTTATATCCCTTATTATCTCATCCGACTCCTGCTCCTCTATCATGCAGCTTTCGATATCCACCACATCATGTGTGTTCTTCCTGTAAGCTCCCGCCACAATCTGACCGCGCCTCGTGCAGTCAAAGGCTGCATGAACCTTGTGACGATAATGGAGTGGATTTTTCATGCCGACAATCGGCTCCACGAAGCAAAAAGGCTTTAGCAGCTTTTTCATGTATGCCTGCTTGTTTTTTAGCTGTTCCTTATATTCTACGCCCTGATAGTCGCAGCCACCACATTTCTTCGCATACGGACATACGTTACCGCTTTTTGACCGGCTGCTTTTCTCCTTTACCCTCGGCTGTTCGGTGGCATTTTTGTATTTTTTCTCATTATGCGTGGTCTTTTTTCTGGAATTACCTTGATTTCCCGCCATATCCGTGCTCCTTAAAATCAGCTATGCTGACTACTTGCCGTATGTATTATATAAATACACATGATTATCTATGCAGTGCCATCCGCTTGAAGCGCCTGCTGTCACACATATATATGTCTTTCCGCTTGCTGCCTTCTCATAGCTGACCGCGCAGTTGCCGGACTGATTTACAAAGCCTGTCTTTGCACCGATTACCTCGCCACTTGTCATCTTATCCTCTATTCGACGCAAAAACAGATTCGATATGTTCAGATTCTCCGGATGCTGCGGTGTTGCAGCCGTGCTGTATGTATGATTTGAAAGTACTGTTTTACAAATATCGTCCTGCATCGCTGCCTGCATGATGACCGCCATATCATAGGCTGTGCTGTAATTGTTCTCATCATATATACCGACAGGGTTTGCAAAATGTGTACTCTGGCCTATACCAAGCTCTGCTGCCTTCTGGTTCATCATATCAACAAAGGCCTCCATTGAGCCTGCTGTGTAAAGCGCAAGCTGATATGCCGATTCTCCACCTGATGGCAGAATGGTTCCGTTAAACACATCGCGAAGCGGCACCTGCTCACCGTCTAAAAAGCCTGTTGTGCTGCAATCATGCACATATGAGTAATCTGTGGCTTCTCTTGTAATTGTAACAACCTCGTTGAGCTTGTTTTCTATCACAGCCTGCCTGTCTATTTCGGTGTTTTCATTCTCCGCTGCAGCAATTGCATTTTTCTCAGCCTGCTCTGCTGCTACAAGCACCGTCATAACCTTTGTCATAGAAGCCGGATACATTTTCTCATGAGCATTTTTTCCCGCAACAACTGTGCCGTCCTGCTCATCAATCACTACTGCATAAGAGCTCTCAAGCTCATCTCCGATTGCTGCTGTAGCATCAGACTCCTTTGGTGCAAAAAGCTCCTTTACTTCCTCTGTCTCACTTACCTGCTCAGTCACACCGGTCACATTTTCTGTGGCCGTTCCTGTGTCTTTTGCCTTAGTACTGTCTTTTTTTGTTTTATTAAAGCACGATATAACCATTATAATCGCTATAACGACTATCACAGCCACTATTCCTACAAGCTTAATCTGTGAAGCTCCTGTATTTCGTCTGCGGCGTCTGTAATTTTTTCTGCTATTATTTCTCATATCCAATCCCTGTCTCGTTGTAACTATTCATCCCACGTACATTCGCAAAGCCGCACTATACTTGTGCTTTTTTGTTCTCAGTGATTCTGAATAATCACATTTCATTTTATACTGTAACCTATTTAGTATACTCCCTATCCGGAAGCTGTGCAATAATTATCGCAATAAACATGAGCACACATCCAAAAATTTCTCTGCCACCTAGCATCTGGCCCAGCAGAATCCATCCTGCAATCACAGAAACCACCGATTCAAGGCTCATCGCCACCGATGCCACCGCCGGGTTTAAGCCCTTTTGTCCGACAATCTGCAGCGTATAGCCCACTCCGCTTGAGAAAATACCGGCATAGAGAATCGGAATCCATGCATCCCATGTGCAAAGCGACTGTGTCCACTGCGCTATACCGCCGGCAGACAGTCCCATATCAGTAAAAATCATCACTATACATGAGCCAAGCCCGGTGACAAAAAACTCAATGCATGAAAGTCTGACCGCATCTACATGTGATACGAAATGGTCAATCACAAGTATCTGTATCGCAAAGCACAATGCCCCTGCCAACAGGAGCAAATCCGAGCCGCTAAGTGAAAATGTCCCATTCATGCACAGAAAATACATGCCTATCAGTGCAATAAATACACCTATCCATATTTTGACTCCGCATTTTCTTTTGAGGAAAATCCCAAGTATAGGCACCATAAGTATATATGTAGCTGTAAGAAATCCTGCCTTGCCGGATTCTGCGCCCATGCTGATTCCAAGCTGCTGCAGGTTGCTCGCAAAGAAAAGTGCTATTCCACAGCAGCTTCCGGCTATCCAAAGCTCTTTCTTTTGCTTTTTGCTTTCAGGTCTGTTTACCGTCAGCTCTTTCTTATCCAGTATTTTTATGACCGGCAGAAGGCAGAGCGCACCAATAAGGAAGCGGATGCCGTTGAATGAAAATGCTCCAACTGCATCCCCTCCCTTTGACTGCGCTACAAAGGCTATTCCCCAGACTATATCTGCCAAAAACAAAATAAAGACATGTCTTGTCTTTGAGGCTGTATTCATTATAATAGTTCCTCCGTGTTATTAAATCTATTTAAGGTTACCGTTTGCCATTGTCTCCGGTAACTTAGTAATCCGTCTTATTTGACAAAATCAGAGATATTATATCACCGACTGCTTGAGTTGCATACTTAAATATGCTGTTACATTTCGTTTGTATATAAAATTATACAAAAAAGGCAGCAAACACCCTCTTTGGGTATTCGCCGCCTGTCTTTATATCTTATTGCGTAACACTATTATTTACGTTATTCTGCCAGCTTAAAATGCTTTATCTCTCCGTTTCCTGCCACATAGAAATCATTATCCTTGTAAATGCCTCTGTAGCCTTCTGTGTTTTTATAGGTCAGTGCCTGCTGCTCCAAAAGACTAAAGCCGTTTTCACTGTCATACGAAAACAGATAGTAGTCATTCGCAGTAAATCCTATCAGATTTTTCTCCGGGTCAGCAAGAATAGCCTTGTAGTTGTATACAAACTCATTACTCCAGCTCTCAGAACTGTCGATAAGCTTCTGGTTCACCTCAACCGGCTTTGTCGGATCACTCACATCAAACATAGTAAGCTTTATCTTACTCTGCTGCGAATCACCATAGCCTATTCCAAGTACGTGCGTATCATCCCACATATGCAGATACTCAGAGAATCCACTCACCTCAAGCTCTCCGAGAAGCTTTGGCGCTGTCGGATTAGATATGTCTGCCACAAAAAGAGGATCCGTCTGCCTGTATGTGATGAAATATACGTATTTCCCAACAAAGCGGGCTGCGTATATACTCTCCCCGCGTGCAATCTCGTTTATCACACCGACCTCATTCATATCCTTATCCAGCACATGAAGCGAATTGACAGGCTGACTGCCGGTATTTGAGGTTGGAAGCACATACAGATACCCTCCCTGCTCATTTATTGCAAATTTATCGTTAAGATAACCATTCACTGAGGTTGTCTCCCCGGTCTTCATCACTCCATCCTCAAACGAAATTTTGCTGATTTTGGTAAGCTCACGGCTTGCACTCCAATCAGAATGATACAGATACATAGCATTGCCAGAAACGTATACCTCGCCGCTATTATTCATAATGCATTTTGCATCTATCGTCTTATCAGGTTTATCCACATCAAAGCTCGAAATAACTGTGCCTGAGTATGTATCCTCTCCTATATAGAAGCAGTCATAGCTTATCACTTTGCCATTTACCTGAGGCACCCATTTCTCCAGATTATCCTCCTGCAGCGCCACATTTTTATTCATATCGGAGATCTTTATATATGTGTCTGAAAAACATATACCGTATTGCCGATTTTGCGCGATGTATTGTAAAATCCATCCTGACGCGCTTTACCTATAAGCACCGGTTTCGTTGGGTCAGCTATATCATAGCTATAGCATATAGTCTCATCCTTATCGCCTGCGTGGTTTGATATAATAAGCATTTTTCCGTCACTGATATAAAGCTCCTCTACAGTATCTGACGGTACCTCAAAATCAGGACGAAACAGCGTCTCTTCCCCAGGCTTTCCATTTGAAATATCCGTAATGGATATCTGACCATCCTCGACCATGTAAATGTATTTTCCGTCCGTCTTTACCACATCACTCTCATCAACGCCCTCTGTCATCACGTTGGTTGTTGAATACTCTGTATTGGCTGCCGACTCCTGTTTAGACTCCTGTTTATTTGTAGACGATGCATCAGACATATTGCCTGTTGCGTCTGCACTCTCCAACAGTTCTCCAAATGCGGTATCCCTTATGGAAGCCTCTGCTTTTTTTACCACATCATACAATTTTCCATAATCTGAGGCAGCTTCATAATCCCCAAGCTTTGCACCACTCTTTATCCCTGCATAGACATTATTCTGCGCATTATTCTGTGAAATCACATTTGCAGTTTTGGTTTCCAGCTCATCTATACGGTTATTAAGCCTCACGACCTCCGTGCCTAAGACTGCAACAACAAGGACTGCCGCCACTGTGCAAGCGCTTTTGCTGCCCGTGCAAATTTCTTGTGCTTTTTCCTGTTTTTGTCTTCTTTTCCGCCGGGATGGGTTTCATGATTTTTTACATAAATATCATCTCTGTACCCGGCCGATTCTCCTGTCGATTCTCCTGTCGCTGCGCCTCTTCGATTATCTGATCATCGATATAATTTAAACCATCAAATAAATCCTTTTTCGTCATAGATATACGCCCTCCTCATCCAGATATTTTTTTAGCTCTGCCCTTATCCGAAACAGTGTGGTCTTTACGCTGCTTTTGCTCCTGCCGCTCATATCTGCCAGCTCATCAATCGTCATGCCATACCAGTAGCGTCTCACAAAAAGCACTCTCTTTTCCGTCTCCAGTCCGTTCAGAAAATCCGATAAACACCTTCCAATGTCCGACAGCTCGCCCTCGTATTTTGCATTGCTGTCTGCAAGGCACTCCTCAAGCTCATCAAGCATACAGTTCATGTTGAAATTTCTCTTTGAAGCATTATTCCAGTCAATCCTGTCGCAGACGATATTGCGGCATACCCTGTAAAGCCAGGAAAGGAAACGCATAGGGCGCTCCGGCGGTATCTTGTTCCATGCTGCTATGTATGTGTCATTTACGCATTCCAGCGCATCCTCATGTGCTACCATAGTGTCTGCAAACCGGGTAAGCTTCGCTCCGTACATCTGCGAGGTCGCACTGACAGCCTGCTGGTTGCGATCAAAATACATATCAAGTATCTGTTCCTGTGTGTACATTTTCCGCAAACCTCCCTTCTATATATTATGTAGGATTTTGTTTGGTGGGGGTTACATTTCATAATGTTATATTGTATACACATATGAATATAGTTCTTTGGCTGATGCTTATTTACACATTATATAATATTTCGTCTTAGTTTAAATATCAAAAAAGGAAGATTCTCCTTAGAATCTTCCTCATATGAATTCAAATAGTAATATTTAATTGTTCTTCTTTGCCATAAATGTTATCGCATCTGAATCCGCTATTGTATCGTAGCTCTCAGCATTGTATATATGGAATTTAAGCTCCTGCGCCTCCACCGGTCTCTGTTGCGCTTCCCGGTGCAGCTATGCTCTTTTTTGCCCTGTATCCGAGCTGCATCCCAATAATGTAAAAGTGATTGCTGTGATGCTCAGTACAAGAGCCAGTAAATTAGTTCTTTTTTCATGGTTTAAGTCCTCCTCTGTAAATTGTAGGACCATTATACCATCACAGTATGAATACCGTTCTCCCCGCAGCGGTGGTAAAATTATATCCTAAACTTACTCCTGCACTCCACTTGTCCTGAGCATTTCCATGTCATTTTTGCTAAGCAATTCGTTCACCTCTATGATTCCACCCGGACGATCCTTAAAAATAAGCATAAGAAGAGCATCTCTCGGGATTTTTGCTCTATTTGTGATTATGTTCATTATAGAGTCTGTTGCATTCCCTATAAATTGATTATTTTATAACTATTCAGTACAGAAATATGCGGTACCGCATATTTCGTAAGAAAACGTATATTTGTAGGAGCAAGCGCCCATCAGCGCAGCTGATTCTAATGCGCTTGCGGCTCGCAACTGTGAAGGTACTGAACAGTTACGATATTTATATAATAGCACATAATAATAAGCCATGTTCTCACCGCTATGGTGGTAACATGCTTATATTATTTTCATAAAGATATATTTTGTTATAAAAAGCCGTTGACTTATACACACTTAATGTGTATATTATAATTATGGAGGAGGCATTTATGAAACAAAGAGAGCTTATCAAGAAACTAGAGGCTGCCGAATTTGAATTTTCAAGACATGGCGGTAATCATGACGTATATGTTCGGGGTTCAGATATAGAACAGATCCCGAGGCATAAAGAGATCAACGAAATGCTTGCAAAAGCAATTTTACGTAAATGGGGATTATAACATTTATAATTTATCACATATTATATATACATTAATTTATGGAGGATATTATATATGAAACAGGTATATCCAGTTATATTTACACAATTAAATGACAAAAAAGACACCGTGCTTATTAATGTTCCTGATATGGATATATTAACAGAGGGCTTCGGTCTGCCAGACGCTATAGAAATGGCTCGCGACGCCATTGGAGCAAACGGAATCACATTACAGGATCTGGGCAGGGAAATTCCGGTTCCAAGTGATATTTCAGATATTGACATCAAAAACGGTCCCTTTGACAATACTGGTATTAGTCATGTTTCATTTGTGGATATAGATTTTGATGAATACCGCCGCAAGGTCGACAATAAAACCGTCCGAAGAAATGTCACTCTCCCTAATTGGCTTAATCAAGAAGCTGAGAAATCCCATATCAACGTATCTCGCGTTTTGCAGGAGGCTCTCATGGTAAAGCTAGGTGTATCAAGATAAATAAATTTAAAAACCAAATCAAACTAAAAAGAGTGCAGGTTATTTATTGGATAGCCTACACTCTTATTTTGTTCTCATACCTCAAATAGAATTTCAATCAAGGTATTAATCCGGTTATTTGCAGTAACGATTTATTAGAATGCCGCTCTGTAAATTTCCACAATATCGTCCTTGCTAAGCGGTACAAACGATCCCTTTGAACCTCGCAGCCTTCTTTGCCATCACCTCAAAGTTCCTGTCGTCTGTGATTCCCACAGCGCTTAGATTTGCCGGAATGCCCATTGTCTCAAAGAAAAATTT
>ENA-OQIM01000836-OQIM01000836.1-human-gut-metagenome-genome-assembly--contig:-NODE-836-length-11350-cov-2.057739_pt1 | contig 11350 bp, 19 predicted proteins | sample MGYA00242579_ERZ504744 | MGnify/ENA primary metagenome ERZ504744 (study PRJEB26092, sample SAMD00036441) | human gut metagenome | host: Homo sapiens | study: EMG produced TPA metagenomics assembly of...
ATGAGGGAAATGTTTTCAAGTATCATCAGGCAAGAAGAAATACCAAAAATTATCAGGTGGATCTGGAGACCCTGCAGTACGATCTTCTCTACGGAAAGCAGTATACATATGACGGAGCGAATCCTTTTGAGCGGACAAAGATGCGTATGGGAATCTATGATACCACGCTGGATTCCATTCAGGTTGTGTCTGAGACGGATCACACCTATTATATCCAGGGGACAAACTTTACGCCGTCCAGCCAGGTGAAGATCAACGGAGAATGGTACGATACGGTTTACGTGAATCCTACCAAGCTGATCATTACCGGAAAGGAACTGGATGATTTTGACCGGCTCTCGGTAGTGCAGCGAAGCAACAGTTCCACAAGAAAGGCCATGACAAAGAGCCATGACCGGGCGGTTTATGCGCTGCTCGCTGACAGCAAGTGGAAGCTTGACAGTGAAAAGAGCAGTTCTGATACAGGGTCAATGGAGGAAACGGATACAGCGTCAGAAACGGAATCCACAGAAGATTCCGGTGAAGAAAACAGTATAGACAACCAGTAAATGGCATAGAAAAGATACTCCGATACAAAAAATGTCGGATAAAATATTACGATTAGGACTGGACATCTTCCACCACTATTATATAATGGTATCGTAACGAACAGGAGGGAGAAGCTTTTCTCCCCAAAAGTTCTTTACGAATACATTATAGATTAAGTGATGGTTTTTTTTATGAATTACGAAGAAGCAGTTGCGTATATTGAAGATATACCGAGATTTACTACTAAGAACAGCCTGGACCATACCAGAGAATGCTTAAGAAGACTTGGAGATCCGCAGAGGAAATTCCGTGTGATCCATGTGGCAGGAACCAACGGAAAGGGAAGTACTTGTGCTTTTATCACATCGGTCCTCGGGAAGCAGGATATTCCTGCGGACTTTTTACATCTCCTCATCTGGTGGAGATCAACGAGCGTTTTCAGATCAACGAGGAAGTGATCGATGACGATACTTTCCTTCGTGCTTTTGAAAAAGTTAAAAAGCTTTCCGATGAGCTGGTTGCGGAGGGAAGCTATCATCCCACCTATTTTGAGACACTCCTTCTGATGGGAATGGTGATCTTTGCAGAAGCCGGCGTGGATTATGTAACACTGGAGACCGGTCTTGGCGGACGTCTGGATGCAACCACTGCTGTGGAGAATCCGGCAGCTGTGTGATCACATCCATCAGCCTCGATCATATGCAGTATCTTGGAAATACAGTTTCCGAGATCGCAGGAGAGAAGGCAGGGATCATGGTGCCGGGTGTTCCGGTGATCTACGATGGAAATGATCCGGATGCGGCCGGAGTGATGCGTGAGCATGCAGAGAAGCTGGGATGCATATATGAGCTGAAACGGGAAGACACAGAGATCCATAAGATCACAAAGGACGGAATCCGATTTTCTCTTAAGGACGAGACATATGGCGATACCGTATTTGATATACCGTTTATCGCCCGTTATCAGGTTATGAATGCAGCTCTTGCGGTGAAAACCATTCAGGTACTGGAAGATCAGATTCCGGTATCTCTTGAGGCTCTGAAGGCTGGTATGGCAAAAACACGCTGGCAGGGAAGGATGGAAACGGTTCTTCCGGGTGTGATCGTGGATGGCGCACATAACGAAGACGGTGTTGAGAAGTTTGTAGAGACAGCAGAACATTTCCAGAAGGAATTTCCTCTGACTCTGCTGTTTTCCGCAGTGGATGACAAGGACTATACGGATATGATCCGCACGATCTGTAGCAGGATCCGTTTTCGACATGTGATCGTCACACAGTAGGTGGATACCGTAAAGTTCCGGTAGAAGAGCTTGCGGAGATCTTCCGTGAAGACGGAGTACCGGAAGTGGAAGCAATAGAGGATGTTCCAGCAGCTTTTGAACGGGCAGTAAAGGAAAAAGGCGAGGATGGAATGCTGTTCTGTGTAGGATCCCTTTATCTGGTCGGTGAGATCAAGGCTGTGATCAGGAGGAAAAAATTATGATCGATTACGAAGAGGAACTGAAGAAATTTGAACCATGTCTGGATGTGGCAGATGTAGAAGGTGTCATTTATGACCGGGAGATCACAGATATCATGGATGTACTCCAGGAGATGCTGCGTGAGGTCAAGAGCAACAGACGTGTAAGATAAGGAGAAGTGGATGAACTGCATAAACTGTGGAGCGTTCCTGACGGATACAGATCTGGATTATTGTCCGCACTGTGGAGCCAATGTACTGATCCAGAAGAAGGTGGATTATCTTTCCAAACTTTATTATAATCAGGGGCTGGAAAAAGCCAGCATCCGGGATCTGTCCGGGGCGATCAGCTGTCTGAAGCAAAGTCTTGCTTATGACAAACGGAATATCCGTGCAAGAAATCTTCTTGGTCTTGTATATTTTGAGACCGGTGAGGTGGTTGCCGCACTGAGTGAGTGGGTCATCAGCAAGAATATCCAGAAGAACCGAAATCTGGCTTCAGAATATATTGCCAGGCTTCAGGCAAACCAGAACAAACTGGAAACAATCAACGAAAGCATCAAGAAATATAACAATGCCCTCGCCATGTGCAGGGAAGGCCATGAGGATATGGCGGCCATCCGCCTGAAAAAGATCCTGTCCCAGAATCCCAAGCTGATCAAGGGGTATCATCTTCTTGCTCTGATCCAGATGAAGAATCAGGAGTGGAATAAGGCGAGAAGAACCCTGAAAAAAGCAGCCAGGATCGACAAGACCAATACCACCACACTTCGTTTCCTGCGTGAAGTTGACGAGCAGACGGGTGTTACCACAAAGATGGAAAAACGGCGTAAGGGCTTGTTTGGAAATGAAAAAAATGAGAATGATAATATTTCAGGAGAAATCGTTGTAAGGCCGTCGTCTTATAAAGAAAGATCAAAGATATCACTTTTCTTTACCACGGTACTTGGATTTGCGGCAGGGGCGGCAGCATTCTGGCTCCTTGTACTGCCGGCTGTGAAACAGGATATTTACAGGCAGGCCAATCAGCAGATCATACAGTACAGTGATTCTCTTTCCAGCCAGAGCGTGGAGCTTACCAAAGCTCAGGGAGAAGCTGCCCAGTCCAGTGATACGGCAGATGCAGTTGCCAAGCAGGCAGAGGAAGAGCAGAAACGCAGTCAGAGCTATGAGGCTTTGTTTAATGCATATACTGCCATGCAGCAGGAGGATCTGGATACAGCGGCGCTGGAACTACAGAAGGTATATGTGGATACACTGTCAGATTCTGCAAAGGGGATTTACAGTACTATCAGCGGAAAGACCGGTGTAAGCGGGATCGGGAGCGGAGCTTCTGACGGAACGTCCAGTGCTGACAGCAGCACAGATGGAACAGCTGAAGCTGGAGCGGATGCCGCAGCTTCGGCGGGAGAAGATGCACAGAGCTCTGACGGAGATTCCGGAGAAGACAGCAGCTACAGTGACGGAGGATATGAGGATTCCTCTTACGATGGAGGTTATACAGAATAAAAAATATCATAATTCATACAGAGGAGAAACCTCGGATAAGGGGAATGTGCGTTGGCGCATTCCTCTTTTTTTTACCCTTTGGTCATGAGAAATGGAATAAAAAATCAAAAATGGGGGAATGATAGAATGACATCAGGTTTTGAAAAATCCGGAACCGTGCTGACTGTACATCTTCCGGCGGAACTGGATCATCCGGCTTCTGATGAGATCCGGAGAGATTCAGACCGGATTATTGGACATAACTATATAAAAAATATGATTTTTGATTTCTCAGACGTACGTTTTATGGGACAGTTCCGGGATCGGTCTGCTGATGGTAGGTACCGGCACTTGGCATGAGGGGGAAATGTGTGCAGGTTGTCAATGTGAACAGTCATATTGCAAAGCTTTACGGCTATCCGGAGTGGGAAAATATATTGAAATCTGTGGAATTAAAAAATCGGCAGGTGAACAGGAGGGTGTTTATGATGGAAAACACAAATGAAATGACGATCATTTTTGACAGCAGACCGGTAAATGAAGCACTGGCAAGAGTTGCTGTGGCTTCATTCTGCACACAGCTGAATCCTACGCTGGAGGAAATTTCGGATCTGAAGACCGCAGTATCGGAGGCAGTGACCAACTGCATCATACACGGGTATGAAGGGGAGATACATAAGATCCGGGTAGAATGTCGTCTCCGGGGGCAGGAGCTTCAGGTAGATGTGACAGATCACGGAGCCGGGATACCGGATATCAAAAAAGCCATGGAGCCTCTGTTTACCACAAAGGCTGATAAAGACCGCTCCGGTATGGGGTTTACATTCATGGAGGCGTTTATGGATGAGCTTCAGGTGGAATCGGAGGTTGGCCGTGGAACTACAGTGCACATGAAAAAGATCATCAGGAGGTAACTATGGATCGTACTCTTGTCCTCATCGGGCGTGCACACCAGGGGGATAAAGCGGCAAGAGATCTTTTGTTTGAGGAAAATACAGGACTGATATACAGTGTGGCAAAGCGTTTTCTGGGACGAGGGGTGGAGATGGAGGATCTGTTCCAGATCGGCAGCATCGGACTTCTGAAAGCTGTGGATAAGTTTGACATGTCCTACGATGTGAAATTTTTCCACCTATGCCGTTCCCATGATCATCGGAGAGATCAAACGTTATCTCAGGGACGACGGGATACTGAAGGTAAGCCGTTCTCTGAAGGAAAACCACTACAGGATCTATCAGGTGAGAGAAGCACTGACACGCCGGCTGGAGCGGGAACCTACGACGGGAGAAATGGCAGAGGAAATGGGAATTTCCATAGAAGAACTGGTAATGACCATGGAATCCGGTGCAGAGGTGGAATCTCTTCACAAAACGATCTATCAGGGTGAGGGAACGGAGATTTCTCTGATGGACAAGCTTCCGGAAAAAGAAAATCGGCAGGAAAAAGTACTGGACAGGATTTTTCTGGAAGAGATACTGGGGACTCTGGAGGCAAAGGAGCGGAGGTTGATCTATATGCGGTATTTTCAGAACATGACCCAGATGGAAATCGCCCATGAGCTTGGCGTATCCCAGGTACAGGTATCCAGAATGGAAAAGAGGATCCTGCGCAGTCTGCAGGAATCCGCAGAGAAAAAATAAAAGAGAGCCATGAGAAATGCTGCTGTTTTCTCATGGCTCCTTTTTGTGGGCAGCAGATTTAGTCAGACTGCTGCTTTTTTATGAAAAAGTACATTTTTGTATTTGGAAAGTGCTCCAAGAAGGATCATACCGATCACACCGGCTGAGATAAATTCGCCGGCTCCTACTGTGAGCATCATAAACGGGATAGGAAGGTTAATGCCATATCCGTAACGAAGCACAAGAGGAACGATCACAATGTTGGAAACGATCGGCGGGATCGGGGCTGTCCATTTGCCTGTATTGCGAAGCTTGTAGGTAAAGAATGCACCGATAAGTGTGGCAATGCTTCCGAAAATGATGTCAACCGGAATCGCACCGCCAAGAAGATTGGCAATGATACATCCCACGAACAGTCCCGGGATGCAGCCGGTGTGAAGAACGGAAGCACAGTCAGTGCCTCGGAAAACCGGATCTGAACTTCACCGAAGCTAAGTGGCGCGAATACCAGTGTCAGGACAACATATACAGCTGCTATGGCAGCTCCCTGTACCAGAAAATGAGTACCTTTGTTTTTCATGTTTTTTATTCTCCTTTAGTTTTGTTTTACGAGTGGAAGGTCACGAACACTCGGCACATTTATAGGCGGTGACCGCCTTGTAAGCCCTGTACGACCTTGGTTTTTGCGGGCTTTTGCAGCGGAATTGAGTATAGCATAAGGGGCGTGGAAATGCAAGGTACAATCCTGACTATTTGATAACCCTGGCCTGTGTGGACAGACCCTGGCTCTGAAACAGCTTTTTGTAAGAGGAAAGCCTGCTTGCCGGAACTTTTACAGTCAGTTTTTTGTAATTATTCTGACCTGCTCTTGTGAAGATATATTTACCTGAGCTTTTGGAAGTAAGACGTCCTGTCTGTATGGTGACAGAGGTAAGGGCCTTACAGTCACAGAAAGCTTTCGTGCCGATCATAGAAACTCGGGAACCGATTTTTACAGTACGAAGACTTGTGCATCCCTGGAAGGCTCCGGCACCTATGCTTGTGATATTTCCTGAAATCGTTACCTGTTTCAGGTTTTTACAGTTTTTGAAGGCATTGGCTGCAATGGCTGTGACTTTGTAGGTTTTTCCGTTAGCTTTGACAGTGGCCGGAATCTTTGCAGTGACAGTATTGCGTGAACGCGGTCTCTTCAGTGCTACGGAAGTTCCGGTGGCGTTGACTGTGTAGATATTATAAGCATCCTGGAATGTTTTTGCAGTCTGTGGCTTTGGTGTGGCAGCAGGAGTAATCTGGAAATTTAAGGTGATGGTTCCGTAGAAATGGTTATCGCCGATGATCTTCAGAGTAGCGGTTCCTGTTTTTTATTGTTCTGGTATGTCACATGATAATCATTGATGCCAGAGAGCTTTGCTTTTCCAAGAGTTACGGTTGGAACGGGCTTTATGTCAGAGCCTGTATAAGTATATGTTTTTTGATCCCTGTTACAGCTGCACCGGAAATATTGCATGCGTAGCTGATATTGTTTTTCTTGGCATATGTAACTGCGTAAGAGCCGTACGGAGCATGGATCTTGCAAAAATATGCATGAGAACTGTCAGACCAGTAATAGCCGCACCACACAGCATCCGTTCCAATGCTTTTAACGGTATCAGGTATGTTGATCCTGGATAGCTTGTCACAGTAGGCGAAAGCTTCTTTTCCGATCTTTGTGACCCCTTTCTGGATGTCCACCTCTTTCAGCTCAGGAAGATAAACAAAGGCCCTTTCAGAAATACTTGTGATCCCGGGTTTTATTATGACTTTTCTGATCTGGTTTTTGATAGCTTTCCAGGAGGAATCACTGGAGAAGGAAAACCAGCCGTTTGTTGAGGAGACCGGGTACCTGTTGTTTTCCTCTGTGGAAATAGAAAGTGGTCCGTAGCCGGAGATCGTAAGGATACCATTTTTGAAATTCCAGGTTGCGTTGTCACCTGCGATATGGTAAGTCTTTTTGTCAGCTTTTCCGTTGTCGGAATTAATGGAATAAAAGTTCAGGGTGTTGGAGTTTGAGGCATAATAAACGACCTTGGAATCCTTTACCACAGGCTGACAGTCAGAAATCGGAGCAGCTGTTGTAAACTCTTTGCTGAGGCTCTTTCCTTTTCCGTCCACGAAAAGATAATGAAGGGTGCTGGAAGAGAGCGGATCGTTAGCGGAAGAGCTTTTCCTGTTATCGTCGGAAACGTATTCCTCCCAGGAAATCATAAAACGGTTGTCATTTATTTTGGTGATCTTTACGCCCGCAAAGCTTTTTCCTTCGCCTGTAAAGTTGGTAAGCTTCCTGGTAGCGGTTGCTTTTTCGGAAAAGTCAGATATTGGTGTGACGGACAGATAAAGATTATGAGGCGTGTTTTCAGATACCTTATCATATTTGGACTGATCGATGGAAGTGCCAACGCATAATACACTGTCAGAGGAAACAGCCATGCCGTCAACGCTTGCGTAGCAGGCCAGTGCCCACACAGAAGTATGTGAGCCTCCGTATGGCAAAAGCTCTATGGTGGTGCAGGCAAGTGTAGTGCTGTCGTATCTGGAAAGCTTTGTACATCGTGAACCCTCACTCTGCTCCAGTACGTAGAGATAAGAACCTTGTGATTTGATATACTGTGCAAAGGAATGCCACAGATCGCAGGAAACGATCTTTCCTTTCATGGTTGCCTGGTCGATCTCGGCCATAAGGAAGCCCTGATGTCCCTGACCGACAGAAGAATCCACATATCCTTCGTGACCGGTAACAACATAGAGCTTGCCGTTGCTTTCTGTCATTTCCACACAGCCATAGTCAAAGGGCGTGCGGACCTCACCGCCAAAAAGCTCCGGGTTACTGGTAATTGCTGCTGCACCGTTCCGGTTCCAGTTTGTATCGTAGCGGATAACGCGGATGACCTCAGCGGAATCGTTTTCTTTGTTGTTTGTCTGGCCTTCTACCAGATAATATCCGTCAGATCCGGCATAAAAGCACCCCACAGTGGAAGCTCCATGTTGATCTTGCGCTTGCTTCTGATCTTCAGATCATTATCGTAATATTCAACGCCGACAGAATTTTTCTGGTGGAAGACCCTCATGTATCCGCCGGAAACAGGAATAAGATCAGAGGTACGGCGTAACCTGACATTGAGATTGTCCTGTGCGGTTGGCGTAAGAGAGCCTGCCCGGGCTGTCTGTGGAAACAGGATCAGACAGAAGCAAAGACAGCAGAACAGAAATAGCAGAGATGTTAATTCTTTTAGCTTTTTCATAAGTTTCTCCTTTGTATGTGTTTTTAGATGATCTCCTGTTTAGATTATAATTCATGGGACAGAATTTACAATACAAAATCGGGAGTTATGGAACTTTCGATCCTCAGGATTTCTGTAAATTCTGTTCACAAAAACATTTTGAGGAAATACTGCCGGTGGGCAGTAACATCAGCAGCAGGAACCTTATGGAAACAGGGGCTTTTTTCTTGACAGCTTTTTGTGATATTGATAAAATATATTTCAGTATATAGGTTAAAGGGGCATTGGTTTTGATCTAAATCGATGTCTCTTTATTTTATGTATCACACATATTACACCAGGGAGGTAGAAAGATGTTAAAAGTATGGATCGCAGGTGCCAACGGACAGATCGGACGGGCACTGAATGATGTTCTGGATCCAATGCAGATCGAGACTCTGAACACAGATCTTGATGAGCTGGATATCACAGACACAGATGAAGTGATCAACTTCGGTTCCATTAACCGTCCGGATGTGATCATCAACTGCACCGGTATCACAGATACCGATGAGTGTGAGAAGAATCCGGAACATGCATACCGTGTCAACGCACTGGAGCAAGAAACTTAAGCATCGTGGCAAGAAAATGCGGGGCAAAGATCGTCCAGCTTTCCACAGATGATGTTTTCGACGGAAAGAGCAAAAAACCGTATACAGAGTTTGACGATACCAATCCGCTGACTGTTTACGGCCGTTCCAAGAGAGCCGGAGAGAACTATGTAAAGAGTTTACACACAAACATTTCATTATCCGAAGCAACTGGGTATACGGAAAAGGCGGAAACAATTTTGTAAACCGTGTGCTGGAGACAGCAGAAAAAGGCCAGGCACTTTCCGTTGCTTCTGATCAGTTCGGATCACCGACCAGTGCCAAGGATCTGGCAAGAATGATCCTGTATCTTATCGATACCAACGAATATGGAACTTATCACGTAACCTGCAGCGGTGTATGCAACCGCTATGAGTTTGCAACAGAGATCCTTCGCCTTGCAGGAAAGGAGATCGAACTGAGATCCGTGCCGACAGAGCAGTCAGATCTTTCTTCTGTCAGACCGCCTTATGCCGTCCTTGATAATTTTATCCTCCGTATTATTGAAGTGTACGACATGCCGGACTGGAAAGCATCATTGAAAGAATATATGGATGAAAGAACGGAGGACTAGGATGAAAGAAAAAAATATAAAAGAGAAAACACAGCAGAAAAAGAAAATGGGTCTTACCACGAAGATCTTTGTGGCGCTGATCGCAGGTGCGATACTGGGAATCATTCTCTGTTACCTGGTTCCTGACAGCAGCTTCAAGAAAGATGTGATCGTGGAGGGAATCCTTTATGTGATCGGACAGGGATTTATCCGTCTGATGAAAATGCTGGTTGTACCGCTGGTATTCTGTTCCCTTGTCTGCGGAAGTATGTCCATCGGTGATACCAAGAAGCTTGGACCGTAGGTGTGAGAACACTGGTATTTTATCTGGCGACTACAGCTCTGGCTGTTTCTGTTGCTCTGACTGTGGGTAATCTGATCAATCCGGGTGTGGGACTCGATATGAGCTCTATTCAGTCCTCCGCTTCCTCGGTGGAGACTATGGAGGCTACCTCTCTTACAGATACTATCCTGAATATCATCCCGGACAATCCGATCAATTCCCTGGCAAGCGGAACCATGCTTCAGGTTATCGTATTTGCCTGATCGTGGGTGTGATCCTTGCGAAAATGGGAGAGCGTGCAGAGACAGTGGCAAACTTTTTCAGCCAGTTCAATGACATCATGATGGAGATGACCATGATGATCATGGCACTTGCACCGATCGGTGTATTCTGTCTCATCAGCAGAACCTTTGCAAACATCGGTTTCAGCGCGTTTATCCCGCTGGCAAAATATATGATCGGTGTTCTCCTTGCACTGGCGATCCAGTGCTTCGGCGTATACCAGATTCTGCTGAAGATATTCACAGGACTGAATCCAATAAAATTCATCAAGAAATTTTTCCCGGTTATGGCATTTGCATTCTCAACAGCTACATCCAATGCCACAATCCCGATGTCCATTGATACTCTGTCCAAGAAAGTGGGTGTTTCCAAGAAGATTTCTTCATTTACCATTCCTCTTGGAGCTACCATCAATATGGACGGTACCTCTATCATGCAGGGTGTTGCCGTAGTATTTGCGGCACAGGCCTTCGGTATCCACTTAAGTCCGATGGATTATGTGACAGTTATCGGAACTGCAACCCTTGCTTCCGTAGGAACTGCCGGTGTACCAAGTGTTGGTCTTGTTACCCTGACCATGGTATTTAACTCTGTAGGACTTCCGGTTGAGGCAATTGGTCTGATCATGGGTATTGACCGTATCCTGGATATGACCAGAACAGCAGTTAACATTACCGGTGATGCAGTCTGCACAACCATCGTTGCACACCAGAACAATGCACTGGATAGAAAAGTGTTCAACGAATCAAACTAAATATCCGGTTCAGAAAAAGATCCGACCCTTTCGGGTGAGATAAAAAACGAAAAACGGCTGTACATATCGTAAGAACGATATGTGCGGCCGTTTTTTAACGAAATCAGGTGAGTCCCCTGCTTATTCCTGCTCCAGAACACCCATGACAGAGGGTAGTTCCAGCTGCTGATAGGTGTGAAGGATCTTTTCCAGCTCAAAGATAGCAGGGGTAAGAAACTTATTCTTGTGATAGACCAGCTTGAATTTCCGGTTCCATTCCCCTGCTTCGTTGCAGAAGACCCGGACTGAACGGTGACGGATCTCATGATGCATAAGACGGATGGACATAACAGAGAGCATCTGGTTATACAGCACTGCGTTCATCAGAGCCTGGGGACTGTTGCTTCCCAGGCAGTCCGGATCTTAAGCCATGGCGAAGGGTATAATCCTCAAAAGCTGACCTGGTACCGCTGCCATATTCACGGACCGCAAATTTCTGGTCATTCAGTTCCTGGACA
>ENA-OQIM01000838-OQIM01000838.1-human-gut-metagenome-genome-assembly--contig:-NODE-838-length-11318-cov-1.260656_pt1 | contig 11318 bp, 19 predicted proteins | sample MGYA00242579_ERZ504744 | MGnify/ENA primary metagenome ERZ504744 (study PRJEB26092, sample SAMD00036441) | human gut metagenome | host: Homo sapiens | study: EMG produced TPA metagenomics assembly of...
GAAAATGCTTTTGTTTATTTTATCTTAGCATCAATGAATGACCTTTACAAGACACTTTTTCCCCCGAGTTGGATCGGGTGTTTTTTAACCTACCCGTTCCACATAGCATACACTGTTTCCCTTGCACTCAAATTCCGGACAAAGAGACAGCCATAATCTTTCCAGATCATTGATATTCATAGCATCCAATTCTGTTTCATCTTCCTCACCATAAATATTTACAAAACCGATCCGATATATGCCATACCCTTTATGTAGGTTTTTTACTACTTTTCTTCCTGCTCTTCGTATATTCATAAGCTCTCTTCTCTCCTCTCTTCTGCTTCCAGCAAAAATGTATTGCAGGTATAGCTTCCGGAAGCACTGACACCAGCGGCCCCTCCAAGGCTGTCCAGATACTGGCTTCCATTTTTTGATGCAGAAATGTACATATAAAAGTTTGTCAAAACATAGTTTTTATTTTCCAGAACATTCTTATAACTGCTGCTAAGTACAAGCCTTGCTCCAATTTTTTCTGCTTTTTCTTTTACCAGCATAGCAGTTAAATTTACTGCTTTTCGTATTTCCTGTTCGCTAAGTCCGCTTTGATAATAACGTTCCAAAAACAAAACCAGTTCTTCTGCTTTATTTTCATGTGGTTCGCTTTTGACAGTCACATCAACAAACTCAATCGTCTTCCTTTCATCCGCAGCTACAAAAGATCCCTTTGTCAGACGGAGGATTGCACGAAATACAATTTTACCATTGTGTTTGATAAATATAATTTTTTATTTGCATCAAAACAGGATAACAGACAATCACAATTTGGACCATTCCGATAGGAAATACAGCTGCGCAGCGGTACTTCTCCTATCTGCATGATCGGAAGCAGGCTGTCCTCTTCCCAGATTTCCCATCCACAATCCACGCGCAGCAGCTTTTCTTTCCAGATTTCTTCTGTATCTCTTTTTATTGGAAAGCAATTTCCCGTCCCAGATCTCCTCCATGGTATTTCAGCTCCATGAATTTTCCTAATAACTCAGCATTTACGATTCTTCGAATTTCTTCCTTCTTTTTCGGCTGCCTGTTCAGAAAGGAAGTCATATCTCTGCGCCGCCTTCATAAATGAACTTCTGGATATTGGATTTATTTTCCACGACAAAAGCATCCGAAATATTCAATTCTGTCTTTAAATTCTTCCAGGAAGGATCCTGGGCCAGCAGTTTGTCCATCAATGCAGGTAATCCGGAACAGCCATTTAAAAGATTCTGATTATGTAAAAGGAAGTAAACCTGATTATCCCTTGTAAGCTCTTTTAAAAGTTCAGTAAAATCCATTAAAAATATCAGAATCCATATGGCTGTTTCATGCCGAAGATCCAGAATGTTTTTTAAAATCCTCCTGCATCCATCTGGAAAGCGGCTTTTTTGACAAAGCTTCTGCCAATCGCTCAATCTGATTTTCCTCTAATGCATCTGTCAGGCAGTCTCTTTTTATCAACTCACGAATCACCCGAAGACGATCATCACTTTTGGAGTATGCTAAACGATCATACAGGTCTATATAGACTGCTTTTACAATTGTACAGGATTTTCAATTCTTCAAATACACGAGGCTTCGAAAACAGTGATTCTTCACTCTTTCTCCAGGGAACTACCATATATTCACAATCCCTTAAATTTTGCTCATTTAAAGTATTTAGATTCAGGCATCTTTTATAAACCTCTTCATCCAGAATCAACGAATTCCTGTCAAGGTTTATAAGCCAGTCTCCATTCTTTCGCAAAAGTTCCAGGAAATGTTTCTTTCGTTTCGTAATGGCATACAGGTATAAGCTCTGTCTTTTCCAAAGTCAGCTCATAAAGATCCATATCTGGAAGCGGATTTCCATACAGAGTGTTCACATAGCTGCCTTTCCGTTTGAAACCTTTTCAAAATCTGCATCCGGACCTGTCAAAAATCTTATCAGCTTTGGAATGTCTGCATATAATGATTCGTTCCAAAGCCACAAGTGAAGAAAAGAGGCCTGCCATTCTTTTGGAATCTGAGTGAGAATCACTTCCAGTCCATTCCGAATTTCTTTTGGATGCCGGCTCAGTTCTTCCAGCTGTTTCTTATTTAAGCTTTCCGTTTCTTTACAAAACTCGGATAAATAATTTACAAGTTCCATCAGATCCTGCTTCAAAAGTAATGCCAATGATTCCTCATCCTTGAGCAGCTCATAGAGAAGCTCCGTTGAAAAAGCCGGATTTATCAAAAGCATGCGTATCTTTATCCCCGCCCGGGCAACATCAAACTCACCAATGCAGGTCTCAAGACTTGCTACAAGCTGTTTCTTTAACTCTTCTTTCGGTTCCAGAAAAGCATAATATTTCAGATAAACATATACAATCCGGTCCGGGATTTCCTTATCTGCCAATACTTTTTCAATTTTTTCATAGGGAAATTCGGACAGCTTTTCATTTCCTGCACATTCTACTATCATTCTGATGCGGTCTGGTTCTAAAATAGAAAAATCCTTTTTGTTCATTTTTCCCAAGTAGGTGAGCATTTCCGGATCGTCCATCAGAGAAGAAATCGTCTCCTCATTTAACCCCTCCATCAGACTGGAAAGTTCCTGCTGATTTACCAGTCTGGCCGCATTCATACAGGAATCTTCCCCTTTCTTTCCTATCAGTTTCAAGGGAATTGCTGCATTTTTCATTTCCTTGTAAATATTCATGTGCTTTAATATTCTTTCAATCATCATGCTACCTCTGCCCTTTCTATTAATCCGTTAATCTCCGTTAACTCCATGCATTCGTCCTGGTACATATTTTCTGCTAGTTTAAGAAGATACAGAGCTTCCTTTTTTGCCATAGGCTTTTTCGCTGTTCCTGCGAATCATCTTTTAAATACGAGGAAACGATCTTACAGTAGAGTTTCTTATAGCCATATGAATACCGCCCGTTCTTGTAAAACTCATAAATAGACTGAAGCTCCTTATCCGTTTTCCTGTTTTCCCGTAACATCTGGTTAAACTGCTGTTTGATGTTTTTTTCAGTTTTCCAGCGTCCATCCGTTTTTTCTGTTCCTTCAGCCATTCTTTCCGTTCCTGATATCTTTTCCGATCCTCTTCTGTCATATATTTCTGATACAGGGTTTCTCTTCGATAAGAATCACTTATAAATGGAAGAAGCAATTTGGAAAGCTCATATGCTTCTGACTGTTCCATCCAAAGTGCTGTACTTTCCTTTAAAAGTAAGGCCGTCAGGTATTCTGGATAAATATCCGGATATTCATAAAAGAACTTTTTTCTACCATTGAAAACAGTTCGGTGTTCCTCTTTTCCCACAACTGGAGAAAAAATTCGCACTCTCTATGTTGATAGCATAGTATCCAAGGAGAAAGTTTCCTTTAAAATTCCTCCAGGGGCTTAAGAATTCGCATCCATCCATTCCAATCTCATTGATCAGAAATTTCAGCATAGGATAGGAATGCTCATTACAAAGACCCTTTATTTCACTTTTTAAATATCCTGCCATAAATTCCCATTTCTTTTCCAAATCTGGATCTTCATTTTTATAATCCTTTACAAACTCTTCCAGATACTTTTTCCATCCAAAATCCCATGCAGGATCAGCCGGTTGAAAACCGCGTAAAGTTCCGGCTCACTCTTTTTCCAGAAAACATCCTGGTATCTTTTTCCTGTAAGGTTTTCATAACGTTCCAGATACTTCAGCAAACTTTTCGTACTGTATGTTTTGCCTTTCAGAGTATCTGTAACACACGCTTCAAATTCTTCCGAAGAGAGTTCTTTTACCAGAGGATCCCATTTTTCTTCTGTCAGATCAATGTAGTGCCACTCTTCCGGTTCATTACTTCTAAATGGAAACAACGTAAGAAACGTTTTTACATTTTCCACCCTGAACGTTTCATTCATGCATTTTTCCAGCCGTTCTTTACCGTCGATACGGACAGAAAGTTTCCCATATGTTCTTAAAATCCGTGAACAAAGTACATAAGCCTCTTCTGGATATGTCTCTTTTCCGGGCAAAAATGCCTCTAATACATTCAGCCCAATTTTTTCTGCTGTCAACCCGGAAAGGCTTATCCGATCGGGTCTCTCTACAAAATACATCAGTACAAAATTTAAAAAAGCGGTCTCTTTGTCGGAATATCCAAACATACGCATACGTTTTTCCAAAACGGCATCCGCATTTTTAGCATTTGTGACTGCTAACTTTGCCAGCAGTTTCAGGATATCCAGATCCTTTTTACGATACCCTTTAAGCTTGGTCATTACTTTGCCTACCATCCACACGAAAAGATTCCATTCAGTAAATACGGATATCTTCCGGTTCTTTGAAAAGCTGTCAGCAAGTTTCTGTTTTATGCCTTCCACAGTGTTTCATCATCCGGAAGGATGGACATGGCAAACAGCATTTCTTCTGCTCGCTCAAATGGATACGCATGCATGGCCTGTTTCCACCGATTCTTTTCCTTTTCCTCACAGATATAATTTGATACTGATCAAAAACAGGTCTTTCTCTCCAAGAATCTGTTTCATCTTTTTCCAGAACAGATCCTTTTGTGCCCCATTGAACATACAGGTCTCCTGTAAAGGCATCATCCTTGCCAGGGCAAGTCCGAGGGCACGGTATGTCTGCTTTGTCAAGGTCAGATGTTCTCCAATGCGCTCCAGGACTTCTCCCGGATAGTGCAGTCCATAAGCGGTTTCCATGTCTACTTTCGGCTTTTCCAGAAACATGTCATTTTCTTTTAATTGCATATAAATTTTATATTTTTCCTCATTAGATGACAGCTTATAGATCAGGTTCGTCATCTGCCGGTACAGGGTAATATCAAGCCATTCTTCATAAATCTTCCATTCCATCCAATTTCCTCCTGTTTTCCCATATAAAAAGGGGACTGTTCGCCAGTCCCCCAAAATTGTTCTTATGCTGCCAGGATAATCTTCTTTTTCCGGCTTGCATAAGTGATCGCCATTGTAGAATGTTCCATGCCTCGCTGTTTCTGATATTGCTTTACATCTGCATAATTTGCAAACGAAAGGATTTTACCATTTTCCTCTAACAAGTTTTCTTCGTTATCCTCCATATTTTCACTCCCGCAGGAAGCCAGCGTCCAGTTTACGTGGCAGATATAACAGGTCATGCCTGCAAATCCCAGATACTTATGTACATACTCTTCCGCTGCCTCAGCACTCGGAAAATAACGTGCATACTCCAGGGAACGGCAAACGATCCGGTCTTTGTACCATCCGGCAAAATACCGGTTCTTTTTTCAGTTCAAGTACATACCCTGTCAGATAAATCTTCTGTAAAGCATTTTCTTCCTCGTCCATCATATCAAGAAGCTGTTCCGCATAGATTTTTTTCCATTTCAATGTGTTCTTCTTTATTCTTTTACGCAGCATTATCTTTTTCCTCCTCAGTTCCAACAATGAGTTTTTCTACCATTCTGTACAAGTTCCGGAAATTTCCAGCCTGTCTGCGGCGTGTCATGCAATCCTGTTCAAATGCCTGGATCACAGCAGAAGTTCTTGCAAACAGTGTGAAGATTTCCTCATCTTTCAGCTGTATGGTAACCTCTTTTTCTTTCCGGTAGCTGTCTTTTTTACAATACTGCCCGCCATTGGCATTATGCATCGCTATACCAGTGCCATTCTGTATCCTGACAACCCACGGATAATTTAAAACTTCTCCTTTGTTGTTGCGAACCTTCCTCTGTATGGAAAATACTGTAACTCTTCCCGTGTTGGAATTTTTATCCTCGCAAAAGATCTTTTGCTGGAAGAATTTAAATTCCTGTACATTATTCCATATACGGGAATACACGTATTTTATGATTTCCGGACTCAGATTTGCATAAACACTGATGCTGTCTTCTTTGCTGTAGTCAACCATGACCGCCCGGATCCTGGAATAATCGCTGGCAAAGTCTTCGTGAAGATGCCAGAACTCCTTTGGTTCTGCCATCCGCAAAAAGCTATTAAATTCCAGTAACGTATTCTGTGTCTTATGAACACAGATCTGCTTTGATACATCCATATTCTGTTCTTTTTCTTTCCTGTTTTTCCTGTTCATCCTTACCTCCTGATAAAACGCAGCAGTTTCTTTGTCAGAAGAGCCGGAAGCTGTTCAAGATCCGTAATATCCAGAAAAGATTCTTCATAAATTTCCTGAATTGCTTCCTTGTCGCTTCCGATCGCAGCAGCCTGAAAGAATACTCCCTGCTGCAGCAGTTTTTTCCGAATCTTCTGAAGGTCCCTTTTTGCCCCTGTGCCTCCATACTGGTTTGCATTAGGTGCACCATCACTGATCACAAACAGCAGTTTCTGTTTTTCCGGTCGTTCCAAAAGACGGCTGCCAGCATACCACAATGCAGTTCCATCCCGGTTGCTTCCATAAGGCTGCATACCAGCAATCCGGAACCGATCCTTTTCATCCGTTTCAAAATCTGCGCAGCAATGCAGATACACTTTTTCGTCTTTTCAGGTTCTCATGCCGGTATCCATCTGTATGATGTCCGCACACTAAAACCGGTATTTCTGATTCCATACAAAAATCATACAGGCAAAGTGCTGCAAGAATGGCATGATCCATCCGTTCCCCACACATGGAAAAAGAATTATCGAACCAGCACCGCCACACAGATATCCAGATTTTTTTCCTGGCTGTTGTTTCTTAAATACTGCCCCAGACGGTGCAGCTATGTTTCGAAGATCTACCCGACGTCCAAGAAAAAGCTTATGTTCCGTGCGTTCTTTCTGATTTTTCAATATAGGAAGCAGTTTCAGGCGAAGTCTCTTTTTTACCTGTTTAAGCTGCCCCTCATACTTTTCTGTCTGTAATTTTAAAAAATCTGATATCTCGGTCTTACGGCAAAGTTTTTTCTGTACCAGGTCATGGCCTTCTTCAAACGGTATCTCCATCAATTCCTTTTGAAGATGTTCGAAAATTTCTTTCTGTATCTTCTCATCAAGCATCTCTTTCGCCATTTCATAAAGGATTTTTTGCAAGGCATTATCACTGGATGCTTCCGTTTCTGAGGCAGGATGCCACATTCATTCTGTTTGTCTTCGAAGCCACCAGACTCCCTGACACATTTCGGAAGATTTTCACACAGTTGCTGTAGAAACTTCTGAAGCTCTGCCGTGCGCCCGTTTTCATGGCCTTCCGTTTCCTGATCCTTTCCGTTTCTTTCTGTTTTGTCTTCTGTTTCCGACTCCTGTTCCGTATCCTCTTTTCTGATCTTATCTTCATTTTGCTCAGTCTGTGCCCCTGTTGTTACCCTGCTTTTCTTCCTCCGGTTCTTCTTCGGATTCATTCGGGTTTCCTTTTGCCCTTCACGCTCTTCCTGTTCTGGCTTTTGCTCTTCATTTTCTGTACTGTTCTTCTCTATTTCATCTATGATTTCCGCAAAATATTTCCAGATCATCAGAAGAATATGGTTGGTGGCAAGATATCTCTCCATGTCATCTGCTGCCTTTCCCGCTTCATCAATGACCGGCATAAGCAGTTTTAGTGTATCAATAAGCTCATAATCCGCACCATCCCAGGCATTCACCCTTGAAGACAGGGCATACTGTGCACACAGGTTCATAAGAATAGATATCTTGTCTTTCTCCGTTTCCAGCATTTCCCTAAGTGTTGGAAGCCATTCCACATTTCGGTCACGATTCATAAGGATTCCCCTGCGGATGCTTCCCGGAAAAAGGGCACACATCTTCTCTTCTATGTACATATCATTCAAAAGATTGCTGAGATAAGATGCTGTCTGCAGAAAGATAGAAAGGATTGCTTTATCTTTTCTTTCAAAGTAGACATTCATCGCATCCAATGCCTCTTTTTCCTGTGCATTTTCCGGTACTGGCTCCTTTGGATACCAGCTGCCATTTAACATATGCTCGGCATACCTTTTTCTAAGTGCAGAATCCGTATACCGGTAATGTCCGCATTCATGTCCCAGAATCCCGATCAGGCTGTCACTTTTTAATTCCAGTGTCAGAAAACTTGACGTAATCTGGTTTCCCAGATTTACGGCAACTGTTTCTCCCTGATTCCATCCTGCAATCCCTGAATTTTTATCATCGTATAACCGTAATGTAGTCAACTTCCACCCGTGATTTCATGCCCGATCGAGGTCAAAAGATCACGATACTGCGGCGTATGAAATACTTTTTCCGGTGTCAGTTTTTCTTTCTCTGCACATATCCGTTTCCGGTATAAAGCCTTTTTCATTCGTTTCCTCCATCCGTTTTTAATCCACAGCACAATGAGGAAGAAGAAAGACGCGTTCCATAGTTCCCTGTTCTTCCCTGTCCATGGATGCTTTACTGAGCAGTGCTGTCCATGCTGACCTCCTGAGATCATTGGAAACCATGTAACTTAACACCCAGTTTCCAATTCCCGGTATCCGCATACGCCATCCGTAATGTCCTGTTCGATCAAATATTCATGGATCTTGCAGACCGTGGCAGCCATAAAGGACAGAAGTTTCTTTGTTTTTAAACCCGGTTCTTTTCATTGCCCTTTTTGCCATTTCCTCTTCTGTCAGGGCTTCCTTTGGCTGAATCAGGTTCATTCGGGAAAGAACTGACTGGTTGAAGTTCTGACAGCCGACATAATCCAGATTGGTGGTCATGATCACAATGGTATCCGGATTTCTCCGTATCTGTTCTCCATTTACCAGATCGGTTACAGCTCCATCGTCAAACAGGGAGTTTAATCTCGTAAGTGTCCCAGGTTTTTCAATCATGGCCGGCTCCTGAATTTCAATCACAGATGGTTCCCTGCATGCCTTTACGATTTCTGACTCTTTTAATAAGAAGTCTTTTTCATTTTTCGACTTTTCATAGCCTTTTTCATAAACTGCTTTCAGGATCTCCTGAAAAGCTTTTTCCCGGCTGATCCCCTCTTCATAAATGCCATTTACCGTTGCAAGAGCTGAAGCCGGATCCATTTCAATGTCTTCCAGACGTGGCAATTCCATTTCCAGATGTGCTGTTCCGCCCATATTTGGCACGGTGGTCGCTAAAAGTTCCAGTTCATCCGTTCCAGGTCCACAGGTGAACACATAATATGGAAGCCCTAATATCTGGGCGATCATTCTGGCATCCGTTGTCTTTCCAGTACCGGCATCGCCTGTCAACATAAACAGCCTTGCCGGTGTCTTATCCACCATCTGCAGGATTTCTTCAGCTTCCTTACTTACCAGATAGTCTTCCGGAAGCGAAGGGATCCTTTCTTTTGTCCTTTCATTTACATCCCATCTGCCAGAGTAGATCTGTTTTAATTCAAAAGTGTTCTTTTTGTCTTCTCATTTACAGGCAAAAGCACATGAAACTTTCCATAGATTTCATCGTTTGGTGCATATACCCCGGCCGCAATTTTATATTCCGGAAGCACATCCTCCAGTTCCTCTGCACGGAACTGGCTCTTTTCCAGCGGGACCGCCTGCTGTGGATTTGCTATTACTTCGCAGTACATGGCATCGCAGCAGATAAATGCCGCCCGCAGTGCAGTTTCCGTGTCTTCCCATTCCTTTTTTTCCTGTTCTTCAAGTATGTAGAAATTTTTTTGGAACTCTTCGTTAAATAAAGGATTATCCGGACCAGATTGGCATAAGCCAAAAGGGCCAGGTACTGCTCGCCTGTGTTTTTGCCCTCCCGGATTCCCGGAAGTTTCTCGTTTTTTTCTTCTGTCTTTAAAATCCCACTGAAACGTCCGTTTTTCGAATTATAAGTCATTACATACTTCCCTGATTTCCAGGATATTCCATGCAGAAATAATTTATGGTATCCCTGCCCCTTTGTATACCGGCAGCCCCAGAGTCTTTTTCTTTCCGGATCTGAATCAGTGTCAGAAGTGCCTGTAACGTAGGCCCATGAAGGGCGGGAGACTTTTCCCTGCTTCCTGATATTTCGCATGGAACAATCTGCTTCATCATAGCTGACCCGTTTTTTCCCTGCTTTTTCCAACATCACCCGAAATGGGTCCGGAATGGGTTCTTTCATAATCCATGGTGCATAAAAACAAAGATCTGGCATTTTGTTCCCTCCTCTTTCATTATGTGATTTTCTGCATACGAAGGAAAGAAACAGGCAGAGCATTGGATTTTTCCAACGTCTGCCTGTCATTCATTCTTTATGCGCTCTTTTCCTGTTCCAGGATTGCTTCATATATTTTTCGGATACGGTACCCAAACATGGTGTTTCGCCGGCTGATGTAATCCGTCCGGATAGCCTGTGCGATTGCACGTTTGCTTCCCACAATTATAAACCTTTCTCTGGCTCTTGTTACTGCTGTATAGAAAATGTTTCTGCGAAGCATCCACCGGAAACATGGAAGCATTGGAAGGATTGCCATCGGATATTCACTGCCCTGAGCCTTATGTACCGTAATCGCATATGCCAGTGTCAGCGGCCAATAGTCTTCCTCCTGATATTCCATGACCCGGCCATCCCCAAAATCTACACGCATGACCATTTTTTGATCTTTCCGAAAAATCCCTATGACTTCTCCAATGTCGCCATTTGCTACTTCATCGTTGTTTTTTGTCTGCATGACCCGGTCACCTTCCCGGTAAGTATTCCTGCCATTTGTGATTTCCGGATAACCGAAACGCTTTGGATTCGCAATGTCACGCAATACCAGATTCAATGCATCCGTACCTGCTTCCGTATCTTTTCGAAGTGGTGACATCACCTGCACTTCTTCCAAAGAACCGTTTCTCTGCAGTACTTCTTTCGATAGATCTTCTGTATCTTTCGCGAAGCCTCCTCCGGTGTGGAAGCCGGAATAAACTGAAAGGTATCATCAAACACCAGATCCAGCTGATTCTTATTGATCTTAATGGCATTCTGGCTGATGGTGGAATTCCCTTCCTGTCGGAAACATTCATCTAAGACAGTTACCGGAAATACGCCGGAATCAATGATCTCCTGAAATACTTTTCCAGGCCCTACGGATTCGATCTGATCTTTATCACCCACCAGGACCAGTCTGGCACCGGATTTAATACTGGCAAACAGTTTATCCGCCAGATACATATCGACCATGCTGAACTCATCTGCTATGATCAGGTCATCTGGAATTGGCTGCTCGTTCTTCCATTCTTCCTCTCCAGCTTCTCCGGTAAGCCCTATGGATTTATGGATCGTCAGTGCTGGATACTCTGTACATTCCCGCATTCGCCTTCTGGCGATGCCTGTAGGTGCACATAAAAGGATCACCGCATTTTTATCCAATGCTTCCCTGTACAGCAATGATGAAACGGATCACCGTAGTCTTTCCTCTGCCGGGTCCCTACTGTATGATGACGTCCAGGGTTTA
>ENA-OQIM01000840-OQIM01000840.1-human-gut-metagenome-genome-assembly--contig:-NODE-840-length-11313-cov-2.210889_pt1 | contig 11313 bp, 13 predicted proteins | sample MGYA00242579_ERZ504744 | MGnify/ENA primary metagenome ERZ504744 (study PRJEB26092, sample SAMD00036441) | human gut metagenome | host: Homo sapiens | study: EMG produced TPA metagenomics assembly of...
CTTCTTTTCCGTTTGCGCCGATATAGCTGCTGCGGTGGCTCAGGCTGGAGTGAAGGCATTGTCGCAAACGAAATTTGCGCACTAATTGCCGCTGCTCTCGAGTGCGTTGTATCTGGACACGTTTATCTGCCGGATGAGTTAGCGGAAACCATGCCGGATCTGCATTTTGAGTTGCCCGTACAGGCGCATCGTAGGATCGTAGCAGAGACTCTTGGCGGGCAGGCCGTGAAACCAGTTTTGTCCGATCGGGAAACGGCGATTATAGCCAGATATGCGCGAGGGCAGACCACACTTCAAGTGGGGGAGTGCTTAGGATTATCGGAGAACACTGTCAAGACTTATACCAAGCGTGCCATGGCGAAGCTTGGGGCGAAAACGCGAGGTCAGGCAATAGCCTCTGGCTGATGCAAACCATGAGGCATGGTGTGTGATTTAGGCAGCTTTATCTCTGATAAACGTATATGTGCTGTGACCGATTCTGGAGAAACGGACACATTGGGTGGTGGGTGGCTGGGGTGAAACGGCTAGATGTATGCATGACACGCGCGGAACACATGAAAAAGGCGCCGACGGGTTTGTTTGTCGGTGCCTTGAAATGTGGAAGTGTGGCCTAGCGTCCGTTTGGACGGAACATCTGGCAGCGCATCATCGCGGGAACCGTTGGCGTAGAAGCGGGCCAGGGTTTCGTCGCGGAATTCGTCGAAATATCCGCCGTCAATCGACGCGCGAATATCGTCCAGCAGCTTCACGAAGAAATGCTCGTTGTGGATCGTCGCCAATGTGAAACCGTTGAATTCGCGGGCACGCAACGCATGATCCACGTAAGCGCGCGAATAATGCGTGCATGTGTAGCAATCGCAGCCCTCTTCAAGTGGGCCAAAATCATGCTTGAATTGCGCGCGCTTGATGTTGTAACGTCCGCCGCGCGTGAAAATCGCGCCATTTCGGCCGCAACGCGCCGGTGCGACGCAATCGAACGTGTCTCCACCATTCTCGACGCATGCGAAAATATCGTCGACTGCGGCGATGCCGAGCACGTGGCGCGGTCGGCTTTCCGGCATCGCATCGCAAATCCAGGCGCAAGTGTCGCCGATAATGCGCTTTTCAATCGCACCTCCAATACCGACGCGTCGAAATCCAACGAAGCGATCTGTTCGGCCGCATGCCTGCGCAAATCCTCATAATTCGCGCCCTGTACCACGCCATACAGCGCCTGATACGGCTTGCCGACGCGCTCTTCGGTAAGTCTCTTATGCTCGGCAACGCAACGCTGCGCCCAACGGTAGGTGCGTTCCACGGAACGCTCCTGGTAGCCGCGCGTGTTCATCAGTGTGGTCAGCTCGTCGAACGCGAACATGATGTCGGCGCCGATCTTATGCTGGATTCCCATTGAAATTTCGGCGGAAAAACGGTGCAGTGAGCCGTTGAGCGGCGATTTGAACGTTACACCGTCCTCGTCCACGAACGCGAGACGCTCCTTGCCTTCGGCGATCACGTCGTCTGATTTCATGCCGGTCACATCCATGGCGAGGGTTTTCTTGAAGCCTGCGCCGAGCGAAAGCACTTGGAAACCGCCGGAATCGGTGAAGGTCGGACCGTTCCAGTTCATGAATTTGGCAAGGCCGCCGGCTTCGTCGAGCACTTGTTCGCCGGGGCGTTCATACAGGTGAAACGCGTTGGACAGCAGGCATTGCGCGCCGAGGTCTTCATGGTTTCGGGCAGAACGGCTTTCATCGCGGCCTGCGTGGCCACGGGCACGAACGCTGGAGTGTGAATATCGCCGTGGGGGGTGTGAATAATGCCGGTGCGACCATATCGTGCGCCGCCTCGCCCCTTACCGTCCGCCGCGTCGGGAAGGCGGTTTTTCTGTTCGAAATAGAAGGCGTCGCGGCGGCCCGGCTTGCCTGGTTCCGCTCCACGCGGATGTTCGATGAGATTTTCGGACACTGCGGTTGCCGCGTTTTGCGTGTCTTGCGCTGTGCCGGTAGATGATTCGGTAAGGCTTGTCATGCGGAATATTTTATGCGATAGCAGCGATTCTTGAAAGTGCTGCAAAGAATGCGATCGGTGAAATGAAAATAAGGAAGATGTGGAAAGTGCGATGAAGGTGCCGATCGCATTTTGGTGCGATTTTCAGATTCAATGGTGATGTTGAACGTATTTGGCTGCTACTTTCAACAAACATTCAGGAAACTTCCAGAGCGAGTATCTTTACTCATAGATAGCAGTTCGAGCGGCACGATTGCTGATTTGTGAAATGCCGCGAGACGAATAAGGAGCGAAAATGGCTGAAGAGAACGACCAGAACGCCGTGCAGCCGCAGAATGACGAACAACAGACCGTGCCGATGCCGTCGGTTGATGCGGAACAGACGCAAACTTACGCAGGTGAGCCGTATGCTGCAGAGTCGGCTACCGAACCGATTGACGTGCAGGGCGGTATTGAGGATCAGCCGACGGCCGCCATGCCTGTTGCGAACGATGGCGCTTCGGCGGAATCCGCGGCTGCGGCGGGCAATACGCCGGATTATGCTTCCGCGGCGGGCGAACGTACCGTGGTTGGCGGTTCCACGCAGGATGCGCCGGCCCAGCAGTACCGTCCGGCACCGGAATATGGTGCGTACGGTCCCGTGCCGACGCAGCCGGCTGATGGCACCGCAGCCGCGAACGATACTGCGAATGGTGCGCCGAACATGCCTCCGCAGCCGCAATATGGCGCGTACGGGCAGGCTTCCGGACAGCAGCCGCAGCGGCCTCGCAATCCTTTCTTCGGGAATCCGTATGTGGGTGGAAATCAGCAGAACGATCAGCAGAACGCGCAATCGAATAACGGCAATCCATTCATGAAGCCCGCTGCGCAAGGCGGTGCCAACGTGCCGCCAGCAGCGCCGAATACTCCCAATAACGGCAACCCGTTTGGGAATCCGAATAACGGTAATCCGTTCGGTGCCCCGCAGCAGAATGGCGCAGCAACCAAGCCGAAGTCCGCTTCCGGCGTGACCGGGCATGTGATGACCGGCGTGGTGGCGGCCCTCGTCTCCGCGGCATTGTGCCTCGCGTCGGCTACGCGGCAATCACCAATGGATGGGTGACCGTACCCACCTCCAGCTCACTGACCAGCGTGAAGTCCAACACGTCCGGATCCGGTTCGGCGAAAGCCAAATCCGGCGAGGCCGCGGACTGGAGCGCGGTGGCGAAAGAAGTGTCCGATTCTGTGGTGTCCATTGACGTGGCAACCAGCGACGGCAGCGCCAAAGGCTCTGGTGCAATCATCAGCGACAAAGGCTACATCGTCACCAACAACCATGTGATTTCCGGCGCGAAGCAGATTCAAGTGACGCTCGCCAACGGCACCATCTACTCAGCGCAAATCGTCGGCACCGACACCACCACCGATCTGGCCGTAATCAAACTCGACAATCCGCCGAGCAATCTGAAAGCCGCAGAATTTGCCGATTCCGACAATCTTGCCGTGGGTGAATCCGTGATGGCCATCGGCAATCCGCTCGGCTACGATGACACCGCAACCGTCGGCATCGTTTCCGCGCTCAACCGCCCGGTGACCGTGTCCGATGACAACAACAACGACATCGTCACCAACGCCGTGCAGATTGACGCGGCCGTCAACCCAGGTAATTCCGGCGGTCCGACCTTCAATGCGGCCGGCCAGGTGATCGGCATCAACTCGTCCATCGCATCCACCACAACGTCTTCCGGCACGGCCGGATCCATCGGCATCGGCTTCGCCATTCCGTCGAACCTGGTAAAGCGTGTGGCTAACGAGATCATCGACAACGGCACCGTGCAGCATGTGGCGCTCGGCGTCACCATCAAGAGCTCCACGGTTGAGGCGGACGGCGTGACCCGCGGTTGCACGCAGGTGCAGTCCGTGGTCGACAACAGCCCGGCGGCCAAGGCCGGAGTGAAGGCCGGCGACTCCATCGTGGCGTTCAACGGCAAGGCGGTGAACAACAACTATTCGCTGCTCGGCTACGTGCGCGCCTCCGCCATGAACGACAAGGTGACATTGACGGTCGTGCGCGACGGCAACACCATGGAGCTTGACGTGACACTCGACCAGGAGGAATCCCAAACGAACTCCTCCAACAGCCAGAACCAGCGGAACAACGGCAATGATGGCCAGAGCCAGAACGGCAATGGCAACGGTTACGGTAATGACGGCAACGGCAACGGAAATGGACAGAGCGACGGCAACGGCAGCAACGGCTACGGTGACGGTGGCGGCCTGTTCGACCCGTTCGGCCTGTGGTAAAGCGAGATGTTGATGCGGTGCGTGAATTGACGGACGCAAGTTGTTGCGGTGCGCAAGTCAAGACTGTTGGGCTGGCTAAAACGTTTCGCGACATGCGAACGGACGGAAGCCACCCGATAGGCTGACGGCGAAGACGCGGCTGGCACCACGAAATCGCAAGTACAACGAAAACCGCGAAAATCAACAAAAAGCAAGCCAAAAGAAGAATGCAATAAGGGCTGTGTGAGCAATCGCACAGCCTTATTGCTGTATTGCGGCACAAAAATCGCAAATATTTGCTATGCTGAAAATATCTTTTTACGCCGTGTATCGATGGCTCGCGCGGGCGAGGCGCCGATGGGTTAACAAGGCGTCCGATACGAGCGTAAGGAGATTCTCATGCGTAGAATCATCGATATTTGCTGGCGACTGTGCAAACAGGTTCCGTTACTGCCGATTACCATTCTGTCCGCGATTCCGTTGGCATTGCTGGGGGAGTGGAAGCCGTGGGGCGAGGTGCGTGGGATTCGTGGATTTCGCAAGTCGGCGTTGACGGGTTGAGTGCGTTCAATCCGGGCGTTGGGCAGTGGATTGTGATCGCGTTGGTTGCGTACACGATTGTGGTGACGGTACGCGGCATGATCGACGATCTGCGGCACGGGCATGTTGGCGTCGATCTGCTGGCGGTCGTCGCGATTGCGTCGACGGTCGCAGTGCAGGAATATTGGGCCGCATGGGCCGTGGTGCTGATGATCTCGTCCGGCGAGGCGATCGAGGAATTCGCGCAGTCAAAGGCCGAAAGCAACCTGACCGCGCTGATCGACGCGGCACCGCGAACCGCGCACGTGGTCGTGCTGCCCGGCATGCGGGGGCATGTGCACGCGTCGGGCAGCGAGCATACGGCCGACGTGACCGCCGACGGATTTCGTACTGTCAGAGTGTCCGATTCTGGAGAAACGGACAACCAAGACGGTGAAAAGCGTGCTTTTGCGTCTGAATCTCCAGAAACGGACACAAAAGGTGCCGCGCAGACGTATGATGCGGCTGGAGAGCGTTTCGAACGGTCCCCGTTGATCAGTACAGCTCGGCGACGTGATCCTGGTGTTGCCCGGCGAAACGGTGCCGGTCGACGGTGAGCTGCTGTCGGGCGTGGCCACGTTGGACCTAAGCAACATCAACGGCGAGCCCGTTCCCCGCGAAGTATATGCGGCGCTCGCGTGATGTCCGGTGCGGTCAATGGCTCCACAACATTGACCATGCGCGCCACGCAACTTGCGCACGATTCGCAATACCAGAAGATCCTGGAGCTGGTCTCGTCGGCGCAAGAGTCGCGCCCCGCTGTCGTGAAGACCGCGGATATGCTTGCAGTGCCGTTTACCGTGCTTTCGCTTGCGATTGCTGGGATTGCATGGGCGATTTCCGGATTGCCGCTGCGATTTGCGCAAGTATTGGTGCTTGCTACGCCGTGTCCGCTGTTGATTGCCGCGCCGGTCGCATATGTGGCTGGAACCGGGCGACTTGCCAAAGCGGGAATCCTGATCAAAGCGCAGGATGTGCTGGAAAATCTAGGTCGCGTATCGCATATTTTCTTCGACAAAACCGGCACGCTCACCGTCAAGCAGCCGCAGGTCGTACGTGTGGAGAAGCCGTTTGAGACGAGTTCGCCGTTCAATGAGGACCATATTCTCATGATGGCTAGCGTGGTGGAAGCTATTCGGTGCACATTCTGTCGAAAGGCATCGCGGCGGCCGGACGCAAGGCTATGGATGATTTGTATGCGCGGTATGCGGCGGGGCAGAGGCTGTGCGTCGAGCGCGATTTGCCGGGGCACGGGCGCGACTATCCGGTGGTGAAGAACATTGTAGAGGAGTCCGGCAAGGGTATATCCGGCGAAGTGAACGGGCATTCAGGTGCGCGTGGGGCGGTTCGCATACGTGACGGCTGACGAATCCGGATTCATGCCGGTGCTGCATATGCCGGATGCGACGTATTACGTGTCCGATTCTGCCGAATCGGACAAACGGGAGACTCAGAATGCGCTGCGGATGTCCGATTCACCAGAAACGGACATCCAGAGGGCTAAAACGTGTGTTTACTTGTCCGATTCTCCAGAATCGGACACTATGGGAGTGAGGAACGGGGTGCCTGACGATGCGCAGCCTGCAGCCGCGCCCTCTACTTCCGCGTCCGTCGCAACCCAATCCGCCGCTCGCAAGCCTGAAACCGCAAACTCGCTGTTTGCCCCGCTCGCTCCTGACGAAATGGCTGCATACGTGGCGATTGACGGCCGTCTTGCCGCCCGCATCGTACTTCGTGACGTGCCTCGCGAGAATGCGAAGCGTTCTTTGGCTCGCCTGCACGAGTTGGGTGTCAAGGAACTGTCCATGCTTACCGGCGACAAGGCTGCGTCCGCCCGCATCATCGCAAACGAAGTCGGTATCGAGACGTGCAGTCCGAACTGTTCCCTGAAGACAAGGTTGCCGCCGTCAAGAGCGCCACTGAATCCAAGCACCAGAAGCTGTCGTTGTGGAATCGCATCAAGCAACGCGTAACCGGCGAATCCAAGAATCGTCAAATCACCATGATGGTCGGTGACGGCGTCAACGACGCCCCCGTACTTGCGGTTGCTGATATCGGCATGGCCATGACCGACGCACGTCCACCGCGGCTTCCGAATCTGCGCAAGTGTCATCATGAATGACGACATCGCGTCCGTTCCGCGGGCCATCGCCATCGCGCGCCGCACGAAAAAGGTGATGTTGCAGGCGGTGCTGATCGGCCTCGGCCTTGCGATTATCGGCATGATCGCGGCCGCGTTCAATCTGATTCCCGTGGTTGTCGGCGCGTTCATGCAGGAAGCGATTGATGTTGTCAGCATTCTGTGGGCGCTCACCGTGCTTTTCGACCGTGGCGAATCAGCCTGATTGCGCCTCGAAACCCCGTATCTCGCCTATATATGGCAGATTTGGAGGTCTGTCAGCAAGTATTTCGCTTATATCTGGCAGGTCCATATGAAAAAACCGGACTTAGGGGGCGAGAATACACCCTCTAAGTCCGGTTTCTCAAAACAGCTCTGCCATATATAACGCAGATAGCTCCGGACGAACTTCGGAATCTGCCATACATAAGGCATGTATAAGGCAGATTCGGAAGTTTTGGGATTGTTTACAGCGAGCTCGGGGAGATTTCTCCAGCGATCGATGTGTGCATCCACTTGCCGAAGTCGGCTCCGGTCACGCCTTGAGACAGCAGGAACATGATTTTCGCATACGTGGCTTCCAGCGTCATATCGCCAGATCCAATTGCGCCGGCGCGTGCGATCGCATCACCCGTCTCGTAATGGCCGAGCAGTACTTCCGCCTGCTGGCACTGCGATGCAATCACAACGGGAACGCCATCATGCAGCACGTCGGCAATCACGTCAGTCAGTCCAGGCTCGTCGCTTGGCACATTGCCGACGCCGTACGCACGCAACAAAACCGCTTCCGGCCGCGGCGTAAGCATCGCTTCCAACCGTGCCGCGGAAATGCCGGGTGCCATATCGATCACCGCAACATCATGCGAGAGTAAGGCTGAGGCGACGTCCAACCGCAGCCAACCGCAGCGGAATCGCCCGCATACCAATGCCATGGCGTGCCAGTGCGTGCCAGCGGGCCGACGGAAGGCGCCGAAAAACCTTCAAATGCCCAGCTCGACGACTTGCTCACACGATTGCCCGCAAACAGGTGATGTCCAAAAAACAGTCCCACACCGTGGAATCGTCCGCTCATCGCGGCATTCAGCGCGCCCGTGACATTCGCAGTGGCGTCCGACTCGATCTTGCCAAGCGGATGCTGTGAACCCGTGAAAATCACCGGCTTGCCAAAATCAGCCAACGCATACGCAAGCGCGGCGCTCGAATAGCTCATCGTATCGGTGCCATGCAACACCACGAACGCGTCGGCATCATCGCGGTGCGCACGCAAATCGTCGACCATCGTCTGCCAATTGTCGGGAGTCGCATTCGACGAGTCGATAAGAGGATCAAGCTCGGTGAACGTGAACAGGCTCGCGTCCATGTGCGCGTCCTCCAGCAGACGGAACAGCCATCCGCGAGTGTCGGCGCCCGGAATCAGGCCGTTCGGCGAGTCAATCATGCCGATAGTGCCGCCGGTATATGTGATGTGAATGCGCATTGCCACCTTCTTACGATTGCCTGGTACTTAATAAGTACTTGCTTGCGATTGCGGGATGGACGAATTCCGATATTTCGGATTCCTACATCCCGCGATTCTGCGACTACTTGCGATTGTACGTGCATCTGCCGCGCTCATCGCGTACGATTAATGCAGCCACACGTTGGATTCATCTGGATTCAGCGCAAACACCAACGCCAGTGCGCACAAGGCGAAGAAGTCGTAAGAAAGTACATGAGCGCCCCTGTTGCAAATGCAGGGAATGCATTAGGCTAGAGCGCGTGATTGAAACTCATGAACTTCGTATTGCTGTAATCGGCGCCGGCCCTGCAGGCGTCTACTCCTCTGACATTTTCCTGCGCCAGTTGAAGAAGCTCGGCGAGGAGCTCGGCCTTGGCACTGCCGCCCGAATCGACCTGTTCGAAAAGCTGCCGGTGCCGTTCGGTCTGGTGCGCTACGGCGTGGCCCCCGATCATCCGTCCATCAAATTCATTGCGTCGGCACTCGAAAAGACGCTCGACAATCCGGACATCCACCTGTACTGCGACGTGGAATTCGGCAAGGACGTGACGCTCGACGAACTGCTCGAACGTTACGATGCCGTGCTGTTCGCCACCGGTGCCGTCGAAGACAAGCCGCTCGGACTGCCGGGCGCGATCTGGACGGCGTGTACGGCGCAGCCAAGTTCGTGGAATGGTACGACGGTTATCCGACCGGCGCTCGCGAATGGCCGCTTGAAGCTGAGGAAGTCGCCGTGATCGGCGGCGGCAACGTGGCCATGGACGTGGCTCGCGAGCTCATGCGCAATGCCGATGATCTGAAGGAGCGCACCGACATTCCGGACAACGTATATGAGGGCATCAAGTCCAACAAGGCGCGTGTGCTTCACTTGTTCATCCGTCGCGGTGTGGCGCAGGCCAAGTTCTCCGTGCAGGAATTGCGTGAGATGGAGAAGCTGCCGGGAGTGCAGCTGATCATCAACGAAGACGATTTCGATTTGGATGAAGACACGATTGAAGAGGCCGGCAAAGACAAGCTGACTCGTCAGATGGTCGAAGAGCTGTTCACGATTCGTGAGATGGCGGAAGACATGGAAGATGACGGTGACGTGGATTATGAGGGTAATCCGGCTGACCGCAAATATTACGTGCACTTCAATTCCGCTCCGGTCGAAGTGTTGGGTGAGGACGGCAAGGTCGTTGGCATCCGTGTGGAAAAGACCGAGACATCGGCGGACGGCAAGATGAGCCGTACCGGCGAATTCGAAGAGTATCCGGTGCAGGCTGTGTACCATGCGATCGGTTACAAACCGGCCACCGCGCCGGGCATTGCGTACGACGAGCGTCATGCGCACTTGGCGAACGCGAACGGTGACGGTCGTATCACTACGGCCGCTGAAGCCACGGATGAAGTGCGCGAGCGTCTGTATGCGACCGGTTGGGCGAAGCGTGGTCCGGTTGGCCTGATCGGCTCCACCAAGTCCGACGCACTGCTGATCGTGACCAATATGCTGGAGGATTTGTCGAAGGCTGCTGAAGGCGGTCGTGTGGCTGCCGATCGTGATCCGGAGTCCATCGACCGGCTGCTGGAATCGCGCGGTGTCAAGCCGATCGACTTCGCTGGCTGGAAGAAGATCGATGCGTTCGAACGTGCCGAGGGTGCGAAGGAAGGCCGTGAGCACAAGAAGGTCATCGATCCGGAGCAGATGCGCGCCCTGGCTCACGCTTAAGGTGGGTGTTTGGGATCTGATCTGATAGGTCCCAGGTTTCTATCATGCGTCTTGGATGTCCGATTCTGGAGAATCGGTCACCCAAGACGCATTTTTATCCTGTGCTTGTCTGTTTCTGGTGAATCGGACATCTGGAGTGTCCGAAACATGTTCTGTATGTCTGTTTCTGGTGAATTGGACATGTGATGTGGACGAAGGACTTGCTACTTGTCCGATTCTCCCGATTCGGTCACCCAAAGGCCTCTTGGCATGCATCGGATGTCCGTTTCTGCAGAATCGGATATCCGGGGAGAAGCTGAGTATGCGAACTTCCGCAACTGCCCCCTAGTCCTTTCCGCAGTCCAGTCTCCAGCACATATCCAGCAAAAACTCAGGCTCCGTTTCTACGCTAGTGACCATGAACGGCAAATTGCGGGTGCATGGCCATTGCAATGGCTTGAAGACAACGCTGTTATTCGCGTTGATGTGGGGCGTCATCATGCTCATTTGGTGGGCGACCGGTGGCGGCCAGCGTACGCTTGGCATCTACATTCTCATCGGACTTGGCTCAACGTTCGCATCCTACTGGTTTTCCGACAAACTTGCGATCGCATCCATGCATGCGCAGGAAGTCAGCGAGCAGGAAGCGCCGGTACTGTACAAAATCGTGCGCGAACTGTCGGCGAAGGCGGGCAAGCCGATGCCGCGTATTTATATCGCCCCAACCATGAGCCCCAATGCGTTCGCAACGGGACGCAATGAACGTCATGCGGCGGTCTGCTGCACGCAGGGCATTCTGCAGATGCTGAACGAACGCGAGATTCGCGGCGTACTTGGGCACGAGCTCATGCACGTGTACAATCATGACATTCTGACGTCCGCGATCGCTTCCGCAATGGCGACGGTCATTTCGTATCTCGCTATTCGCTCATGTATTTCGGCGGCGGCAATTCGCGTGACGATCGCAATGGTTCATCTTCTAATGGTCTTGGATTGCTGGGTGTGCTGTTGAGCGCGATTCTTGCGCCGATTGCCGCTTCGCTTTATTCAGATGGCGATTTCGCGTACGCGAGAATATGATGCCGACGAAGATGGTTCCATACTTACGGAAGATCCGGAAGCGCTCGCGTCCGCATTGAAATAAGATCTCGAACGGCGCTGAGACGATGCCGATGCAGA
>ENA-OQIM01000841-OQIM01000841.1-human-gut-metagenome-genome-assembly--contig:-NODE-841-length-11304-cov-1.840655_pt1 | contig 11304 bp, 16 predicted proteins | sample MGYA00242579_ERZ504744 | MGnify/ENA primary metagenome ERZ504744 (study PRJEB26092, sample SAMD00036441) | human gut metagenome | host: Homo sapiens | study: EMG produced TPA metagenomics assembly of...
TACAAAGAAGTTGCGCTGATAATTTTTTTGTTCATTTTGTTTTCCTCCCTTGGAATATAGTTTTTTATTTGCAACTGCTCCCCTGCTACGAGGGAGCAGCCACCTTCATGATTAATATTATACTACTGTACCATGCTTAGTAAAATCAGTTTTTCTTTACACTCATAGCACGTTTTACATTTCCGATGATGTTCGGAAGTGCTACTGCTGCGATCAGAAGAGCACCGATGATCAGCAGGATAACCTGTGCATTGACGTTTCTCTGACCAAGACCTACACGGAGGCAAACGATGATGAATGCGGAAATAACACCACCAGCGATATTACCTTTACCACCTGTAGAGGAGATACCTCCAAATACTGCCATAGCGATGGCATCCATTTCAAATCCGTTACCGGTTGTTGTATTTGCACCGTAGGAAGAAGAAACCAGGAACAGTGCACACAGTCCGGAAACTGTACCCATGATCGTGTAGATGATGAAACGGATCTTCTGTACATGTACACCTGAGTAATATGCTGTCAGACGTTTGTACCGATCGCATATACACGACGTCCAAATGTACTCTTGCCTAAGATCACTGCAAAGATCACAGAAAGGATAACTACAAGGAACAGGATGTACGGAACACTTCCGATCTTTCCACCGATCGCACGGAAACCATCTGTATTGCTTGCAGAAATACTACCGCCGCTTCCAAGAACGATCTCAGAGATACCACGGAAGATAATCTGTGTTGCCAGTGTTACGATCATTGGAGGCAGTTCCTGGAATTTTGTAAGGATAAATCCATTGACTGCACCGCAGATCGTACCAACACCAAGTGCTGTGATAACAACTACGATAAATGGAGCATTTGTATTGCAGACAATACAGCTCATTGTTGCAGAGAGCAGACGATCGCACCTACGGAGATATCGATCTCGCCAAGTACCAGGATGTATGCCATCGGCAGCATCATGAATACTTCTGCCAGATAAACCGGCATCTGACGGAGCAGACTGCTCAGGTTATAATACTCAGAAAACATTGCACAGAAAATGTTGACTGCAATAAACAGCAGAACCAGGATTCCCTCCCAGGAGAAGATCATTTTCTTCACTGGGCTTTCCGGCACATTATTAATACTTCTTCCAGATTTTCCAGCCATGATTACATCTCCCTTCCTTTCAGTGCATTCTTGTCAGCGATACGCTGCAGGATTACGTTCATTACTACTACTACAAGGATAATGATACCCTTGACCGTGTTCAGCCATAACTGGTTGAAGAATGGGATCAGCGGAAGTGCTTTTGCAATTGTTGCAAGGATCAGGGATCCAAGTAAAGCACCGACAACTGTACCACGTCCACCGCTCATGCTTACACCACCGATAACGCAGGCTGCGATAACGTCCATCTCGCCGCCGTACTGCATGTCAGGCATTGCAGATGCATATACAGAAACCTGAAGTGCACCGCCAAGACCTGCCAGAAGACCCATGATCGTATAAACAAGAAGTTTGATATTCTTTACGTTGATACCGGATACTTCTGCTGCACTCGGGTTACTTCCGACTGCGTAGATCATACGACCGGTTCTGGTCCATTTCATAAACCAGAAGAAAATACGTAACATACAATGATCACCCAGATGACTGCGTTCAGTCCCAGGAATTTTGTTGTTGCAAAGTTTTTGAAATCACCAAGTGCTGCTGCACTCGCCCATTCACCACCGTGTGATACCTGGTAGCCAAGTGCACGGTAGATGTACATGAAGCCCATGGTTGCGATGATCGGAGGAACATCTGCTCTTGAAATGATCAGACCAACGATAGCTCCGCAGACAATACCGATCACGATCGCGATCAGGAATGCAAGTGCTGTGCTGGAAATGTGTTCATATTTCAGAAGCATACCAATGCTCATACCGGAAAGTGCAAGTGTTGACATGATAGAAATATCAATACCGCCAACAAGCATTACGCAAAGCATACCAAGTGACATTACCATTGTTACTGCATTGTTTTTCAGCATATCCATCAGTGACTTAGGAGTCAGGAAAGATGGATTGATCGCTGTAACGATTACAAAAAGAACGATCAGGACAACTGCAAGCAGTGCTTCACGGGAGCCTGTGATCTTTTTCATAACTGATTTCTTTTCCATTATTTGGCACCCCCTGTATGTCCTTTTTCCATAGCAAGTTCGAGGATTCTCTCCTGTGTAGCTTCGCCACGGTTCAGTTCTCCGGTTTTTCTTCCGTTACACATAACGACGATACGGTCTGCCATACCAAGGATCTCAGGCATTTCAGAAGAGATCAGAATGATCGCATATCCTTTCTTTGCAAGATCTCCCATAATCGCATAGATTTCAGCTTTGGCACCTACATCAACACCCTTTGTAGGCTCATCCATGATAACAACTTTCATTTCCTGGCTTAAAGCTTGGCAACGACAACCTTCTGCTGGTTACCACCGGAAAGAGAGCTTGCCGGCTGGAAGATATCGACTGCCTTTGTATCTACTTCTTCAAGAAGTTTCTTAGCAAGATCACGTTCTATCTTCTCCTCATTAAGACCGCTCTTTGCATATTTGCTGATGGTAGGAAGTGTTACGTTTCTTCCAAGTCCCCAGCTCATGATCAGACCTTCTTTCTGACGGTCCTCCGGAAGAAGGATGATACCTTTTTCCATTGCATCAGACGGCTGTTTGATGTGAACTTCTTTGCCTTCGAGGTAAACCTTACCGGAATCCGGCTGTGTGATACCGCAGACAGCTTCTACAGTTTCGGTACGTCCTGCACCTACCAGACCGGTAAGTCCAAGGATCTCACCTGCACGAACTTCGAAGGAAACATCTTTGAAATAACCTGTTCTGGAAAGATTTTCGATTCTGAGCATCTCGTCTCCGAGTTTCACTTCCGGTTTCGGGAACAGGTCCTTGATCTCACGACCAACCATTGCTTTGATCAGGTCTGCATTGGTAATTCCGTCTACATCGTAAGTTCCGATGTACTGAGAATCACGGAATACAGTAACTCTGCTTGCCAGACGGTACATATCCTCAAAACGATGGGAAATGAAGATGATGGAAACTCCGTCAGCTTTTAATTTATCAACCAGTGTGTAGAGCTTCTCAGATTCAGATCTTGTCAGTGCTGCAGTAGGCTCATCAAGAATGATGATTCTTGCGTTGGTGGACATTGCCTTTGCGATCTCAACCATCTGCTGCTGTGCAACACTTAAAGTTCCCATCTCTGCTGTTGCATCAAATCTGCATCCAGCTGTTTGAGAAGTTTGTTTGCTTCTGTGTTCATGGCTTTCCACTGGATCATTCTGTTTTTGATGATCTCGTGACCCATGAAAATATTTTCTGCAACCGTCAGATGTGGATAAGATGTCGGATGCTGATATACGGCTGCAATACCTGCTGCCTGTGCATCTTTTGGTCCTTTGAAATCCACCTTCTGTCCGTTTAAGAACATCTCGCCTTCTTCTGCCTTATGTACACCGGTAATAACCTTAATAAATGTAGATTTACCAGCACCGTTTTCACCCATAAGTGCGTGAACTTCGCCAGGTTTTAACTGGAACTGTACATTGTTCAGTGCCTTAACGCCCGGGAAAATCTTTGTTATGCCTTTAAGTTCAAGAACATATTCAGACACGGCTCTTTCCTCCCTTTTCTTTAAATCTGTATTTATTGTAGCATTGGTTATTTTTTTAGGAAACGGGAAAATATTTTGAATCAGGGTAAAATATTTTCCACTTATCTGCACAAAACATCTTTCATTTTTTCTCGTAATCTTGTATAAAATATGCTAAACTGTTTTGGGGATTGTTTTCATATGGAAACAATCTTATCATAATAAACAATTTTCTTTTTTTACAAATACCAAGGAGAATATTATGAAACTACTGATTGTTGATGACGAAGAACTTACCCGTACCGGTGTGATCTCTTCGATTGACTGGGCTTCACTTGGAATCAGCGAGGTGCTTCAGGCAGACGACGGTGTGCATGGTCTGGAAACTGCACAGCTTTACAGGCCGGAGATCATATTATGCGATGTCCGCATGCCGCGCATGGACGGAATCACTATGCTGGAACGACTCGAAAAAATTCTTCCTGATACCGTCCCGATCTTTATGAGCGGATACTCTGACAAGGAATATCTCAAAGCTGCGATCAAGCTGAAAGCCGTCAATTACATCGAGAAGCCTTTCCGGCTCTCTGAGATTGAGGATGCCATCCGTGAGGCAAGGGATCTTTATATAAAGAAGGTCAATTCACGGCATGGCGAAACTCTTCATTCCATGGAAACTGCATCACGGCTTGCCCTGCAGCTTACTCTTCCATATTCACAGGATAACTCTGTGATCCGTCAGCTTTCTGATGAACTGCAGTTTACAATGAATTCTGCTACTTTTTTTACTGCTTTTATTGTAAAGACCGAATTATTTCTGGAAGCTTCCACGCCATCCATGCTGATCTGTTTCAAAAGTTCCAGGATTTTCTGAATCCTTACCATATTACCTGCGTCTATCTCGAAAAGAAACTTCAATATATGGTGTATTTTCTTTTTTCACAGACTCCGCCTTCCCGCCAGATCCTGACTCATGCCGGAAGTTTTCTGATGGAACACTTTGCGGAATTCGGAAGATATTCCATGGCCCGCGGAGACACTGTCTGCGGTGTTTCCAGGGCTTATCAGACCTATACATCTGCTGTCATCCTTCTGCAGAACAGTTATTTCTTTCCGGAAATACCCTGCTTACTTCTGATGAGGATTCTGAGCTTCCAAATATTCAGAATAATATTTTTGCCTCATCACCTGCCTCCGTATTTGCCGAGGCACTGTCGAATATTGATCAGAATGCCGCATCCGCTCTGCTGGAAAAGCTTCTCCAAAGTTTTTCCAACAACTGCAAATTTCTTCAGAATCCGGTCAAAGACCTGTACTACAAGCTTTTTCTCTGTCTGGAGGATGCACGTCATCAGCAGAAGATTCCAGGTTCCGGCAATCCGGAAACTGTTGCGGAAACAATCGACAGATGTTTTACCTTCGGTGAACTTCACCAGACTCTTGTTGATAAACAGAAGATTTTTTTAAGAAAGTTTCTGACTGTTCTCAGGAAACCCTACTATTTTTCTGATCAGGGAATATATCAGCAAAATTATATGAATGAAACTCTGTCTGTCAAAGATATCAGCAGTCACGTATTCCTGTCCACATCTTATGTATGTACTTCTTTAAGAACGAAACCGGACAGACTCTGAATCAGTATCTGACGGAATACAGAATGGAAAAAGCCAAACAGCTTCTCAAAGATGCACGCTTCAAGATCTCTGATATTTCTTCACAGGTAGGCTACAGCGACGGGAATTATTTTGGAAAAAGTTTCAAGAAATATACAGGGTTTTCACCCTCCGAATACAGGGAGCGTAATCTGCAATGAATCATTTTTTTTCAAAAGTCCGTCAGAATTACGGAGATATGAAACTTGCTTCAAAATTCACTCTGGTCCTGATGATCACAGTAACTGTTCCTGTCATCATGATGGCATGTTTCTTCTATGGCAAGCTTTATGATATGGTCGTATCCTATACGATCCGGCAGGAACAGGATATTTCTGCAAAAACAGCACCTATCGTTGAAGATCTTGTACAGCAGGTCATTGATGCCCACGACAGGATCACCGACCAGGATTTTTTTCAGACTCTGTTTCACCAGCCTGTGAATTCCCCATTTCGTATGTTTGAAAACACAGAGGAAATTCAGGAGTTTCAGGAATATACCAAATCTCTGATCTCTTCCGGCAAAATTTCCGGTCTTCAGATCTATATGGATTTTCCTACTTCTGTGCGGCTTTTTCAGGATGAACTGACCAGGGATTATTTTTCTCCGATGAGCAAGGCAAAAGGTACTTACTGGTATGGGATCTTTCAGGGTACCTCCGTTTCCTCTCTTTTCTGTCCTTCCTTTTATCTTGGTGATCGTGAAAAAAAATCCTATGGAGATATGGCCTACATTACTTCGACCACTTTTTATTTTCAGGGCCATGCATATCGTGCCTATATTGCGGCATATACCTCATCTGATAACTTTACAGATCTGCTCAAAGATAATCTTACTGTTGATGGAAGTGTTTCCTATATTATCAATGACCGAAATGCGATCGTTGCTTCTTCCGATCAGTCACAGTCAGGAATTTATCTTCTGGATTATGACAGTATTGAAGACTCTTTCATGTCCTCCAATAACTTTATTGAAAGAACGATCCTGGACACCACTGTTTATGCCGGATTTTATAATATCAAACAGCCCGGATGGTTTATGGTCACAGTTCTCCCTGCCGGTCCGCTGATCACTCAGAGTAATATGATCATGGTCCAGTATATCCTGATGTATCTTGCCTTTCTTTGTACTGGCACTCATCCTGGCTCATTATATGTCCCGATCTATTACCAACCGGATCTCTTCTGTTATCCACCAGATGAGCAAGGTCCGAAAAGGCACCCTAAGTCCTATGGAAAGTCCCACCTACCATGATGAGATCGGTGATCTGATCGACACCTACAACTACATGACACGCAAAATGGATCAGCTGATGTCTGAGCAGGCAAAAGCCGCCGAGGAACTTCGACTTGCAGAATTCCACTCGCTCCAGGCACAGATTAATCCACATTTTCTTTACAATACGATGGACATGATCAACTGGCTTGCCCAGCAGGGACGGACAGCCGAAGTTTCCAGCGCGGTGCAGAGCCTTTCACGTTTTTATAAACTTACTTTAAGCAGAAAACAGAGTATCAGCACAATTGCCCAGGAAACAGAACATGCTACAATCTACCTTGAGATTCAGAATATGAGATATCACAACAGCATTGAATTTGTTTCTGACATTCCTGATGAGCTGATGGAATATCAGATTCCAAAGCTTACCCTGCAGCCACTCATCGAAAATGCCGTTCTCCATGGAATTCTGGAAAAAGACGACAAAGCCGGAACAATTGTTCTTACAGGCTGGCTTGAAGATTCTTCCATTGTTCTCCTGATCTCGGATGACGGTGTTGGAATTTCACCCGACAAACTTTCCAGCATTCTTTCCGGTGAGGGCAGCAGTTCCTCCGGCGGCACAAATATTGCAGTTTACAACACCCACCGGAGACTGCAGATCCTTTACGGTACTGATTATGGTCTCACTTATTCCAACAATCCCGCGGCGGTACGGAAGTAGAGATTCATATTCCTGCTATCAGAAATACCACCTGCTGAACAGTTACCAGATTCCGCCAGCCAACAATTCTATAAGGAAGTGAAAATTTCAATGAAAACAGATGCACAGATTTTAATGTATAACTTTAAAGAAGATGAACGAACCAGACAGATCAGCCGATATCTTAATATTGCAGGGATTTCCTGCAAAACAGTTCCTGTAACGGATTATCTTCATCCACTGGGATATCTTTTTGGACTGACTGGCTTCTCTCCTTCGCCGCAGTTTAATCTTGGCGGCAATTTTTCTGACGAAATGCTCGTGATGCATAACTTTTCGCAGGAACAACAGACAGATTTTCTGGGATTTTTCCACAGGAACGGGCTGGCTCCGGTGGATCTGAAAGCAGTGCTTACACCGGTTACGCAGCACTGGAGTTCGTTGAAGCTTCATGGAGAGTTGTCGAAGGAGCATACGTTGATGCACAAAAAATGATTTTAAAAAAGAGAGGCTGTACATCTGCACAGTCTCTCTCTTTTTTGAATATGAATATGTGTTTCAAATATAGATGGTTTTTGTTATCTTGTTACGATATCAACCGGAATGTTGAAGATCTTTGCAACCTTCAGAATCGTGTCGATATGTCTTCCTGTAGCAGCTGCCATATGATGTGTCGGGCCAGCTTCGCTCCAGCGGTTTACGAATCTCTTGCGCCGCATGTGAAACGTGTTCTCATGTTGGTATCACCGAAGGAAAGGATCGGTCCTTCTTCATTTATACCTTCTGCTACAACGAATTTGAAGTGTCCGTCAGCATCCTGTGTGATTGCAAGATAAGTAACAGGACCTGTATATGGATAGAACTGTGTCAGGTATCCACCGCCTGTTTTACCGTGGAATACCGGCACGATCTTCATAGTAGGTTTCTTATCAGAGATATCAGCATCTCCGCTTCCGGAATGTCCGATGATGCAGATATCATCGTTGAAGTCGATGGAGTACATCTCAGAAAGCTGGCCTGTACCGGAAATGGTCTTGAGAATGCTCATTGCCATAGCAACCTTCATGTCACCTTCAACAGCGCATGCTGTACCCTGTTTGATCAGCATGGAGAAGGCCGGGATCAGCATACTGTCAAGGACACCTGCCTTGCCCTGTGCAAATCCGTCATAATGGGAAGCAACCATGCTGAGATGTTCGTCTTTTACCCATTTCTCGAATGCAACAACGTATTTTGCCATATCCCATACTTTTTCGATTGTGCCGCCGTCCTCAATATCAAAAGTATCAAGAATATCCTGTGCTTTTGCACGGATTGCTTCTTCATCTGTGATATCATCAGCGATCGCCCACATTTTTTCCCAGTCAAACTGTTTGGTGTACAGGAACATTCTGTTGTACAGGTTTGTCTCATCGATGTAAAGGTCCATCATACCCGGATAAGGTCTTCCGATCTGAGCGATATTGGTATCGCGGAATCTTCTTCTTACCTGTGCAGCCTTGCACCAGTCTTCGATCTCTGCCTGAACAGCCGGATCTCCACCCTCAACTACACCTGTAATAACAGCATGTCTCTTGCCTGCTCTTTCCAGATCGGCAACTGCTTCACCTACAGCACCGCAGGCATATCCTTCACCAAGCCATGCAGCGATATCTGTGTGATCATAATCCAGTGCTTTGAGCTTCTGAACGTTCACAAGAACAACCGGAACATCAAGATCACGGATTGCAGGGAGCATATTGTAGGATGTCGCATAGGTCAGCATCTGAAGAAATACGATATCAACGTCTGCAGCACGGAATTTATCTCCGGCTTCCATAGACTGCTCTTTTGTTGTTACCATTCCTCCATCGATGATCTCTACTGTATCAGGGATTGTTTTTTGAATGCCTCATACTGAGCTTCAAACTCAGGTACCAGTGACGGGAACTGAGGCAGGTATGCTCCTAAAGCAATAGAAAATACGCCGACTCTTGCTTTTGTGTTTACTAACATAATAAAACCTCCAATTTATTTTTGTGGATATAAACACACCTACTGTTACAGGTGTAACCTAAATGGTTTCGTAATTTGATTATGCCTGATAGATTTTAATTCCGAAAGACTCATGAATAGTTGTACGAGCCTCTTCAACAGACTGGAATTCGCCTTCCTTGAGCATCTGTGCAGTAATGTTTCCGATTGCAGTTGCTTCTCCTGGGCCTGCATGAACTTCTTTGCCAGTTGCCTTAGCTGTAAGTTCATTCAGATATCCTGCATTGGAACCACCGCCAACTACATGGATACGGCTGTAAGTTCTTCCTGTAAGTTCTTCCAGTTCTTTTGCTGCTTTCGCATAACAGTCAGCAAGACTGGTGTAGATAACAGTTGCGATCTCACCCATTGTCTCCGGAACCTGCTGTCCTGTTCTGCGGCAGTAGTCCTTTACTTCTTCTGTCATGTTTTCAGGAGAAAGGAAGCACTCGTCATTTGCATCTACTCTGGATGGGAAATCCTTTGCTTCTTCTGCCATAGAGCAGATCTCTGCAAAACTGTATTTGTCATTTACTTCATGACGAACAGACTGGATCATCCACAGACCCATGATATTCTTGATATAACGGAAGCGTCCCTCATAGCCGCCTTCGTTTGTGAAGTTCAGTTCGCAGCTTCTCAGTGAACAGTCCGGAGTTTTTCTTTCGATTCCCATCAGAGACCATGTTCCGGAACTGATATAGATAAAGTCATCATCGTTTGCCGGTACTGCAAGAACTGCTGATCCTGTATCATGTGTAGCCGGTGCAACAACTTCTACATCAAAGCCAACCTCTTTCTGAAGTTCTTCTGTCAGATGTCCTACACTTGTGCCAGGCATGATCAGCTTCTGGAAAATTCTTCTCGGATATCCCAGTTTATCGATGATCTCATAATCCAGTCTTTTGTCTGTGCATTTACCATCTGCCTGTTGTAGCCTCTGTGTACTCACAGGTCTCTGTCCTGTCAGAAGGAAGTGGAAGTAATCCGGCACATGAAGAAGAGTCTCTGCCTGCTCCAGGTATTCCGGATGTTTTGTCTTAACTGCCATCAGCTGGTATATCGTATTGTAAATAGCTTTCTGAATACCTGTTCTCGCATACAGCTCTTCAAATGGAATAATCTTGTAAACTTCTTCATCCATTCCCTCTGTACGATGATCACGGTATCCAACTGTGTTGCCAAGTACCTTGTCATCTTTATCAAGAAGAACGAAGTCAACACCCCAGGTATCAACGCCCATGCTTACCGGAACCTTGCCGATCTCTTTGCATTTCTTGAGTCCTGTAACGATTTCTTTGAAAATGCGGTCAAATTCCCAGCAGAGTTCTCCGTCTTTCTTTACCATTCCGTTCTCAAAACGATGGATCTCTTCGAGCTCCATCTTGCCATTCTCCATATGTCCAAGGATCAGACGTCCACTGGATGCGCCCATATCTACTGCTGCATAATATGTTGCCATTGTAAAATCCTCCTGAATAAATAAAATATGTACAGCAAAATATATTGTGCAAATTGCTGTAATTAAACAGGTTCTTTCTCATTTGATAATAACATAATATCCTAAAAAGTAATACCTGTTAAGAACCTCGTTTGTCAAAAAAGTGTCCTCAATTGCTTTATTCAACTAAATCGTTAATGTGTAACATCAGAAAACCCCCAGGCAATGCCCCGGGGGTTTTCACCCATAATTATTTCTTTTTCGAAATTTGCATTCGTTTTAGTCGTACAGGTTCGGAGCGATCTCTTCGTCGTCCATGTTTGTGGAATCATACCAGTATCCATCTGTAGGAACGTCTTCAAGTTCTTCTCCGTTTGCTGCTGCTGTCAGAGCGTAGATTGCATAGTATCCCATCATCAGAGGAGACTGTGTAACTGCTCCGAGGAATGTTCCGTCCTGAACTGCTGCTTTGATGATAGAACCAGCATCGAAACCAACACCGATAACATCGCCGTTTGCTGCGTCAGAACCAAGACGTTTCAGGTTTGCGTTAGCTGCAAGAACACCTTCTGCTGCTGTCTGGTTGGAACCGAAGATAGCGATGCAGTTTTTCTTTGGAAAGGATAGCCTGTGCTTCATTGGAGCA
>ENA-OQIM01000842-OQIM01000842.1-human-gut-metagenome-genome-assembly--contig:-NODE-842-length-11304-cov-1.391160_pt1 | contig 11304 bp, 12 predicted proteins | sample MGYA00242579_ERZ504744 | MGnify/ENA primary metagenome ERZ504744 (study PRJEB26092, sample SAMD00036441) | human gut metagenome | host: Homo sapiens | study: EMG produced TPA metagenomics assembly of...
CTTTTTTCTTATCAGTTCTTTTTGTTCTTCTCTTGTATCAGGCATGCCAAAAAGTCTTACAAGTTGTGTATGAGGTCATATTTCTGGTACAGCCATTCAAGCTCCTGAATTCTTTTGTTGATGTCTGAAATACTTACAGCGCGCCGTTTTTCTATGTCAAGAATCTCAATTTCATTTGTCAAGTCAACCGTATTCTCTTCTGCCACCCGCTTGGCAAGAGTCTGCCATAGAACACCATATCGTCATTCTTTTCATTGAATGGAATATTTATAAGGCGATAAATCAGGTCTTTGTTATCCGTATAGTTCTCAATCCACTCACACAGTTTAAGCTGCTGCTCAATATCTGCCTTCAGGAACAGGCTTTCTGTCTCCACCTCATCCCATTTATTCATAACGTCAGACAGCTTTCCTTCCACCGCCGTCAGGAATCTCGGGAACCGAATGCGAGCGAAGTTGATATCTTCCGGCTTCATACTCATTGACCTTCGGATAAATTTTCTTCCCTTTCCAGCAGTAAATTTTCCTTCATCATAGATACCTTTTCTTCCTGCTCTTCCGGCAATCTGCTGCACCTCTTCCGGCTTCAGAAGCCTCACTTCGTAACCGTCAAACTTTTCAGTTTCCAGAAATACAACCCTTTTTACCGGCAGGTTCAGTCCCATTCCAATCGCGTCTGTTGCAACAACCACCTGAGTCTCACCACTCAAAAATCTCTCCGTTTCTGCCTTTCTGGTTTCATACGGCAAAGCACCATAAATCATACTGCACGCAATCTTTCTTGCCTGCAGCTCTGCAGCAACGTTAATAACGCTTCGTTTTGAAAATACAATCAAGGCATCGCCGGGTTTCACACCATCCGGAAACCGGAATCCATCTTCATCAAGAGTTAAAGGCGTCATACGCTCTTTTCTGTCAATTTCTACTATTTCGTCACCGCAATACTCAATCAGTCGTCTTACAATATCCTCAGCATTTGGCGCCATACAGATATGTATTTCTTCAGCACAAAGTCCAAGAATTGCAGCAGTCCAGGCGCCGCCCCTGCTTTCATCTGCAATCATCTGACATTCATCGATTACCGCAACGTCATAATGTTTACCCAAATCAGCCATCTCTATTGTTTCTGAAACGTGAGAAGCACCGTTTACAATAGCCTCCTCTTCACCGGTCAGCAGAGAGCACTCAACACCCGCTGCATTCGTATTTTCATACACTTCAAGAGCCAGAAGTCTTAACGGTGCCAGATATGCCGCTTCACGCGCCTCCCTGAATTTCTGTAACGCTGTAAACGTCTTTCCGGAATTAGTCGGTCCAATATGCAGTACAAATTTTCTTTTTATCATCCGGCTTTCGGATACGCATCTTTGATATGTTCCGGAATCGCAGTCACAACTGCTTCGCTCATTCTTTCGTATTCATTAAGAGCCTCAACCTTTTCGCAATACTGGTTGTAATGCACCATCATTTATTTTTAATTTTCTCAGCCGGCAGCTTCTCCACCAACTTTTCAAATCCGTGATTTCCTGAACGTCTCAACTGCGCTTGCCGTCATCTTGTCCAAGCTGGTTCTTTTTTAAGTCCGGATTTTTCTTTTTTGCTTCTTCCTTATATTTTCTTCTGTATTCACCCTCAACATACTGTCTTGCATATGTTTTTGCTGTTTTTTCGTTTTCTTTTAGAAATTCCTCAAAGCTCATTAATTCAATCATTTAATAATCCTCTCCTGTACAAATTATTTTAGGTTTCTTTTTGTATTTTTTCTATACTTAGTATGCCGAAATTTCTGCATAAGAGAGAATTTTTGCGGGTATTTTTTATGGCATTTTTCATATTTTGCAAGAAAAAGCAGCCAGCGAAAGCTGGCTGCTATGTAAAATAAAATTTTTATATATTTTCCCATTCTTCGTCTGAAATTTTCTTAATTTCACTTACTTTATACGGCAAGCCATACACTTTGCACCACTTTCTTATGGCATTATCTGTAACTCCATATTGTTTTCCGATACTTAAAAAGCTATCATTCTAATAAGATTTTTTAATTGTTTCCCGGTCAGGACGATTCGGTTCGTTTTTGAAAAGCTTTATGTATTTGAGCACATCGTTTACATCTTGTTGCATCTTGCGATATTGGTTTACCACAGTCTATGCAATACTTTTTCTCTCTTTTCATATCTTCATTTTTATTATTCTGCTCTATTCTCTTTTGTCTCTCTATGATATTTTTTGCAGATTCTTCTTTTCGTGCTAAATGTATTGGGCTTTCATGTAAATATTTATCAAGAATTTTTCCTACATATTCTTTTTTATAATAAGCAAGAGTATATGTTATTTTTCCGATTTGCCTAATCTTACCTTCTATTTTAAGGTCAAGCTTCAAAAACTCATATATACTTCATTATAGTTTTATAATTACTGACTATTTCGACTGCATAAGATTCTTTTCCAATGTGACCATCACCATCAATATATCCAGCCAGCCATGCATATTTATATTCATCAGGGATATTATAGAACAAATTATTGTCTATATTAGATTTTGCTGGTATTATATTATAGTTTGATAAACTTTTTGCCAAATGTTTAGAACATAATTTTAAATGACATGTTTCTATTATTTTCCATATACCTTTATACAAAAACCCAGATGTATATTCTCCAACATGTGACGTATCATATCCTATACATTCACAAAATTTAATTAATATTTCTTTATCCTGCTTTTGTAAATTAAAAGATAATGGGCCTTTTTGTCTTCCGACACCACCATCTGCTGTAATAAAACCAAGAAAATAGGCCTTTTCGTTACTATCAATATCATCAAAATAATGTTCATTAAACTCATATCCTGGCTTATGTATTGATTTTTTATTCCATTCCTTTGCCACTTTGATTAGTTTTAAAGCAATTAAGTCTAATAGCATATGTTCTGTATGTTTTATAATTTATTCCAAGTTTTCTTGATGCTTCAAATGCTGACATAGTTGTTTCCGATGCTTCTATAATCTCTTTATCGGTACACTTTATTCTTTTTCCTGCCAATATTTTTCTTCTCCATATTACTGTTTAAAGTAATATGCTGAATTTTGTAAGAAAAAGTTTTTTAAATATAAAAAACAGCCAGATTTTACTAGCTGTACAACATAGTGTCCATAGAGAGACTCGAACTCTCATGGATTTTTAATTATCCGAGCGGGCCTAAACCGCTTGCGTCTACCTATTCCGCCATATGGGCAAATTTGTAAAAATCGCAGTGACAAGATTTGAACTTGCATGCTTCTATCTTAAGCAGCTGATTTTGAATCAGCCTCGTCTTCCAAATTCCGACACACTGCGAAAATGCACCAGGAGAGACTTGAACTCTCACGAAGATAATTAAACTTCTTTGGATTTTAAGTCCAATGCGTCTGCCTTGTTCCGCCACTGGTGCAAACTTAACTTTTTTTCATATCTTCTGTTTCTCGCAGGCAACTTAATCGCTTCATTATTTTTTACAAATTTAATATGCAAAAATAAAGGATAAAATCAAAGTTTCAGCTCCAACTGCTCACCAATCCATCATCTGCTTTTGCAAGCATAGTTTTCTGCATTCCCTGCTGTACAATGTCCGTTTCCTTCAGATGCCCCAGCAACAACGGAGAATCCGGGTCATGAAATTTATAATTCTCAAAAGCCTTTTGTGGATTTGTATTTGCATAACAGTATTTGCATCCATTCAGGCATGTGTCATAATCTCCGACTCCACGTGATTCCATACATTGACATCCAGCCCTGTTTCCGGCATGCTTAACATCTTTAAATATAATTCCATTAGCATCGCCAAGGATTTCTGCCGTCATGCATCCGGAGTCATGAATACCAAATTCTTCATACTTTTCTTTCGCTGCACAGGTCTGCAGATACAAACCATATTTCTTTGCTATTTTTCCCATTCCTTTTGCCAGTTCTTTTTTATCTTCTTCTGTCATTGGAATCAGCTCTGGCATATTGGTCTGAAGTTTTTTGTACATTTCCACAAAGCTGAAAATACATCGGTCAACATACGGTGTGATTTCCTTTGCCATTGCGTCAAAAAGCTCTAAATGTTTCGCGATTGTATATTTTTCAGTCAACAGAACCGGGTCATATCGCCATGCCAGGCGTTGTTTACCAACAATCCTGGACAGTTCTTTCAGTGTCTTAATGCTTTCTTCTATGGACGGAACTCCAGGCTCTACATCTTTTCCGTACGCAGTGATTGTATAATAAAAATACGTATTAAATTTATCGGTTATTTTTACAATATCTTTCAGCATTGGTTTGTAATTTTTTGAACAAAACACCACACAGTCAACTTTCTCTGGCGTTAATTCATATCTGGTTACTTTTTGTGGAAACATTGGATTTCTCGATAATACATATCCTTCTTCAAACCTTTTTAATAACCACGGTGCGAAATACTGTACCGTATCTGTTCTTACGCCTGTGTTTAAATCATTTCTTATTCCTCTTTTTTATATTTTCTTAACAGCCAATACAGGAATCGGACCTATATCTCCAGAGTCAGAGTCTGGCGTGCTACCACTACACCAATTGGCTAGAAGCTGAAAGCCGACAGCTGGACTCGAACCTGCGACCTACTGATTACGAATCAGTTGCGCTACCAACTGCGCCATGTCGGCATTAAGATGACGGTGAGATTCGGACTCACGGTGCAGAGTTGCAGTCTGCTGCCTTAGACCACTTGGCGACGTCATCATCGGGCGGGAGATTCCCGCACGTATTTGGCAAAGGTGAATAAATTCACCGAGTCATCAATATTACAAAACGGAGTGTAAAGGATTCGAACCTTTGTGCCGCGATATGCGACGCTGGATTAGCAATCCAGTGCAATTAGCCTGCTCTGCCAACACTCCAGAAAAGCACCGCATCCAGGACTTGAACCCGGGACCTAAAGATTAGAAATCTCTTGTTCTATCCAACTGAACTAATGCGGTAAAACATTCGCAGAGAGACTCGAACTCCCACAAAACCACGGTTCGTAGCCGTGTGCTCTGTCCATTTAAGCTATGCGAATTTAAACGCGTCTGAGGGATTCGGACCCCCATGCCCTTACGGACGCAGTTTTCAAGACTGGGGCAATACCATTTCTGCTACAAGACGGCAAATACATAAAAACGGCCGATGCGGGATTCGAACCCGCCCCGCTTGAGTCAAATTCAAGTATGCAGCCATTAACACCTATCGACAATACTTCGGCAATGCCATTTTTCGCCCTGTGTCATCACAGATTTGCAAGTTTAAACGCTATCCCATGCTCTCGCATACATTGCCAAACAGACACGGAGTGAGTCGAACACCCATCTTCGGTTTTGGAGACCGACATGCTACCATTAACACCACGCGCCTACATATTCTTAACTATTTTTTCTAATTCCTCAATCAACACCTCCAGCTGGTCTTGATTATACACAACCGGGTGTCTTCTGTCTTCAGAAGTTGTAAATTCCCATTTTCCAGGGCTGTCATATTTTTTCTCAATAGTAAACCAGGCAGGCTTCCCCTGCAAAGTTGCACCAACCATTTGAATCATTTTTTTTGTCATTTTTTATCATCTTTTTTTCTTTTTATTTTTATATATTTTTTCAATTCTTTTAATCAATTCACTTATCTGTGATTTAGTATATACCACAGGTTCACCCTCTTCTGACGACAGGACTTCAACCTTATCTGTATCTTTATGCTGACTGACCATAAGCAGGCTTCTCTGCCATACTCATCACAACCGCAAACTTTTGCATATTTTTTGTTAGATTTTTTTATCACTATTTTTCTCCTTTCTTTCAACATTCAAAAATATTAAATAATTGCCCACCCCTATACCCATAATTTCCATTTTAAGCATCCTGCCGGAGTTGAACCGCGCCGCCGATTTGGAAGACCGGGGTCATATCCGTTAGACCAAGGATGCATATATATCAGCACTGCCATACCGGCAGCCGCCACACAGACGACTTATGCTTAAAAGTTCGCATACCGATATAGTCTTACATGCCTCCGCTTTCCGCGCCCACATCCAACAACGTCAGATGCGTCACATACTTGCATTTTCGCAGGTAACCTTCGCAGAAACCTGCTGCCTCGCCGGTAACTGTATTGGTCTCGTATATCCTTACGCTGAACCAATTTCTCCCCGCTCGGGCTATCGTAGAATCCCACAGGATTCATAGTGGATATTTTTGACGAAGGTTTTATGTGTTCTTTTTGCTTTTCAGCAAGAGCTGACAATCGGAATTGAACCGATAACCTCATCATTACAAGTGATGCGCACTGCCAATTGTGCTATGTCAGCAAAAGTGACTCCGGCGGGATTCGAACCCTGCATTATCGCCGTGAAAGGGCAATGTCGCTAACCGTTAGACCACGGAGCCAAAATGTCAGATGCAGGGCTTGAACCTGCGACTTCCGATTTGTAAGAACGGCACTCTCCCAGCTGAGTTAATCTGACAAAGAATTGCGGGAGACGGACTTGAACCGACGACTTCAGGGGTATGAACCTGCGAGCTATCCAACTGCTCTATCCCGCAGTACCGGATGCGAGAATCGAACTCACGGCCTCCTGGTCCCAAACCAGGCGCTCTACCAAACTGAGCCAATCCGGTATATGCAGCAGACACGCTGCCGCAATATTGCAGGTGACGAACCTGCAAGAAAAGCGAATGTTGTCATCATACGCTGCGACCTTATCGGTCAAGCGACCCCACCGGGATTTGAACCCGGAAATCTCCTGATAGACAGTCAGGCGGAATAACCAATTATCCTATGAGGCCATTATATATACTGGCTCGCGCTTCAAGTATATATCCGCAAATATATACCCGCACTCTCTTTGCAATAAAGCGTAAGCCGAATGGGCAGGGTGAGATTCGAACTCACAATGTTTCTAGTGTGACGGTTTTACAGACCGCTTGCTTCAGCCATTTTGCATACCTACCCTAGATATGTATCAACTTTGTATTGCAATAATGATAATCAACTTCCATTATTACTTCATCTCCTTTTTTCTTTCACATATTTAATATGCTAGATTTTTTCTCAATCGGACGAAAAATCCAAAATTATTTTTTAAAATATTTTTCCAATCCATTTTCAGCTAATCGTCTCCCAGACCAGCCTCATCAAATTTTTTGTTATACCCTCTCGAACAAGAATCTTCGGTTACTTTTGCATGTCTGACTTTTCTGTTGTATTCCTTCCGTCTTGACCGCATATTCACTTTGCATTCTCTTCTATACCAAGACCGGTTATACACTTTTTCTCTGTTTTTTGTCATCATATACTTCGCCTCACTTTTGTCCTCATGTACACTGCCTGCACAGAGATTTGAACTCTGGACCTTGAAATTAAGAGTTTCCTGCTCTACCAAACTAAGCTATACAGCGATTTCCAGGATTTATCCTGCAATGCGCCTGACGTGATTCGAACACGCGATATACGGGTTAAAAGCCCGCTGCCATACCGCTTGGCTACAGACGCAAATCAATATTCTGTTTTCGGCATTTCGCCTTCTGTTTTCGTTTTGTCTTTCTCATTATCTTTAACTCCTTTTTTTATTTTTCTTTTTTATATGTCCCCGACATAAATGTCGGGAACATCAGCTGGCGCGGCGGGACTTGAACCCGCGACATCTTGGTTAACGGCCAAGCGCTCTACCTGCTGAGCTACACGTCAATATTTCTTTACTGGCAAACCTTTACCCTCCAATCACATACAGCCATAACTATATGCTAAATGGAGCATACGGGAATCGAACCCGCCGCCTCCTGCTTGCAAAACAGGCGTCGCCCCATTGCGACTAATACCCCATATTCGCCGGCAGCCTTCCTGCCGGCATATTTAACTTACCTGCTATACATCTTTTCAACCCCGTCTTCAAACTTAACGGTAATCTTATCCGGATATCCGGACTGGTCAGATGTATACGAAAGATGTCTCATTTTAACAATCTTTCCTTCTTTTTTTGTGATTACTTTCGCATTTCTGACACTGTTTTTTTTGTCTCTGTATTCTGTTCCGCAAATATCGCATTTCCAAAGTGTAATGTCTTTCATTTTTTCTTCTCCTTTTCGCTTTTTTTTAGGAAAATATTCCAAAATATCTTCACACCGAATGACCTTTTCTTTTCTGCCAAACGCCTCATTCCAAGGTGCCTGATTCTGAGTCAGAATCGTCAAATCGGTTGCAGAAAAATCAGCAAATCTGTCAACTACTTCTTCAATTCTTTTTCTGTCTTCTTTTTCAAATCCTTTTTGTACTTCTTCCAGTCTCCGGAATCTGATTTGAATATCAGTGCTGCCGAACTGTTTATATTTTCTGTACACTTCCGGAATCACCGGCCCAAAATCCCACGCCTCAATATCTTCTGAAAAGCATGGCTTTTTGTATGTATCAGAGAATATGCCTGAATCAGATAAAGGATTTTCTGAAGCTTCAGATTAGAAATGCCGTAATCTTTGACTTCGCTGTATGTAATTACATATTCTGCCACATCTTGAACGTCGTACATTTTTTCTGCTCCTTTTCTCGTGTATTTTTCTTTACACTTACAGTATGCCAGAATTTTCAAAAATGCGAAATTTTTTGCGAATTATTTTTTGGTCTCTGCGTTCAACCAAGAATCAGACAAAACCAAGTGGACGGTAGAGGAATCGAACCTCTGACGCGCAGGGCTTCAACCTGCCGCTCTTCCGTCTGAGCTAACCGTCCAAATTAGACGGCGTAAAATCGCGTTTTCATATTTTTCTCCTTTTTTCAGCATCCGGGTGCCTGTTCCGTCAGCATCAGTAAGAAAAATTCTTACCAGGCTGCAGCTTAAACATCACTCCGGGTGCCTGTTCCGGAATAAAAGAAAAACCGCCTGCCTGGATATATTTCCAGCAAACGGTCTAAGTATTGTAAAATCCATCATATATAACGCAATCCCTGCTATAATCAAAATTTCAACACTTTAGCCGTCGCTTACTCCACGCGTATTTTTGTTCTCCACAATCATTAAAACTATAGACTGACCCTGTAAAATCGCATACTGACCAAGGCATGCCTGTTGTGGCATACTGCTTAGATTCATTATTTGATTTCGCATTATAAAGTCTCTGTTTTAACATAGCGGTTATTCTCTCCTTATTTTTAGATTTTTTTGTTATTTTTAATATGCAGAATTTTTCAAAAAATGTAACATTTTTTAAAAACAAAGTGCCCATCGCTTATTTGACGAAAGCGCATGCTTGCGATATTCAACATATCGTCTGACATCACGCGTACACAGCTTGGTTTTCGCTGTTACTTCATCAAATAAGAGACAGGCACTTCTCTTAATTGCATATCGTTATTATATCATATTATTGACACAATGTCAACTACTATTTTTTCTGTTTTGTAATTTGCTGTAAACACCTTTATCTTTCACAGCCTAATCATTATATCATATTGAAAATGATTTGTCAACACATATTTTTACTTTTTGGATTTACAAAAGATGTAATACCCCGGAATAACCATCAAAACCATTGCCCAGCTAAGCTGTTTTAAGATATCCCATATTGTAATTGAAAACCATTTTTTCTTTGTTTCTTTTTTTTCTGGCTTTGGAGTTACTGTCGGCTGCGATTCATCTTCTGATTCCTCGTCTGATTCTTCGGCTGTTGATTCGGCTTCGGCAGAACCATCAGATGCCACACCGGCTTCGCCAGCCTCTGTATCGCTGATTTCATCTGTTTCTCCGGTTTCACTGACTTCGTTAGCAGCACCATCGTCAGCTGTATCAGCATTATCTCCAGACACATTTTCTGATGAACTTGAAGCTTCTCTTTCTGCTTCATTTTCTTCTTCGGTTTTATTTGCATCAAAATCATCGTCAATGTCATTCACTGCGTCAGCGAATGTTGAAGCTGAACATGTAATGGCAGTTGTTGCCATTGCGCCAGACATTGCCGCAATAATAGCCATTGTTACAATTTTTTTTTCTCAATTCTTTTCCTCCTTTTTTAGAAGCATCCCGCCCGGAAATCCGGGCAGGACATAACATTATACTCTGTTGTCCGGAACGTTTTCGTCATCCTCATCAGTCTCTCTGACACCTTTGATTCTTGCATCGTTAGCACTTCCAATCTTAGTTGCCTTTCTGGACTCAACTTTATCTGTCTCATTACCGAATGACGTTCTGACTCCGCTAACCTGGCGTTCTCTTCTATCAGCATCAGTTCTAAATCCAAATTCAGGTGTGAAGACATTCTTCATTTCTTCATTGTTTTCGTCATAAATCTCCTGAGCTGCTTCTTCCGCTTCTTTAGTTACTGATGTAGCCTCAAGCTCCTGAATTTCTCTTTCAATATCAGCGTCAATCTTAGTGTAATCAATATCAGAAACTGTAAAGCCAACGTTATCTGTTGCGAATATCATCTGGACAAGGGTAGAGCTTTTACCTTCTGATGAAAACCCCCTGACGCAAGTTAAAGGGTTTGCAAGAGACATGATATGCGTTGCATCTTTATCAAGTGACGTTATGGTAGACAACATCAGCAGGTTATCATAATTAATATCCGTATGGAATTTATTGATAACATTCATTACCTGATTTAATATTTCAGAACCAATATTTCTGAAATCAATTTCAAGCATTGTAAACGGCCCCATAAATGATATGTTTGTTACAATTGCTTCATTAGCAACTAAGTAATATTGAGGGTCTCCAACTGTTTTATCTTCATTGATTGTATATACAGCAAAATCAATAACCGATTTCGCCATATCCATATCATCAGTTCCAACCAAAAACGATAAAACTTCACTGAGAGACATCTCTTTTCCGTCTTTATCTGTAATCATTTTTTTTCTCCTTATTGTTTGTATTTTTTTTGCGGCAAAAATAATATGCCATATTTTCCATATATTTAATATGCAAAAAAAGTTTTATTTTAGTTGCTTTTTTTGCAAAAATAGGTTTGCCGGCATATTGCCCACAAACCTATTCTTCAATCAGTTACGCAAACAGTTTCGTACTAATTTCTCTGCTTCTAAATATCAGAAATAACGCAGATAGCATAATGCCAGTACTGATGAAAAACGTAGATGGGTCTACAATATGGTTAACAAAATATTTAAAATCATCTTTCGCATATGCTTCTGATGTTCCACCATTTTCATCATCATCCTCATGGTCATTATCTGTGACTTCTTTTTTTACAGTTCTTTTTTCTGCTTTTTTCCACTCTCTGCTTGTTTCTACTGATGTGTATTCTATTTTTTATCATCAGCTACGCTTTGTTTT
>ENA-OQIM01000843-OQIM01000843.1-human-gut-metagenome-genome-assembly--contig:-NODE-843-length-11296-cov-1.405408_pt1 | contig 11296 bp, 15 predicted proteins | sample MGYA00242579_ERZ504744 | MGnify/ENA primary metagenome ERZ504744 (study PRJEB26092, sample SAMD00036441) | human gut metagenome | host: Homo sapiens | study: EMG produced TPA metagenomics assembly of...
ACGTAGTGGATAAGTCGTGGATAAGTGGTGGATAGCTGTGGATGAACAGGCTAAGGCACGAAAAAGGCCGACCTCCGCATACGGGAGGTCGGCCTTTCTCATAAGAATTAAGGACAACCTAACGATAGAAAAAACAATCTACCGATAGATAAGCGCAACGAGCCGGAACTCAGCGCCATCCCATCGTCATCAGGAATCCGATCATGATCAGGGCGAAGCCGATGCCGAGGTTCCACGCACCGATGTTCGGAATCGGCCAGGAACCGGACGGGGAGAGGTAGTACACCACGCACCAAATCAGGCCGATGATCATAAACGCGCAGAACAGCGGCACGAACCAACGCGGGTTCGACTTGGTGCCCTTAATGGTTTCTTCAACGCGCTTGGTGTTCTCCGCCTGGCGGTTCATCATACGCTGCATCTGCGGGGTCAGCGTGGCCTTATCGGCAGTGGCGTTGAGCACGGCCTGCACCTGCTCCATATTCACGCCGTAAGCCGCGCCTTCCTCGGCAGAAGCGTTCTCTGCGTTCTGCTCGGTGTCTTTGCTGGCGGTCTCGTCAGCAACGGTGCTGGATGAGGTCTCGCTCTGCCAGTCCTTCTGGTTGTTCGAGTCGGTTTCGTGCAGCTCTTCGTCAGCCATCAGCATAGTCTCCATTCAATAGGCTAAAAGTCATAATAGTGGCTACACTCGAAAGCGGCGACCAGAGTCGGCAAGAAGACAGGAAATTCATGGCCAGACATGTAGGTAAGCACGGTGCACGGCACTCCCTATGGGGTGGTGTCGCGGTATTCGTCGTCATTGCCTTGACCGGTTTTCTGCTGAGCACCAACGTGAGGGTCAATCGTACGGTTGCCGCCACCAACGATACGGCCGATCTGGTGGAGCAAGGCGTGGACGAGGCCAACCAGCTGCAGCAGGACGTCAGCGATCTGACCGAACAGGTCGCCAATCTTACGGACGCGCTCAAGGCCGATGGCACCGATGGCACCGACAGCACACAGAACCAAGGCAAGGACTCCAGCAATGTGGATTCCAGCCTGATGCTGCCCGCGCTCAGCGGCAGCGGCGTAACGGTAACGCTGGATGATTCTCCGTTGTGGGAGAACGCAGTCAACAACAACGGCACGACCGCCAATATCAACGATTACGTGATCCACCAGCAGGACGTCGAATCGGTGGTGAATGCCTTGTGGGCCGGCGGTGCCGATGCGCTGATGATTATGGATCAGCGGGTGCTGTTCAATTCGGCGGTCATCTGTTCCGGCAACGTGCTGTCGTTGCACGGTAAGAAATACTCGCCGCCGTTCACCATTTCCGCGATTGGTGACCCTCAAAGACTTCGCGCAGCGTTGAACGACTCCGAAGCCATTACCATTCTTAAGCAATATGTGACCGCGTTTGGCATTGGCTACAAGGTGGAGAATGCCGAGGACCTTCAGTTCCCCGCTACCGCCGCCTTGCTGCAGCAGTTGAAATATGCCACGGTCGATACGTCAAAGACCACAGATGAGGAGCAGACTCAGCAATGAGACACGGCAGGCACAACAGCGGCGTACCGGCGCCCATTGATCTCGCGTCCGTGTCGGACGTACAGCCCTTCCCCGAGGACGATGCCGCACGAATGGCGGCAGACCCGGCCAACGCCAGTAGGGCAAGGTCCCGTCGTGCCGCAGTACGCGGCGCGTCTTCGCCCCAGCGGAGCCTGATCTGGCAGGCACTCGGCATCTGCGCCGAACTGCTGATTACCGCTGCGTGATTTGCGCCCTGTACATCGTCTGGCAGATGTGGTGGACCGGTGTCGAGGCGGAGCGAGCCAGAACGAAACCACCCAGTCCGTCGACTGGAGCGACCCCAGCAACAACGGGGGAACGGTCACCATCGCCAAAGCCCAGGAGGGCGATGCTCCAGTACAGCCGAAAGACGCGAAATATGGCGACTTGATTGCGCAGATCTACATTCCGCGCTTCGGCTCCCAATGGCATCGCAACATCGTGGAAGGCACCACGCTCGAGCAGCTCAATCGCCACGGTCTGGGCCATTACGACACCACCCAGATGCCGGGGCAGGTCGGCAACTTCGCCGTCGCCGGCCACCGCAACGGCTACGGGCAGCCGTTGGGCGATGTGGACAAGTTGCAGGAAGGCGATCCCATCATCGTTCGTACCAAGGATTACTGGTACGTCTACCACTACACCCGGTACGAGATTGTGCTGCCCACGGACGTGTATGTGATCGCGCCCAATCCGGAAGACTCCACTGCCAATCCCACCAAACGCATGATCACACTGACCACCTGTGAGCCGAAATACTCCACCCCCACCCATCGATGGATCAGCTATGGTGAGTTGGCGTACTGGGCCAAAGTGTCCGACGGTGTGCCCAAAGAGCTGGCTACTACTGATTCGTCCGGTGCAGTGATGTTCTCCACCACCGAAACCCCCTCGATCGCTTCCCGCATTGGCTCGCTGGACAAGGTGGTATTCGGCGCGCTGGTAGTGTGGCTGGTTCTGTTCATTGCCGCTGCGGTGGCATGGCGCTGGCCGGTGCTGCGCGAGATTCGCGCGGGTGAGCGTCGCCGTCCGGATGCCAGCATCTATGGCGGACTGTTGCGTCTGCAGCCCGGCGTGGCACCGATTCGATGGTTGCTGCTGGCTCTGCTGCTGTTCGCAGCCGCCGCGGCGCTGTTCCAGTGGGGATTCCCTTGGGCCGCCGCCAATATCCCATTCCTACAGCAGATGTCGAACTTCGTGGCAGCGAGCTGACGGCATCCTAGTACTATGGCTTGCAGTACACGTCCCTCAAGGAGAGCCCTATGACCGATTCCGCGCATATTTTGGTGGTGGATAACTACGATTCCTTCGTCTACACGATCGTAGGCTATCTGCAAACCCTTGGCGCCACTGTTGATGTGGTGCGTAACGACGCTATCGACCCAGCCGCGCCGGGTGTACTGGACGGTTACGATGGCGTGCTGATTTCTCCCGGCCCTGGCGCTCCGGCCGAATCCGGTGCCAGTGAGGATATGATTCGCCTGTGCGCGGCCAGCGGCGTGCCGATGTTTGGTGTGTGCCTGGCTTGCAGGCGCTCGCCGAGGTGTATGGCTGCACTGTGGGCCATGCGCCCACCATCATGCATGGCAAGACCAGCTTGGTGGAACATATCGATGACGAGATTTTCGAGGGCGTGGCCAACCCCATGACCGCCACCCGCTACCATTCGTTGGCCGTCGAGCCCGATTCGGTGCCGGATACGCTGGTGGTTACCGCGTGGACGCAGGGCGACCACATTATTCAGGGCATCAAGGTCAAGGGCAAGCCGATGTACGCCGTGCAATTCCATCCCGAATCCGTGATGACCCAGGACGGCTACCGTCTGCTGGCCAACTGGCTTAAGGTCTGCGGCCAAGACAACGCCGTGGCCAAGTCCGCCGGCTTCAGCCCAAGGTTACGAAGTAGCTTTTCCGAGCGCGGCGACGCTTTCCCGGGAATGTTGCGCTGGGATAGCTCTTTATACAGCAAAGGGGAGGGGTGCAGAAGCCCCTCCCCTTTGCGTTGTGTGATTACGTTGCGTGTTTACGTTGCGCATGTGTTGCGCATGTGTTGCGCATGTGTTGCGCTATGTGCGTTGCGTATGCGCAACACACACGCCCGGCGCTCACTCACTCACGGGTTCCGCCCCCCGTTGCCGTTGTTGGCACCGTTGCCGTTGCCACCGTCTCCGGTACCGGTGTCGCCTCCGGTGCTGCCGGCCTCGTGGTAATGGTGACGGTCGATCCCGCATCTACTTGGCTGCCAGCGCCAGGATTGATGCTGACTACCACAGCGGTGCTGTCGGTTGGGCCACTGGCCTGAGCCTTGAGGCCCACGGCCTTGAGCATGAGTTCGGCGGTGGCGTAGTCAGTGCCAGCGGTGATATTCGGTACAGCGACCTTTTCCTTGCCCGTGGACACCCAGATGGTGATGGACCCGCCCTGCGCGATGGAAGAGCCCGAATCGGGGCTTACGCGGGTAATCAGACCGGCCTCCACCGTATCGGAGCTTTCCTGCTCCACGGTGAAGCTGAACTTGCCCTCATACTGCTGTAGCACGCTGTCCTTCGACTGACCGACCAAATTGCTCGGTACGGTGGTCATGCCGGAAGAAACATATATGGTGATGGTGGTCGCCTTGGGAACCGACTGACCGGCGGCAGGATCGGTTTTCGTCACCATATCCTTGGCGATGTCGGCGCTGTCTTCGGTTTTGACGGCGGCGTTCACCTTGAACCCGGCGCTTTCCAGAATGCTGCGCGCCTCTTCCTGGCTGCGTTCCTTGACATCCGGAACCTGAGTGGACTGCGGGCCTGCGGAGAACCACACCTTCACGGCAGATCCTTGGCCACCTTGGAGCCGGCGTCCGGGCTCATCTTGGTGCAGGTGCCTTCCGGCTCGGTGGAGTCGGTGTCTTGCTTTTCGGTCATCTTCAAACCCGATGCCTTGAGTTTGAGCTCGATGCTGTCCTTGGATGTGGAAGCGTTGCACACCTCAGATGGTGACGGTGTCTTCCGAGGACTTGTTGCCGGAGCCGTTCATGGCGAACACGATGCCCACAATGACAAGCACTGCAACAATCGCTGCGATCACCGAACCGATGATGATCTTCTTGCGCTTCTTGGCCTTGGCCGCCGCCGCACGCTGCTGCGCACGGGACTGCAACGCCGCTGAGTTGGCACCATTGGCCGGTGGAATCTGCTCGAACTGACCGGTCACCGGGTTGAATGCTTGGGTGGGTTGCTGATGCGGTTCCACCGGCGTGGTGGGCAAATCACGTTCGGCTTCCTTGCGGGCCTTCATATTCGACAGGTCCGTCAACGGGTTGAACGCGGCCGCCACCGGCACGCCGCCGTTCATGTAGGTCAGGATGTCGGTCTTGAATTCGGAGGCCGTGGCATAGCGATTCTGGCGGTCCTTGGCCATGGCCTTGGCGCAGATCGAATCCCACATCTTCGGCAGCCCCGGCACCACGGCGGATGGCGGCGTGGCGACTTCGGAAACATGCTGGTAGGCGATGGCCACGGCGGAATCGCCGGTAAACGGCGGGCGGCCGGTGAGCATCTCGTAGAGCACGCAGCCGGCGGAATACAGGTCGGAACGCATGTCGACGGTCTCGCCGCGCGCCTGCTCGGGAGAAAGGTACTGTGCGGTGCCCACCACGCCCTGCGACTGGGTCATGGTGGCTGCGGAATCGTCCAGAGCGCGGGCGATGCCGAAGTCCATGACCTTGACCACGCCCTGCTCGGAAATCATGATGTTGCCGGGCTTGATATCGCGGTGGATAATGCCCATGCGATGCGAATAGTCGAGCGCGTTAAGCACGCCCAACATCACCTGTTCGCAGTCGCGCTGGCTGAGTGCGCCGTTGACCTTGATGATGTCGCGCAGGGTCTGGCCCTTGACGTATTCCATGACGATGTATGGCAGACGCTCGGCATCGCCGCTTTCGGAAGAAACCAGTTCTTCTCCCGAATCGTAGATGTTCACGATGTTCGGGTTGTTCATCTGGCACGGCGTGTGCTTCGCGGCGGAAACGGGCCAGGAAGATGTCGTCGTTGGCCAGATCGGCGCGCATGATTTTCACGGCCACGGTACGGCCCAGACGGGTGTCAAGAGCACGTGGACCTCGGCCATGCCGCCACGACCGATGAGCTGGCCAAGCTGGTAGCGTCCGCCGGCCAATGCGGTGGGCATACTGGTGCTCATTGCTTATTCCCTCCCAATCTTGAGGCCGGGGCCTCCAAAACAATGCGTGGCGTGCTGGTCACTCGGCGCGGCAGTCGATTGCCGGACGTGGCCATGGCGGTGTCGGCCATTTCGGTCTGCTGATCCAGCAGACGGCGTTCGATGCGTGCCAGCGTACGGGACACCACCAGCGCGTCTTTCGGGCGATCCAACGGGTCCTTGGCCAGCATTGACATGACAAATTCGCGTAACTGGACGTCCACCGAGTCCGGCAGCGGAGGCACGGGATTGTTCACGTGCGCTGCGGCGATATCGACCGGAGTGGTGCCGGTGAACGGACGATGCCCGGCAAGGCCTCGTACGCCACTACGCCCAGTGAATAGATGTCCGATTGCGGCGTGGCCTGCTGGCCCTGCGCCTGCTCGGGGGGAGATGTATTGTGCGGTGCCCCACCACCATGCCGTCCTGGGGTGATCTGGCCTTGGCCGGTGGAGTAGCTCACGCCGAAATCGGTGATCTTCACTTCGCCGGTGTCGGAAACCATGATGTTGGCCGGCTTGACGTCACGATGAATCACGCCCGTGCGAGTGGGCCACGAACAGGCCTCGCGCGGTCTGAATCAGAATGGGCAGCAGTTCGATGGGATCCATCGCGCCCTCGCTGTGGAACAGATCCGCCAACGATTTCGAGGGGACGTATTCCATAATCAGAAAGCCGATGCGTCATGCTCGTAGTATTCGAACAACGCAGCGATATTCGGGTGCGCCAGATTGGCGGAATTATGGGCTTCGGCACGCAGCGGCGCAGCTTGGCCTCGGCGTTGGTCACGTCCGAGCGCAGCGCTTGATGGCCACTTCACGGCCGAGCTGAATATCGTAGCCTTTCCAGACCTCGCCCATACCGCCTTGCGCAAGACGCGAATCAAGACGATATCGGCGGTGAATAAGCTGTCCTTCGATAAGTTTCACTGCTGCAAAGCCTCCTGCATCATCGCGCGCATGATCGGGCCAGCGGCGAGCGAACCGTGTACATCTGTGTTATGCACCAACACCGCGACGGCGATCTGCGGATCGTCCGCCGGCGCGAAACCGATCCCCCACCGTCGATGGCAGAGTTGTCGGTACCGATTGTGCGGTACCGGTTTTGGCCGCCACCTTGATGCCGTCGATGGCCAGCTGCGGATTGGCCTCGGTCATCACGCTTTCCATCATCGTGGTGAGCTTGTCTGCGGAATCCTTGTTGAACGCATTGGCCATGGTTTGCGGTTTGGTCTGCGAAAGTACGGTGAGATCGGCGGCGCGCACACGATCGACCAGCGTGGGCTGCATCAGTTTGCCATTGTTGGCGATTGCCTGCGCGACCATCGCCATCTGCAACGGCGTGGCCGTGGTGTCGCCTTGGCCGATGGACGCCAGCGCAAGCTTGTCGTCGGTCGGATCAGAGGGGAATGTGGACGCGGTGGCCGTCATCGGGGTGCCCGTGGATTCGGTGCCGTCAATGGTGATGGTGCTGCCAAACCCGAGCTTGGTGGCCATGTCCGAAACCTTGCTCGCGCCGAGTTTCACGCCAAGCTGGGCGAACGCGGTGTTGGACGACCACGCGACGGCCTCTTGCAGGGAGATCTGCCCGTTGATGCCATCGCCCTGTGCCTCGTCGTTCGGCAACTGTGTGGCGGTTCCCGGCAAGGTATATCTGGAGCCTGCAGGAATCTTCGTGTCCGTCTGATATTCGCCGGTTTCCAGCGCAGCCGAGGCGACGATGGTCTTGAACGTGGACCCTGGTGGGTACAGCTGCGAGGTGGCGCGGTTGATTAGTGGGCTATTTAGTGGGCTATTTTGGCCCGCAGAAGTTCGCTGTAGGCTGAGACGCGGCTTTGGTGTCATGGGTCGCCAGTTTGTTCGGATCATAACTGGGCGTGCTCACCATGGCGAGGATACGACCGGTGCTGACTTCGATGGCCACCGCCGCACCATCGCGCGTACCGAGCTGATCGTAGGCAACCTGCTGCAGCTTGGGGTCGATGGAGGTTTCGATGGACGCGCCTGATTCGTAGTGCCGGTGAGCATGGCCTTGGCCCGCTGCCAGATCAATGAATCGGCCTCACCGTTGAGCAGCATGCTGCGGGAGGCTTCCAGGCCGCGATCGGCGGTCTGGTTGATGGAGAAGAAGCCGGTGACCGGAGCATACAGCGGACCGTTGGAATAGGTGCGCAGGTATTGGAACGCGTCGTTGACCGGTTCGGATTTGGCCATGACCGTGCCGTCCGAGGCCAGAATGGCACCGCGGTAGGCACCGAGCTGGTGGTACAGCGAACGGGCGTTGCGCGGATCGTTGTTCAGCGCGTTGGCCCGTACCGCCATGATGATGGTGGACGACAGGCCGAGAATCACGAACAGCGCGACCACGGCGGTGAAAAGCTGACGAAGATATTTGTTCATACGCGAGTGCCTCGTTAACGGGAGGAAGCGGGGGAATCGTGCCGGTAGGCGTGTACGGTTCATCGGCTTCGGCATACGACGGAGTGGTGGTATCCACGATGGGTCGTCAAACGATTCCGACTCGGACTGCGACGCCGTAGCCGACGCGCTGCGAGGCTGAACGATCGGCTCAGTGGCGCGGGCCGGGCCTCAAGTTCCTTGTTGCGCAGCACGGCCAAAGCCTCGTACTGGAACGTATCCGAGGTCAGCTCCGGCTCGGGCGCATTGGCCGAGTTCGAGATGATGATGAGCAGGGTCGCGAGAATATAGTTGGCGATCAGACTGGAGCCGCCGGCCGCCATATAGGGCAGGGTCAGACCGGTCAGAGGAATCACCAGCGTGATGCCGCCGACCACGGTGAACACTTGGAAGGCCATGGTGAACACCAGTCCGGAAGCGAGCAGCTTGCCGAAGCCATCCTTGATTTTCATGGCGGTGATGAAGCCGGAGGCAATGATGAGCAGGTAGAGCATCAAAATGGCCAGGACGCCCATCAGACCGAGTTCCTCGCCCAGAGAGGCGTAGATGAAATCGGAGTTCGCAAACGTAACGAGCGAAGGATGGCCTTGGCCGAGACCGGTGCCGAGCATGCCGCCTGATGCCAGGCCGAAAATGCCGGTGACCAGCTGCCAGGAGCCGCCGGGGGTCTTGTTGTATTGCTCGTTGCTGAACGGGTGCAGCCAGGCATCGACTCGCTGACCCACGTGGCTGAACATGCCTGCGGCCAGCACGGCACCCGCGGCGAACGCGATCAGACCGATGATGATCCAGCTTTTACGGCCGGTGGCCGTGTACAGCATGGCCACGAACATGGCGAAGAACATAAGCGAGGTGCCCAGATCATGCTGCATGACGAGCACGCCCATCGAGCGATCCACACCACGATGATCGGGCCGAGATCCTTGATACGCGGCAGCTGCAGACCGAGCATCTTCTTACCGCCCACGGCCAGCTGGTCGCGATGGTCGAACAGGTAGGCGGCGAAGAAGAACGCAAGGAACAGCTTGGCGAACTCGCCCGGCTGGAACTGGCCCAGTCCCGGAATCCTGATCCAAATGCGCGCGCCGTTCACTTCCTGACCGACAAACGGCAGCATCGGGGCGAGCAGCAGCACCAAGCCCACCACCATCGACACGTAGGAGAAGCGCCGCAGCACGCGGTAGTCCTTCAGGAAGATGATGAGCAGCGCGGAAAGCACGATGGCGATGCACAGCCAGATCAGCTGACGTTGGGCAACCGCCCAACCTTCGCTCTGGTCAATGCGAGCGATCATGGTCACGCCGGTGGCGGTCAGCAGTAGCACGCAAGCAGAATCGACTGGCTGGCGTACGGCTGGAAGCGCACAATCAGCCCCCACAGCACCAGAAACAGCACTACGACCAATGCCAGCATGCCGGCGTATTGCATAGGGAATTCGCCGGCGGTGCGCTGGAACATCTGGATGAACGCCAACGCACTGATTGCCATGGCAATCAGCAACAAAGAAATCTGACGTAGACGGGTAGCGATCATTGAGAATCCCCCGTGGCCGCGTTGTCGGCCGCTCCGATACCGGATTTATCCGAGGAATCGGATGAGCTTGACGAACCGGACTTGTCTGACGAGGAGCCGGACTGGCTGGACGAATCCTTGGTGCCGTCCTTGGAATCGCTCTGGGAACTGTCTTTGGAACTGTCCGGGGAATTGGACGCCTCGGCCTTCTTGGCGGCGTCGGCTTCCTGCTGCTTGGCCAGTTTGCGCATTTCGGTGCGGATAATACCCACATGCGACTGCGCTTCGTCCAACGAACCGACTGTGATGCCTTGGCTCAGCTGGTCACGCCATGTCTGAGGCAGGTCCGCGGTGGCGATATTGGTGGTCTGCACTTCGTGCGAAAGCTCAAGTCCAAAGAGATTGGTCGGCACGCCACGATAAATGGCCACGGTGCCGTTGCTATCTCCCACGTAGTAGTGCGTCTGGCTCCACGTGTACGCGCCCCAGCCAGCGCCGGCCAATGCCAGCACGGCAAGAATGCAGGTAATAATCACCGCAAGCTTATTGCGGCGCTTCTTGGTGCGCGTGGCCTTCTTCTGCTCGACCTGCTCATCGCGGATGGCTTTGGCCACATCCGGGTCGTTGGGGTCGGCGGACAGGCGCCCATCCGGCTTTTGCACCACCGGAATCTCACCGGTATCGGGATTGGCTCGTTCACCGGTCTCCTCGCGGACGGTGGACGGCTGCACCACGCGTGTGGACGACGGTTTGGCCGTGGTTTGCGTGGTCTCCGCCTCGTGCGCGCTGGCGGGCTGAATCAATGCTGCGGCGCGCTGGGCGGGGGAATCATCCGTCACGCAGTGCGGGCGCGGTAGCCACCGGCTCGTTGACGATGTCGGCAATCGGCTCAAGATTACGGCTGGCAGCACCGCCGACCAACGGCGTTTGGTGCGGCAGGTCGAACGCATCGGCATCCAACGCAACGTGGCATCCGCAATAACGGCCGTGACATTATCGGTGCTGCCGCCCGCAGTGCCATCTGCACCAGACGCTGCGCGCATTCGCCTGATCGGACAGCGTGGTCATCGTCTCTTCGATGGTGGAATCTTCCAGCACACCGCACAGGCCGTCCGAGCACAGTAGCCAACGGTCGGCGGGGTGGGCTCGGCGAACCGAAATATCCGGGCGCGGGTCAATGTCAAAGTCGCCAAGCACGCGCATCACGACGTTGCGCTGCGGGTGGTTCTTGGCTTCGGACGGGGTGATACGACCGGTGTTGATGAGGTGCTGCACGTAGCTGTGGTCGCACGTGATGCGGCTCAGGCGTCCGTCGCGCAGCAGGTAGGCGCGCGAATCGCCGATATGGGCGATGACCCAGTAGCCGGCCACCAATGCCACTGCGGTAACGGTGGTGCCCATGCCGGCAAGCTTGCGTTCGCGCTTGGCCTTGCCGACGATGGCGTCATGCGCGGCCATAACGGAGGTTCCCATCATGCGGGAGATCGTCTCGACGTTGCCACCGGTGTCATCCTGCTCGATGTGGGCCAGCGACCGGATGGCGATGGAGGACTGCCGTGACTCGCCGCCGGCGTGACCGCCCATGCGTCGCACATGGCGATGACGATGCCT
>ENA-OQIM01000844-OQIM01000844.1-human-gut-metagenome-genome-assembly--contig:-NODE-844-length-11287-cov-1.584229_pt1 | contig 11287 bp, 14 predicted proteins | sample MGYA00242579_ERZ504744 | MGnify/ENA primary metagenome ERZ504744 (study PRJEB26092, sample SAMD00036441) | human gut metagenome | host: Homo sapiens | study: EMG produced TPA metagenomics assembly of...
TTTCATAAACTGGTATGTATGGTCATAAATGATTTAATGGTAATTGGGTAGGACATATTTAATTATACTAAAAATGAACGTGTTTTCACTCAAAAGACCTACTTTTGTATGATACTAAAAAACAAGGTTATGAAAGGAGTAAAAGGCTCAGAAACAAAAAGATTAATCAGGGAAGCTGCATACAAACAGTTTCTGACAAAAGATTACAACACGGTTCCCCTGAAGGAGATAGAAAAAAGTCTGAATTTATCAAGAGGATGTATGTCATATCATTATCCAAGCAAGCAAGAACTGTTTATTGATGTGATTGATTTTTACATTTTTCACAAACAAGATGCCAAAAATAAGTTCAAGGACATTTCTCACACCTCTCTGCTTGAATTTATTGATTATTACATAAAGAAGGTGGAGGAAACGATGAATGCAATGAGGATCTATCTCATAGAAAAAGAGAAGACCAATATTACACGTGCATATCTTAACTTGATTTTGCAGGCAGAATATTTCTATCCGGGATTTAACGAGGCTTTCAACGAAATAACAAATAAGGAGATTAAATTATGGGAAAGAATATTTGTGAAGGCTGTTGAAACAAAAGAAATAAGATCCGATGTTAATCCTTCTACATTGGCTTTGACATTTCGAATCCTGCTGTTTGGAAAATGTTTTCAGGATGCATTGGTGAATGGATTGCGAATAGAAGAACTGAAAGTAGTTCTTTATAATCAATATGAACTAATTAAAAATTGAACTAATGAAGAAAGATGTTTTTATTACTGGGCTTGCAAGCTTCTTTCCGAACTCTCCTGTTTCCAATGATGAAATGGAAGAGTTCTTGGGACTCATTTCTGGAAAACATTCCAAAGTGCAACGGATAGTTTTAAAGCAAAATGGAATTAAACGGCGATACTATGCTTAAACAAAAATCAAGAAATCACACATACAAATGCAGAAATGGCGATGCTGGCTATACGTAAGTTGCTGGCATTGACCAATAAGAGCCAAAAGGACATTGAGTTGCTTGCTTGTGCTACTGCGACCCCTGATCAGATTCTGCCTTCTCATGCGTCTATGGTACATGGGCTTTGGGAAGAACCTGTTGAAATATTCTCTTCTGCTGGAGTTTGTCTGTCTTGTCTGCAAGCGCTGAAAATAGCTTATTTGAGCATAGCTGCATCAGAAAAACAGAATGCAATATGCAGCACATCTGAATTGGTGTCAGCAATGCTTTATCCAAAAACTTCGATATCGAATATGAAAGATGCTGCAATTTGGGCACCAATCCATATATGGCTTTGGAAAAGGACTTCCTGCGCTTTATGTTAAGCATGGTGCGAGTTGTGCATTATTGGAAAATCATCCGGGAGAAAAGGCGTATCTTTAAAGATTGAATGGATAGAAATGGATTCATATGCCAATGAAACCCCTACCTGTATGTTTGCCGGAGCTGTCCGGAGGGAGGACGGTGAACTGAAAAGCTGGAAATCTTTTGAAAGTCAGGAATTGGTCGATGAGTCCCTTATGGTTATTAAACAGGACATTAAACTTTTAGGGACGAAGTTGATGCCGTTATGGATTAGACATATTAAATCATGTCTGAATAAACATGGCATGACTCCTGACGATGTGGATTATGTAATACCTCACTCTTCGTCAATGGTTATTTATGGTAATCTCATTGAAGCGATGAAAAACGAGAGTTTGAATTGTACAAACGAGAGTGGTTTACCAATCTTACCTGGGTGGGAAATATCGGATCGTCAGCAATACTGGCTGCCTTGGATGAGTTCTGTTCTACCCGTAAACTCAAATCCGGTGAAAAAATACTGCTGCTTGTCCCTGAAAGCGGACGCTTTTCTTATGGAACAGTGCTATTAAGTGTCGTATAAATTTGGAAATAAACGATAAATAACGTATTTTTGCGCTGTTAAAACGACATAGTATAGTATCATATATCATCTTCCAAACGAAAAGTGGAAAATTTCAAAGAGACAAGATGGAATATGACAGCTTGCGCTATATTAAAATATATAGCACAGGTGCGTCACTTCGTCTCTAGGTATTCCACTACCATGTTGGATGTTGATTGCGTCTGTGCTATTTTTTTATAATATAGGCAGTAGGATGGACCCGAATTTGAAACAGCGGATTATAGAGGAGGCATACAGGTTATTCATCACAAAAGGAATGAAGCAGACCTCATTCTGTGATGTGGCTGTTGCCGTGCATAAATCCAAAGGGGCTGTCATACACTACTTTCCTTCCAAAAAGAAACTGATTGATGCGGTTGTCAGAATGCGTTTTTTTTCCCCGACTCGCAGATTTCTTGTGAAATGTATTCTTTGGCTGACAAGGATTGGAATGAGTTTTTAAGGCAATACAGAAATCCGATAGAACGGGTGATAAACAGTTTTCCCGAACATCTGAATGGCAATCTCCTGATATGTTATATGCAGTTTGTTTCCTCCGCCCATGAATATATGACGAATTTCCACAAATGTATCAGCAACTTCTTGTCCGGGAACAGGACTTTCTTTCCAATGTGGCTTATGGTCATAAAATAAGTTTGAAGGATGCCAAGGCGTTCAGCAGACAGGCATTGAACACTTCTATTGGTAAGACTTTCTTGGGGATGTTCTCAGAAATTTAAGCCCGCATTCCTTTCCTTTTCCTCCCTTTCAGTTCATTCCGTTGTCTTTTAGACTGATAAATGATAAAACTTTACTTGCTGGAACCTGTTTTTTTTCATTATTCTTGGAAAAGGCTTATCTTTGCAAAAATAAACCGACTGGTCGGTTTATTTTGCAAAGAATTTAATAGAATATAATGAATTAAAAAAGTGAATAATTGGAAAGTAGGAATAAATTGTTGAAATCTTTGCGCCTGCAACCGCTTCTTGCCAAAATAGCGGTAGGATATATGGCCAAGATTGTAGTCATAAGTGGTATTGCTTACGTTGGCATCTGCGAATGGAAAGAGACTAAGGCTAGGGAAATGGAAGTACGGATGATTAACCGGAAAAAGCATGAGATAAATGATATATACGTGAAAATGCTCAGGCTTTCTTTCTTCTGTGAAACCTTTATGGAGTGGAGTGAGCAGGATTTTTTATCATTTCAGAAACGGAGACGGCACATTGACAGCCTGTTGTGTAGCTTGAGGTACTCCTCTTCCGGCTCACATACAGACAGCATCCGTAATTTGTGGAGAGCCAAGGAGCGGTATATGCGGGAAATCATATATTGGGTACACAGGCAGGAGGAAGCCGACCGGGAAATTGCAGCGAAGATTCCGGCCATTGCCAGACAGAGTGAACGGGAAAATGCCCCAAAAGGGGGATTCCTGAAGAGGTTGTTCGCAAAACGCCACAGGGCGGATTCTCCTTCTGCCGCCTCCATGCTTCATGAGCTTAATCGGAGCGTGGTTGGCAGACAGCAGGCGTATGCCCGGAAGCTGGCAGAACGGACGGACAGCTTGGATGGGATGAACAGAAGGCTGAATGTGCAGTTGCGGCAGATGATTGAGAATATGGATGGAACGGTACAAGCGGACTTGAAGAGACAGGAAGAAGAAGTTGCGGAAGCCGGGAAACGGTCATTTGCCACGGTCATCGGTCTGACGGCATTCATGGTTTTGCTGCTGATATGGTCCTATATGGTGATACACCGGGATATGATGCGTATAAACCGTTATAAAAAAAGGCTGGAAGGCACAGTCCGTCAGTTGGAGCAGACCGTTCTTGAAAACGAGGAACTGATTGAGGCAAGAAAGAAAATCATGCTGGCCGTAACCCATGACTTGCGTGCGCCGCTTGCTTCTATCAGCAGCTATGCGGAATTGCTTTCCACGGAAAGAGAAGTGTCGAAGTGCAGGGAATACAGCCGGAACATACGGCAGGTGGCGGGACACATGTCTTCCATGCTGAATTCCCTGTTGGGATTTTTCCGGTTGGAGAGTGGCGGGGAAAAGGCCGTTCCTGTCCCGTTCAGGTTATGTTCCGTCACCGAGATTTTGGAAACGGATTTTATGCCGCTGGCGGCAGGAAAAAACCTTTTGCTGAACGTGCTGAGTGCCGGAGATGCGGTTGTTATAGGAGATAGGGACAGGATAATACAGATAGGAAGCAACTTGTTGTCCAATGCAATCAAGTTTACGGAGCGGGGAAGTGTAACGGTTCGCACACAATTTGACCAGGGCGTATTGACGCTTATCGTGGAAGATACCGGCACCGGAATGGACGATGAGGAGCAGACACGCATTTTCACTGCATTCGAGAGGCTTCCCAATGCGATTGCGGAAGAAGGGGTCGGACTGGGACTTTCAATAGTAAAAGGTCTGGTCGGATTGTTGGACGGCAGGATTGAAGTGGCAAGCCGGAAAGGGTGGGCAGCCGGTTCACTGTCTGTCTTCCTTTGGCTGTGGCAGAGGAAGCGATGGCGGAGAGCGGCAGGAGCCGGATTTCCGTACGGTCCTATACGGTACTGGTATTGGACAATGACACCGTTTTGCTGGCGGCAATCAGGGAAATGTTTGCGTATCACGGGGTGGCTTGCACGGTATGTGAGAACACGCGTGATCTGATGGAGCATGTCCGCAGCCGTAGTTATGACCTTTTGATTACGGATTTGAAAATGCCCCGGACAAACGGATTCGAGGTGTTGAAGCTCCTGCGCATGGCCAATGTGGGAAATTCACGGAGCATTCCGGTTATCGCGAGTACCGCATCGGGAAACTGCGATACGGGGGATTTGTATGCGGCAGGGTTTTCGGGCTGTTTGAAAAAGCCGTTTTCCGCCGAAGAACTTTTGCAGGTATGTACGGAATGTCTGGGAAGTGAAAGGCAGTCTGAACAGATAGACCTCGATGCCCTGCTGAAATATGGGAACAGGCGGAAGATGCTGGATACCCTGATTCGGGAGACCAGGAAGGATATGGAGGCTATGGCTGAATGTGCAGAAAAGAATGATCATGAGGCACTGAAAGAATGGATACATCATCTGACAGGCTCATGGGAGATCATTCATGCCGGCAAGCCGCTGCATGAGTTGTTCGCACTGCTTCAGGATTCGGGAGAGTTTTCTGTGGACGAGTTCGGGCGGACTGTACAGCAGGTATTGGAAAAAGGAAAAGAAATAATATGTTTGGCACAACAGGCTAAGAAAGCTTATGAGAGTAATTGTTGTTGAGGACAATGTCTTGTTCTGTAATTATATCTGCAATTTTTTTTGCAGAAGGCGGATTTGGATACTGTAAGGACTTACAGGCTGGCACAGGCTAAGAAGGTCATTGGGACATCCGTCCGTGAGGATGACATCGTATTGGCGGATTTAAGATTGCCTGACGGGGAAGTACCACGCTGTTGCAGTGGATGAGGGAGAACGGCTATATGCACCCGTTCATCATGATGACTAATTATGAAGAGATACATTCTGCGGTTCATACCATGAAGCTGGGTGCGGAAGATTATATCCTCAAACCGCTGGTTGAAACCAGGCTGCTGCCCGTAATCAAAAAAATAAGGACGGTGAACGAGGCTTTCACCAAGGTAATCTATGAACGCAAAAGCACCCCTTTGCGAGTTGAACCGGTACATTCACATGGTAGCGCCGACGGATATGACGGTACTGATATTGGGAAGCACCGGAACGGGAAAGGAACACCTGGCAAAAAAGATTCACAGGCAGAGCCTCAGATCCGGCAAGCCGTATGTAACGGTCGATTGCGGCAGTTTGTCCAAAGAGCTGGCACCTTCCGCCTTTTTCGGCCATGTCAAGGGGGCGTTTACCGGAGCCACAGAGGAAAAGGCAGGATATTTTCAGGAAGCGCAGGGAGGCACCCTGTTCATGGATGAGGTGGAGAACCTTTTCGATAGAAACGCAGCGGATGCTGTTGCGTGCCATGGAGGAACGGCGGTATCGTCCGGTAGGCGGACAACGGGACAGGCTGATGGATGTGCGCATCATTGCGGCCACCAATGAGGATTTGCAGGAGGCTGTTGCGGAAAAGCGTTTCCGGAAGGACCTGCTTTATCGCTTTCAGGATTTTACCATCACCGTACCTGCATTGCATAATTGCCTGGAGGATATACTGCCTTTGGCGGATTTTTTCCGGGAGCAATCTTGCGGATTGCTCCGGAAAGAGGTCTTGGATTTTGACGAACCGGCAAAGAAGATGCTGCTGGGATACAGTTGGCCGGGAAATGTACGGGAACTGAAGCAGGTCATTCATGCGGCGGTATTGATATGCAAGGAAAACTGATTACCCCAATTCCTTACGGCTCCAATATGCGGGAGAGCCCGTTTCTGACCCCATGGGGAAAGAGAAGATAGACAAGTGTTTGCAGAAAGATGAAAGAAGAAACATAGAACAGATCAAGACGCTCTTTCCATCTCTAAAGGGAACCTGACACAGGCAGCGGCCTTGTTGGGAATCAGCCGCCCGACCCTTTACAAGAAAATGAGCCTGCACGGAATTTCCAGATAGGTTTGTTTGCGATACAGTTTTCCCCCTCATCAAAGGAAAATCGAATTTGTCTTGCCGGCCGCATTTGCCGAATCTTTTCGTGGAAATTTCCTTGCGGCTTCGCCGTGGAAAATTTTTCACGAAAAAGAATGCGGCGGCAATCCAGATTCGATTTGAAAAACGATTACAGGGGCAAACTGCGACCGATGTGACGCATGGATAAAGGATATGGCTGCTTGAAGAGGCCGTATTTCATAATCCATGAAATTCCACATATCCAGCCGGAATACAGGTCTTATGAAAGTCTTGCTGTAAAAAAGCGGAAGGCATGAGAAGACAGGGGGCTTCAGCTCCCTCTGTTCTGCATGGTTTTGTCTTGCCTGCCCGCCTGCTCTTTTCTGGTGTCGGATGCGCAGGCTTTTTCCCTTCTGCCTCACGTATCTTCTCTCTTTCCGTTTATTCACTTCCCTTCTTCTCCGTTCACGGTTTAGCCGTTGGGAACAGTCATGTTTATGACATCTGACGACATTTGATGACATCTGATGACACCTTTTTGAAAATCAGCATATTATTTGGAAATACCCCATACCTTTGAAGCGTCAAAGCAATTCATTAACCCCTAAAAGAAAAGGTATGGCACAAGAAAAGATCCCGAACGAAAAGCCCAAACGGACCCGGAAACCGAAGGCCGGAAGTGATGCTCTTCCGGTGGAACAGATTACGGAATTGATGCTTGTTCATAACAAGAACGATCCGAAATTCGGTGTACAGGCTGTCAGTGAAATTGACAAGGACGGAAAAGCGAAGACGGTTCCGGCGGACGAGAAGAATGAAAACTCATTCCTGAAATTCGACAAGAATTCGAGTATTCTCGAAAACTTCATCAAGAATTTTTGGAGCCAGCTCAAGGAACCTACCCATTTCCGCCTGCTCCGCATGACCTACCACGACTACAAGGTGAACAAGCAGGCCATCAGGGATTTGTCGGAGGGAAAGCAGACGGATGCGGTGAAAGAGTTCCTCAAACGCTACGAAATCCGTCCGAGAGAAAACAAGAAGGAACAAAGTGTAAACCAAAAAGAAAAAACAGCTATGGCAGACAAAGAGACACAACCGCAGGAACCCCTGCAACAGAGCGAAGTACAGCAGGCGGCACAGCAACAGCAGCAGCCCCAGGCTCAACAGGCAGCGCAGGAGTCGCAAGGACCGCGTTACCGGTATAATGAGAACATGGTCAACTGGGAGGAGTTGGAAAAGGTCGGAATCTCAAAGGCTTCGCTGGAACAGCAGGGACTCCTTGATTCCATGCTGAAGGCTACAAGACCAACAAACTGGTGCCCCTGACCATCCATCTTCCGGTTTGCTGACAGCCAAACTGGATGCAAGGCTCTCACTCATCCCGCAACAGGACGGACAGGTGGGACTGGCCATTCACGGCATACGCAAGGAACCGCAGTTGGAGCGTCCTTATTTCGGGTTTAACTTTAACGAGGAGGACAAGAAAAACCTGCGTGAGACCGGCAACATGGGGCGTGTGGCAGAACTCAACCTGCGCGGCAGTGAATATACCCCCTGTCTGATTTCCATCGACAAGAGCACCAACGAGCTGGTTGCCGTCCGTCAGGAGCACGTTTACATCCCGCAGGAAGTGAGCGGGGTCAAACTTACCGCAGAGGAGATCAGGCTGCTGAAGGAGGGACAGCCTGTCAAAGTGGAGGGTATGACTTCCAAAGCAGGCAAGGAATTCGATGCCACACTCCAGTACAGTGCCGAGCGCAGGGGACTGGAATTCATCTTTCCGAAAAACCAGATTTTCAACGAACGTTCCATCGGAGGCGTGCCTCTCTCGCCCACCCAGATAAAAATGCTCAGCGAAGGACATACCATTCTGGTGGAAGACATGAAGTTCAGGAACAGGAATGACACCTTCTCGTCCTTTGTAACGATAGACAAGGTTACGGGGCGCCCGAACTACACGCGGCACAATCCGGAAACCGGAGAGATTTATATTCCAAAGGAAATCTGCAACGTGCAGCTGACTGCCGAAGACAGGGAAACCCTGCGCAAGGGACAGCCGGTCTATCTGGAAAACATGATCGGGCGCAACGGGAGGAATTCTCCTCGTTCGTCAAGCTGGATATGAATACCGGCAGGACGATGTATTCACGCACGCCGAACGGATTCAACGAGCAGCAGGCACCGCGTATTCCGGCGGAGGTTTACGGGCACGTGTTCACGGCACAGGAAAAAGCGAACCTCCAGGATGGCAAGACTTTGCTTGTCGAAGGGCTGAAAAACAACGGGCAGACCTTCAGTTCCTACCTGAAAGTCAATCCCTATTCCGGGCAGTTGCAGTATTTTCAGGAAAATCCGGACATCCGCAGGGACACTTCCCGCCGTGCCGCACAGACGGAGACCGCACAGGGACAACAGCAGGAGCAGAAGAAGGGTGCATCGCAGGCAGTATAGACCTGCCCGGAGAGAAACAGAATCAATCATACAAACCTAAAAAAACGAATCGTATGAATACGGATCAGAATACCCGTCATATTTATAAGACGGAAGATATCGACTGGGACGGTCTGAAGGCCGCAGGTATCAGTAAGAAACAACTGGAAGCGGAAGGCAACATGGAACTGTTGCTGCAAGGAAAGGAAACGGGCATCGTTCCGCTGAAACTCCATATTTCGGTCCTCAGCCTGACAATGGATGCCACGCTGAAGCTGGTACCCGACGGCAACGGCAGACCGGTTATGGAAATAAACGGTCTCCGTCAGAAGGAGGAGGCGGCAGTTTGACCGGGAAACAATAAGTATAACTCACGTTCCGTGCCGTTCCTGACGGTACGGAACATCAAAAGGAAAAAGAATATGATAGCGATAGTGACTGACAAGCCAATGTGGGCAGAGAGATAGCAAGGGTTTTGGGAGCTGACAGAAAAGAGAACGGATATATGAGCGGAAACGGATACATGGTAACATGGACATACGGCAACATGCTTTCCCTGGCGATGCCGAAAGATACCGGTACGGCATGGGTGGAGCGGGAGAACTTCCCCCTGCTGCCGCCTCCTTTTCTGACGGTACGGCATGTAAGACGGACACGGGATGGAATCCCGACATCAATGCGGTGCTCCAGTTGAAGGTGATAGCCGGGGTGTTCGATGCGTGTGACACCATTGTTGCGGCAACCGACGCTTCCCGCGAGGGGGAAATGCTGTTCCGGTATCTTTATCGTTTTTTGGGATGCAGGAAACCTTGCCTCCGCCTGTGGATCTCCTCCTTGACGGACGAAGCCATTGCCAAAGGAATGGAAAACCTTCGTCCCTGCAGCCTGTTCGACAACTTGTTTTTGGCGGCAGACAGCCGCAACAAGGCCGACTGGCTTCTTGGAGTCAATTCGAGCTATGCCGTCTGCAAGGCGGTCGGTTTCGGGAACAACTCGCTTGGAAGGGTACAGACCCCTGTATTGGCAGCGATAAGCGGACGGTACAGGGAAAGGGAAAATCACATTCCCGCAGACAGCTGGCCCGTATTCGTCAGCCTCTGCAAGAACGGGAAGATAATAAAGATGCGGCATGTGGAAGATTTCTGCAACCGCCGGGATGCCTGGAACTTTACGAGGACTGCAAGGCGGCAGGATATGCCCGTATCACGGCGGTCAACAGCCGGACTGAGGAAATCACCGCACCTGCCTTTATAACCTGACCGGGCTTCAGAAGGATGCGAACCGTTACCATAACCTGACAGCCATACGGGTGCAGGAAATTACCCAAAGCCTGTATGAGAAAAAACTGATCTCCTGCCCGCGCACTTCCAGCCGTCTGCTGCCCGGAGACGTGTATGACATGTTGCCTCCGGTTATGGAAAAGCTGCTGTCCGGCAAGGAATTCCGTCAATATGCCGGTATGATCGACTTGCTGCAAGGAAAGGCGTAACCGGAAATCAGGACACGGCGGAGCATCATGCCATTGTCATCACCGGCATACAGCCGGGGGAACTGGACAGGGAGGAAAGGCTGGTTTACACCCTTGTTGTCGGCAGGATGCTTGAAACGTTCATGCCGCCCTGCAAGGTGGAATATACGACGGTTGAAGCGGTCTGTGCCGCACGCAAGTTCCGAATCCGTACATACCGTATTCTGGAAGCGGGGTGGCTCGGTATCTTTCAGAGGGAACGGCTTGTCGCGGAAGACAACGACCTCTGTCCCGTACCCCCTGAACTTTTTCGGGAGGAGAAGCTGCCGGTAACGGGATGCAGCCTTATACACAGGAAATCGCTGCCCGCTGCCCCTTATACGGATGAGGAACTGGCGGACTATATGGACAAGACCGGTCTGGGAACCGCATCCACGCGCACGAATATCATCCGTACGCTTCTGGAGCGTAAATATATCCGGTATTCGGGCAAATACATTATCCCGACCCCAAAAGGTCTTCTTTATATGAAACGGTACGCGGAATGAAAGTGGCTGACGCCTCCCTCACCTCCGGCTGGGAAGCGGAGCTGGCACGGATTGAACAGGGAGAACTCACACAGAAAGAATTTCTGGATGGCGTATTGGAAACGGTAAATGAGGTTACCGGTGAGATTTTCCGGAAACTTTCGGAAGATGGACAGCCGCATGGTTCCATATAGACGGCTGGGCGGAAGGTACGGAACAGAAGAGGTGCAGACTGGGGTCTGTGCCTCTTTTTTATATATGTACAAGATTACGTTTTTTCCGCTTTTAAGCGGCAAAGGTCTTGGATTGCCTCGTTTTTGCCGCAAGGCGGCCCCTTTTCAGGGGCTGGTCGGCTAAAAGAAAATCATCTGCTTCGCTGCGG
>ENA-OQIM01000845-OQIM01000845.1-human-gut-metagenome-genome-assembly--contig:-NODE-845-length-11287-cov-1.423835_pt1 | contig 11287 bp, 18 predicted proteins | sample MGYA00242579_ERZ504744 | MGnify/ENA primary metagenome ERZ504744 (study PRJEB26092, sample SAMD00036441) | human gut metagenome | host: Homo sapiens | study: EMG produced TPA metagenomics assembly of...
CAGAAAACGGAGATATGCAGGAGAAACTGTAGGACACAAAAATATAATCTTCCGAATAATTTAAAGTAAGACGCAAATGTTCAATTGTCTTTGCAGCGTATCTGATGAACTAGTTGACAGGTTAAGATTCATTATCCAGATGATTCGGAGGATTTTTATGAAGAATTCAGATGATTCCGGATATACAGGAAAGCACGTGGGTGTGTGTGTTCTGGATACCGGGATTTTTCCTCATATAGATTTTACAGGGAGAATACTTGCGTTTCAAGATTTCATCGGACATCGTATCAGACCTTATGATGATAATTCTCATGGAACCCATGTATGTGGGATCATTGGCGGTGACGGAAGGGCTTCGGAAGGACGGATCAGAGGAATTGCCCCCGGGTGTAGCCTGATAGTTCTGAAGGTGCTCGACAGAACGGGAAATGGCAGGAAAGAAGATGTTTTACAGGCTTTTCGCTGGATCCTGGAGAATAAGAGATATTATGGGATACGTGTAGTGAATATCTCGGTGGGAACAACCTGTAGGAGAGCAGAAGATCACAGAGTTCTGATCGCAGGTGTGGAACAACTTTGGGATGCAGGTCTGGTGGTAGTGGCTGCGGCAGGAAATCAGGGACCGAAGGCAGGAAGTGTGACAGCACCGGGAAGCAGCCGGAAGATTATCACAGTAGGCTCCAGCGATCTGCTTACAGGACGGACTGCCATATCCGGCAGGGGACCTACATTTGAGTGTGTTTGTAAACCGGATCTGGTTGCACCCGGGAATCATGTTCTTGCCTGTGCACCGGGGGCAGATAACGGATATGGAGTGAAGAGTGGTACTTCTATGTCTACACCTCTGGTTGCAGGGGCAGCAGCACTGATGCTTGAGAAGAATCCGGAACTGACTAATGTTCAGATCAAGATGAAACTGAAAGAAAGTGCCAGGGATATGGACTGCCAAAGAATCAGCAGGATGGGGAGAGCTGGATCTGGAACGCTTTATGGAACTGTAATCAGTATCCTTTTATTTCGCAAAATATTGCTTTAGTGTATAAAAGCATTGACGAACGGTCTGTTTTCGGCTATCATGATAGTTAACTGGATGAGAGCCAAAGAGGAGGATTAACATGAAAAAAATTCAGATGCAGACACCACTTGTGGAGATGGATGGAGATGAGATGACCAGAATTCTCTGGAAAATAATCAAAGATGAACTTCTTCTTCCGTATATTGATTTGAACACTGAGTATTATGACCTTGGTCTGGAATACAGAAATGAAACGGATGATCAGGTAACTGTTGATGCAGCAGAGGCTACAAAGAAGTACGGCGTTGCAGTGAAATGTGCAACTATCACTCCTAATAAGGCAAGAATGGAAGAGTATACCTTAAAGAAAATGTACAAGAGTCCTAACGGAACGATTCGTGCAATTCTCGACGGAACTGTTTTTCGTGCCCCAATCGTAGTGAAGGGTATTGAACCATGTGTTAAGAACTGGAAGAAACCGATCACCATCGCACGTCATGCCTATGGTGATGTGTATAAGAACACAGAGATGTATATTGACGGCCCGGAGATGCTTATCTGGTATTTGAAGGTGCAGACGGACAGCAGAGAAAAGAGCTGATCCATCATTATGAGGGACCGGGTGTGCTTCAGGGTATGCACAATCTGGATGATTCTATCACAAGTTTTGCAAGATGCTGTTTTAATTATGCACTGGATACAAAACAGAATCTGTGGCTTGGTGGCAAGGATACGATCTCCAAGATTTATGACGGACGTTTTAAGGAAATCTTTGCAACTATTTATGAAGATGAGTTTAAGGAGAAATTCGAGGCAGCAGGCATTGAATATTTCTACAGCCTGATCGATGATATCGTAGCTCGTGTCATGAAGGCTGAAGGCGGATTTATCTGGGCCTGCAAGAACTATGATGGAGATGTTATGAGCGATATGGTTTCTTCAGCATTTGGTTCTCTGGCTATGATGACATCTGTACTGGTATCTCCACAGGGATATTACGAATATGAAGCTGCTCATGGAACTGTACAGAGACATTATTATCGCTATCTGAAAGGTGAGGAGACATCTACTAACTCTGTAGCAACTATTTTTGCATGGACCGGAGCTCTGAGAAAAAGAGGTGAGCTGGACGACAATAAAGAATTGATGGAATTTGCTGACAAACTGGAGAAAGCGACTCTGGAGACGATTGAAAGCGGTAAGATGACAAAAGACCTTGCGCTGATCACTTCTCTTGAGGATGTGACAGTACTGAACAGCAAGATTCATCCTTGCCATCAGAGAGAGACTGGATGAAATTTTATAATGTCAGAAATTATCCGGTAATGTTTCTATAACATTATAAGTTCTCCGGGCAGGATCACACTGCAGCGGAGAAACCTGTAAAAAGTTATAAACTGCGAAAATGGGAAGAACCTGCATTATGCAAGTTCTTCCCATTTTTCATATAATCCTTCTAATTCTTCGGTAATGGCGGCTTTCTCTTTGCTGAGTTTCGCACATTCTGCCACATTTGTGCAGATATCCGGGAGAATCATGGTTTCGTCGATCTCTTTATCTCTGGTTTCAAGTTCTTCAATGCGGGCTTCTACTTTTTTTAGTTCATTCTCTCGTTTTCGCTGGCGGGCCTGTTCTTCTTTCTGCTGTTGCCAGGAAAGCTTGTTATCAGAAGCCTGCTTTGCTTCTGTCACAGCCTGAGCGGCAGCCGGAGCATATTTTTCCGTCAGCTCTTCTTTTTTTCTCCAGATAATAGTCGTATCTCCGATATAATTTACAATTGCCTGATTGGTCAGATCCAGGATCCGGGTAGCTGTCTGGTTGATGAAGTAACGGTCGTGGGAAACATAGAATACTGTTCCTGTGTAACTGTTCAATGCCTCTTCAAGAATCTCTTTTGAAGCGATATCCAGATGGTTGGTGGGCTCATCGAGGATCAGAAAGTTTGCTTCGGACAGCATCAGCTTGGCGAGGGAAACACGACCTCTTTCTCCGCCGGACAGAGCGGAGATCAGTTTGAATACATCATCCCTGTGAAAGGAATGCTGCCAGCATATTTCGAATTTCTGTTTCCGTAAGTGTGGGATAAGCATCTGAGATTTCCTCAAAAATAGTTTTCTCCATATGAAGAACATGGTGTTCCTGGTCATAGTAGCCAATCTGTACCTTGGAACCAAGAGTAAATCTGCCGCTGTCTGCATCGATCAGCCCATTGATGATCTTTAACATGGTGGTTTTGCCTGTGCCGTTATTGCCAATCAGGGCTACACGTTCTCCACGTTTGATCTCAAAGGAGATGTCACTGAAAAGTGTCTGTCCGGGAAAAGATTTGGAAAGACTTTCCACAGTAAGGACATCATTTCCGCTGACAAATCTTGGTTCCAGGGAAATGCGCATCTGATTCTGAATCTCCTGTGGTTTATCAATGCGCTGGACTTTATCCAGCATTTTCTCGCGGCTTTCCGCACGTTTGATGGATTTCTCGCGGTTAAAGGATTTCAGCTTGGCAATGACTGCTTCCTGATGTTTGATATCCCGCTGCTGGTTCAGGTAGGCTTTGTACTGGGCGTCACGCAGCTGGGCTTTTTTCAGGCATAGGCAGAATAGTTGCCACTGTACATACGCATATTTCCTGCTTCGATTTCCACAACTTTTGTTACGACTTTGTCAAGAAAGTAACGGTCGTGGGATACGATAAATACAGCACCCGGGTAATTCAGAAGATAGGTTTCCAGCCAGGAAATACTCTCCATATCCAGATGGTTGGTAGGCTCATCCAGAAGAAGAATGTCAGGGCTGGCAAGAAGCAGTTTACCCAGAGCTACGCGGGTTTTCTGGCCGCCTGAAAGAGTTTCTATCTGGCGTTCGAAATCTTCTTCTGTGAAACCAAGACCTTTTAATACACCCATGATCTCACTTTTGTAAGCGTAACCATTTTCCAGTTCAACTGGTGACTCAGTCTTGTGTAAGTATTCATCAGGCTGTCCAGAGCATCTCCGGTGGTGGTTTTCATTTCCTGTTCCAGAGAGCGCAGACGGTTCTCCATATCAATAATGTGCTGTTTGGTGGAAATCAGTTCTTCGTAAATGGTATGATGGCCATGAATGTCCTGATACTGGGCAAGGTAGCCGATATTTTTATCTTTGGCAAGTACCACGTTTCCTGAATCCGGGGAGAGCTCATGCATAATGATTCGCAGCAGAGTCGTCTTGCCTGCACCGTTATTGCCGATGAGAGCTGCCTTTTCGCGGTCTTCTATATGGAAACTGGCATCCTTGAGAATGATTTTTTCGCCAAAGGATTTACAGATATTCTGACATGATAAAATCATAGGAATTCCTCCGTTTGTAATTTGTCCGCGTACTATTATAATCGAAAATGCCTGTTTTTGAAAGCATTTTAAGAGATTTTGTCCAGGGAAAAGAAAGCACCGGATGGATGCATGGAAGAAAATATGATATTCCGGGGAATTTTTCAGAATGAAATTGATAAAAAATACAGAAATATTTGGTCAAAAAGTACAAATTTAATTTGACAATAAAATAACATCTGGTATAAATTGACATAGATAAGCTAAGGAGGGAAAATTTGTGGAAGCTAAGGAAATTTCGAAAGCGGTAATCAAGCGTCTGCCGCGGTACTACCGCTACCTCGGTGAATTGATGGAGGAGAATGTAGAGCGTATATCTTCAAATGATCTTAGCAAGAAGATGCATGTGACGGCTTCCCAGATTCGTCAGGACTTAAATAATTTCGGTGGTTTTGGTCAGCAGGGTTACGGCTATAATGTACGCTATTTGTATACAGAAATCGGTAAGATCCTTGGGCTGGATACTGTACATCCGATGATTATTCTGGGTGCCGGTAATCTGGGACAGGCATTGGCCAATTATGTGGATTTTGAAAAGCGCGGATTTAAGCTGGTTGGTATTTTTGACGTCAATCCTGTACTTGAGGGGATTGCAGTTCGTGGAATTGAGATTCAGATGTTGAGCGATCTTCCTTTGTTTCTGAAGGAGAATGAGGTTGAGATCGCGATCCTGACTCTTCCTAAAAACAAAGCCAAAGAGATGGCAAAGATTTTAATTGATAATGGAATTAAGGCAATCTGGAATTTTGCACATATTGATCTGGATGCCCCGGAGGATGTAATGGTAGAGAACGTACATCTTTCAGAGAGTCTTATGACTTTGTCCTATAACCTGAGTGAGTACAGAAAGGAACATGAAGGTATGTAAGGGATAACTGTGAAACACAAGGCTGTGGTCATCTGATCACAGCTTTTCTCTTGTATGTAAATGTGTTATTGTAAACAGGAGGTGAACAGATGAGAGAGATTGTAACTGCTGTTGAGATGAAAGAACTGGATCATAATACGATTCAGAAAGCCGGGATATCGTCTCCGGTACTTATGGAGAGGGCGGCATTAAAGACGGTTGAGGAGATTGTACAGAGATTAAAGAATAAAGAAAAAGAGAAAATCCTTGTGGTCTGCGGAACCGGCAACAATGGCGGAGACGGATTGGCGATTGCCAGACTGCTTCAGTTGAGAGGAGTCAGAACCTGGTATTATATTGCGGGTAAGGAAGAGAAAATGACTGCTGAAACTGCCGGACAGCTTAAAACAGCAGAATATTATCAGGTGCCCCGGGTGCATAACCTGGATCTGGATGAATATACTACTATAGTAGATGCCATCTTTGGGGTTGGACTGAGCAGACCTGTAGAGGGAAAATATGCAGAGCTTATCAGTACAATGAACCGGGCATCTGCGTATAAAGTAGCTGTGGATATTCCATCCGGGATTGACTCAGATACCGGATTTGAGAAGGGGATTGCATTCCGGGTCAGATCTTACGGTTACCTTTGCTTTTCGCAAAGAGGGCTGTGTTTTTATCCCGGACGCATGTATGGCGGTGAGATCGTTGTTACGGATATCGGAATCTATTCCATACCCGGAAAGAAAATCTGTATGCATCATCTGGAACGTGAAGATTTGAAAATGCTTCCGGAGAGAGTTCCCTATGGAAATAAAGGACCTTCGGTAAGGTTCTTCTTATAGCTGGCAGCGAAGGAATGTGCGGAGCTGCATATCTGAGTGCAGCAGCTGCTCTGAAAAGCTCTGCGGGAATGGTGAGAATTCAGACCGTGGAGGCCAACAGGATTCCGTTGCAGACACTGTTGCCGGAAGCCATGATCACCTGTGATTTTGATGAGAAAAAAAACCAGGCAATGCTTGACTGGTGTGATGTGCTTGTGATAGGACCGGGTCTTGGAACCGGAGCGCAGAGCAGGGAAAGAGCTCAGTGGTTCCTGGCGAAGGCAGCTGAGTGTAAAAAAACAGTAATTCTGGATGCAGATGGCCTGAATCTTCTGTCAGTCCATGACAACTGGAAGTGTTTTATCGGGGAACATGTGATCCTGACACCTCATATTGGTGAGATGAGTCGTCTGTGCGGAAAAGAAATCGGTAAGATCCAGGATTGTCTGGCACAGACTGCAGCTGATTATGCAAAGGAGTCTGGAGCGGTTTGCGTTCTGAAGGATGCCTGTACTGTGGTGCAGATGCTTTTGGAGATATGTATTTGAACATTTCGGGTAATGCAGGAATGGCTACAGCGGGAAGTGGAGATGTGTTAAGCGGTGTGCTTGCTGGTATACAGTGTATGTATCTGGCAGCAGAAAAGAAATTTTCTCCTGTTATGCTGGCTGCACTTGGTGTATATGTGCATGGGCTGGCAGGTGATCTGGCTGCTGAAACAGTAGGGCAGCGAGGGATGACCGCAGGAGATATCATCTGTTTTCTGCCGGAAATACTAAGATAGAATATTCATTTTGAGGCAGTAAATCTGTGAAACAATTTGCAGATATTAACATGAAAAATAACAGAGGAAAATTATTATGAAGAAAGATAGCAGAGTAAAAGCAGTCATTTCACTGGATGCAGTAGAACATAATTTCCGGGAAATGAGAAAAAATATTGCAGAAGAGACAAAGATGATCGCAGTCATAAAGCTGACGCTTATGGACATGGCGCGGTGCCGGTTGCACATCTCATTGAGGATTATGATTATATCTGGGGATTTGCGGCTGCAACTGCGGAAGAAGCGATTCATCTGCGAGAAGCCGGGATTACAAAACCAATCCTGATCCTTGGAATTGTTTTTGATGAATATTTTCCGGAACTTGTCCGTTATGAGATCCGTCCTGCAGTGTGCGAATATGAGGAGGCAAGGAAACTTCAGACGAAGCGGTTCTGCAGAAAAAAACTGTACATATTCATATTGCTCTGGACACAGGAATGACCAGGATCGGTTTTGCGGATACACAGGAAAATGTAGAAGGAAATTAAAAAAAATTTCAGAACTTCCAAATCTTGAGATTGAGGGTATGTTTACTCATTTTGCAAGAGCAGATGAGTATGACAGAAGTCCGGCTATGGTACAATTGGAGCGGTATCTGGATTTTTCAAGACGCGTAGAAGAGGCAGGAGTGGAAATTCCTCTGCATCACTGTTCTAACAGTGCGGGCATCATACGTATGCCGGAAGCAAATCTGAATATTGTCCGCGCCGGAATCACAATTTATGGAATTTATCCTTCTTCTGAGGTGGAGAGAGATATTGTAAAGCTTGAGCCGGTTATGGAACTTAAGAGTCATGTGACTTATGTGAAGGACGTTCCTGCCGGAGCAGCGATCAGCTACGGCGGTACTTATGTGGCTGACAGGAAGCTTCGTGTGGCAACTGTTCCGGTGGGCTATGCAGACGGCTATTCCAGGCAGCTTTCCAATAAAGGCTGGGTTCTGATCCATGGACAAAAGGCTCCGATCCTTGGCAGAGTCTGTATGGACCAGTTTATGGTAGATGTGACTGAGATTGGTGATGTGAAGAAGGGCGATGAGGTAACACTGATCGGCAGAGACGGGGATGAGTTTATCGGTATTGAGGAGATTGGTGATCTCTGTGGCAGATTTTCCTATGAGTTTGCCTGTGATATCAGCCCGCGTGTGCGAGAGTCTAATATTAAAACGGGAAAGAAATATAATGTTACTGTTTACTGAATAGAGACGAAAGTGAGCGATAACTGATTTTTATATACCACGCATGTATACACAAGAAAAAGGTGGAAATACTTTATCTTAACCGGACAGGAAATATCCGCTGATAACAAGGTTTCTTCTTATGGCAATGTTGTAAATTGAAACCGGAAAGAATCGGAGTGTGAATTGTGTGGTAATTAAAAGAGGGGATATATTTTATGCTGATCTTCGCCCTGTAGTGGGGAGTGAACAGGGTGGAATCCGGCCGGTTCTGATCATTCAGAATAACGTAGGTAACCGGCACAGCCCTACAGTGATCTGTGCTGCTATTACATCAAAAATGAACAAGGCTAAGCTTCCTACACATATTGAGATCAATGCGGAACTCTATGGGATTGAAAAAGATTCTGTGATTTTGCTGGAACAGCTTCGTACTATAGATAAAAGAAGATTAAAAGATAAAGTCTGTCATCTGGATGATGCGATGCTGGATAAGGTGAATCATGCACTTGAGATCAGCCTGGAGCTTACGTTCTGATTTTGCTTTTTAAGGGATATATCATCTGATCCGGTATTGCGATTTTTTGGCTTGCATGTCTCGGATAGTAGTGCGTGAACAATAAATGAACAGTAATTTTTGGTATCTCTGTCCGGTCAGTATCTTGACGATTAATGGAGAAAGTGATATATTTTACCAGTAATTACGCATATTCAATAAGGAGGAGACTGAATAATATAATGGAAGATGGCAGTAGTATGCCCCTCTGGGGCTTATTTATTTTACTGTTACTGTTGTGGCTGAATGGAATCTTTTACGGGTTTGCCGCAGCGCTGAGAAACATAAGTGAGAATGATACACAGAAGAAAGCAGAGGAAGGCGATAAAAAAGCACAGATGCTGATGACTCTGATCGACAAACCGGCGCAGTTTGTCAATGCAATTCCGCTGATCGTAATGGCATGTGGTATTTGTTTTGGTACTTTTCTGGTCCCATATGCTGTGGATGCATTTTATCCATACATAAAGCATGTGCCTGCACTGATCCTGGTAATGGCGTTGTGCGTGATTTTTCTTGCTGCAATCGGTATTCTGGCTTTTCGGCGGGTTGGTACTTATCATCCTGAAGCTTATGCATATAAGTATCTGAACCTGGTACATTTCTGGCTGAATCTGTTAAAGCCTTTTACTGTATCTGTCACCTGGATCGCCAGACTGGCAGCAGTGCCTTTTGGTGTGGAGATAAACCGTACAGAAAAGTCTGTCACAGAAGAGGAAATCATTTCCATTGTAGATGAAGCTCATGAACAGGGCGTCATCCAGGAGAATGAGGCGGAAATGATCCAGAATATCATATCTTTTAATGACACAGAAGCCCATGATATCATGACTCACAGAAAGAATGTGGTGGCCTTTGACGAGGAGATATTGCTCAAGAACATGATTGACACTATGCTGGAAGAGGGAATTCCCGTTATCCGGTATATGAGGAGAATATTGACAATATCAAAGGAATTGTCCATTATAAAGATGCGCTAAAGTTTATGACACAGAATCCCTGGGCGAAGTTCAAACCGTTGAAGGAACTGCCCGGAATTATCCGCCAGGCATCCCTGATTCCTGAAACAAGGGGGATTGGAGATCTTTTTCATACTATGCAGGCCAGAAAGATCCATATGGCAATTGTTGTGGATGAATATGGCCAGACAGCCGGGATCGTTACCATGGAGGATATTCTGGAGGAGATTGTCGGAGATATTCTGGACGAATATGATGAGGATGAAATTACGATCCGCGCACAGAAAGATAACAGTCTGATCATTGACGGGCTTGCTTATCTGGAGGATGTGGAAGAAGAGTTGGATGCAGATTTTGGGGATACAGAGTTTGAAACACTGAACGGTTATCTGACCAATATTCTGGGACATATTCCTGCAGATAAGGATGTTGATACAAGCATAAAAGCGATTGGATACTGCTTTACGATCTTGTCTATTGGTAATAAAACCATTGGCAAGGTTAAGGTGGAGCGGGATAATAATGTTGCTGTATAAACAGCAGCAGATAAAAATAATTAACAAAAGGAGAAAGAAAGATGTCAGGACATTCAAAATTTGCAAACATTAAGCATAAGAAAGAGAAAAACGATGCAAAAAAAGGTAAGATTTTTACAGTAATCGGACGTGAGCTGGTTATGGCTGTCAAAGCAGGCGGTCGGATCCGAATAACAACAGCAAACTTCGTGATGTAATTGCCAAAGCGAAAGCAAACAACATGCCAAATGATACAATCGAACGTGGTATCAAAAAAGCAGCAGGTGCTGATTCCGCAGACAACTACGAGAAAGCTGTATATGAAGGATATGTCCGAACGGTGTTGCTATCATTGTTGAGACTCTGACAGACAACAAGAACCGTACAGCAGGTAATGTACGTAATGCATTTACAAAGGGTAACGGAAGCATCGGAACTCAGGGATGTGTATCCTATATGTTTGATCAGAAAGGTCAGATCATTATTGACAAAGAAGAGTGTGAGATGGACGCTGATGAGCTGATGATGCTTGCTCTGGATGCAGGTGCTGAAGACTTCAACGAAGAAGAAGACAGCTACGAAGTATTAACAGCACCGGAAGACTTCAGTGATGTTCGTCTGAAGATGGAAGAAGCCGGAATCCCTATGGTTTCTGCTGAAGTTACAATGATTCCACAGACATATGTTGATCTTACAAAAGAAGAAGATATTAAAAACATCCAGAAAACACTTGATCTTCTTGATGAAGATGATGACGTTCAGGACGTATACCATAACTGGAACGAATAATCAGTTATAAGAAATGGGGGACAATGATGAGTAATTACAAGATGGAAACTAAATGTGTACAGTCCGGTTACAATCCGGGAAACGGTGAACCACGTGTGCTCCCGATCGTACAAAGCACAACATTCCGTTACACCAGCAGTGATCAGATGGGAAGACTTTTTGATCTTGAAGAGTCCGGATATTTTTATACAAGACTTCAGAATCCGACGAATGATGCAGTAGCAGCAAAGATCTGTGATCTGGAAGGCGGAGCAGCGGCAATGCTGACCTCATCCGGTCAGGCAGCTAATTTTTATGCCATTATGAATATTGCAGAAGAGGGAGATCATATTGTATGTGCATCTGCCTGTATGGCGGAACATATAACCTTTTTTGCTCATACAATCCGTAAAATGGGTGTGACGGCTACTTTTGT
>ENA-OQIM01000846-OQIM01000846.1-human-gut-metagenome-genome-assembly--contig:-NODE-846-length-11282-cov-1.998566_pt1 | contig 11282 bp, 13 predicted proteins | sample MGYA00242579_ERZ504744 | MGnify/ENA primary metagenome ERZ504744 (study PRJEB26092, sample SAMD00036441) | human gut metagenome | host: Homo sapiens | study: EMG produced TPA metagenomics assembly of...
GTCGTTCGTTGAATGCGGTGCGATCCGCTTCGGTAGCGAACAGCGGAGGCATGGTCGGAGTGTTGGACGGCAGGTTTTCCAGTTCGTCCAGTCGTGCCAGAAGGTCGGCGCAGGTTCGTGCTTCGTAATGCTTAGTCAAGGTCGTCACCATCCTGATCGGCCTGCAATGCGGCACCGTATGCCACATACAGGTGAGCGTCGGTCGGAACAATGAATTCGTCCACTTTGCCGTCGAGCGCCCGCTTGAACGCGGCTCTCAGTTCGGACATGAAGAACAACGGACCACCCAGGAAGATCACGGTTCCGTGAATCGGGCGTCCGGAGGCAAGGCCTGCAATGGTCTGCGTGGCCACTGCGGTGAAGATCGATGCAGCCAGATCCGGCTTGGCCGCACCATCGTTGATAAGCGGCTGCAAATCGGTTTTGGCGAACACGCCGCAACGTGATGCGATCGGATATAGGGTTTCGTATTGCGTGGCCATTTCGTTCAGGCCAGCGGCGTCGGTGTCGAGCAGTGTTGCCATCTGGTCGATGAACGCGCCGGTGCCGCCTGCGCAGGAACCGTTCATGCGCTGTTCCGGAGTCGGCTTGAGATACGTGATTTTCGCATCCTCGCCACCAAGTTCGATGATCACGTCAGCCTGCGGATATTCCTTGTCGATGGCTTCGGTTTCGGCGATGACTTCCTGAACGAAGGGCACGTCGAGGCTGTCTGCGAGGGCAAGACCGCCTGAACCGGTGATGGCCAGGCGAATCGGCTCGTCGCCTCGGCCAAGCTTTTCCAGCTCCTGGTGGATGTCGGCCAATAGTCCGGCCACGGTGGCGCGCACGTTCGCGTGGTGACGCCGATAATCGGAGAACAGCGCGTCCGCGAGCGCGTCGGACTGATCGAGCACCACCGCCTTCACAGTAGTGGAACCGATATCAAGACCTACACGCAACGGCTTTGTGCCGTGCGTTTCGGTCACGGCTTCTGCTGCTTCAACCATGTCTCAACCTCTATCGTTCTATCCGCCGGGCTGCATTCCATGGCAGGCATGGAAGCCCCTACCCCCGGGTTATCCAATCATGTAATCGTAGTCTGTGCCCACGCCTAAGTCTTTGTAAATGCTCGCAATCAGCATAAAATGCACGACACAGCGCACAAATTAGACAACTAATCCAGTCAACGTGCCTAATTATGTATCTGGACGCTCGACGAATGTCGAGATCGCAAACCCTTCCAAGCATTTCCATGTCAGGATGCGCTGCCTTCCCCTGCAGAACGGTCTTTGCCGTATATTTCGGGAATGAATCGTGTTTGATCATGTAGTTTCGGCCAAATCACCACTTGTCCGCTTTCCAGTGATTTCGGTACGTCGATGATGCGTTGGTTGCTGCTTCCGCGGAATTGCAGCAGGGAATCATGTAATTCTTTGATATAACGGCCATCCACGAGAATGTCGATCAGTTCGAGCAGCTCGCGCTTGTCGGGGCTTTCGCCTTCGCGCATGAGCTCTTCCCACGTGTAGCCGGTCCAGCACCAAATATCTTTGGTATTACCGAACCGTTCGCGTATTTTGCGCGCAAGGGGCAACAGCACGCCCGTGTTGAGCAATGGTTCGCCTCCGAGGAAGGTGATGCCTTGCACATACGATTGGCTTAAGTCATCCATGATTTGCGCTTCGAGCTTGTCGTTGTATTCGTGGCCGGCTTGGAAATCCCAGATTGACGTGTTGTAGCATTCCTCGCAATGGAACGGGCAGCCGGACACGTACAGCGAGCATCGGATGCCTTCTCCATCGGTCATGAGGAACCGTTTGTAGTCGGCGATCATATTGCGGCTCATGCGGTTGGTCCATTGCCCTGCTTTGGGATTGTTGGAACGAGTTGTGGGAATGAAAGGTCCGCGATTGGTTTCGTCCGCCGCAAAGTCACGACGTTGAATTGCTGGATTCGCGCTGCTGATCATACGTTGTCCCTTCACGTTTTGCCGTTACGTCGCGTTTTTGCGATTGCTGCTTGCCTCATGATTGTCACAGAATGAAAGAGGGTGGAAACCCACCCTCTTTCATATTTCGTTTATGTTTGCTACCGACGCGGCCCTTACTTGGCTTCCTCGAACCATTCACGTTCGGAACCGTCACTCAAGGTGACATGACCGGTTTCGCCGCTCATATGCTTGACGCGGTGCGCGATCTCCTCGTGACGTCCATGCACCATCGGGCGCTGCACCGGGTTGCCCAAGTAGCCGCAGGTGCGCTTGGTCACGTTGCAGTGGTCCGGGTCGAGTTGCCGCACTCCGGGCACTTGAAACCTTCCTCAGTGGGCTCGAAGTCGCCTTGGAATCCGCAATCGTAGCAGCGGTCGATCGGCGTGTTCGTGCCCAGGTAGCCGATGCCGATGTTGTAGGCGTAATCCCACACCGCTTCGAGTGCCTTGGGGTTGGACTGCAGGCACGGGAACTCGCAGTAGTTGATGAAGCCGCCGGACGCGTAGTACGGGAAGTCCTTCTCGTAGTTGAGCTTTTCCATTGGGGTCGCTGCAGCCAGACCGGGTAGTGGAAGGAGTTGGTGTAGAAGTCGTGGTCGGTCACGCCTTCCACTTCGCCGAACTTCTCGTGGTCCATACGGTTGAAGCGGTCGTGAGGGATTCGGCCGGCGTGGAGTACACGGAATAGTGGTAGCCTTCCGCGTCGCTCCATTCCTTGCACAGCTCGTTCATGCGCTTGACGATGGACAGTGCGAATTCCTTGCCTTGCGGATCCCAGCCGTGATCGCGCATCCAGTTCTTGCCGTAGAACACGCTGGTCGCCTCATACAGGCCAATGTAGCCCAGGGAAACGGTGGCACGTTCGTTGCGGAACAGCTGGTCGACGCTGTCGTTGGCGCCGAGTCGACCGAAAGCTCCGAAACGGAACAGGGTCGGCGCATTGACCGGCGCGGCCTGCTTGCAACGCATGATACGGAATTGCAATGCCTGATGAGCCACGGCCATACGCTCGTCGAAGATCTTCCAGAAGCGATCCTTGTCGCCGTGGGATTCCAGTGCGATGCGCGGAACGTTCACGGTGACGACGCAAGTTCATGCGTCCGTCTTCCACGTCCTTGCCGGTCGCCGGATCAATCCAACCCTGCAAGAAGGAACGGCAGCCCATCGGCGCTTTGAAGGAGCCGGTGATCTTCACGATGTTCTCGTAGAAGATCACGTCCGGATACATGCGCTTGGTGGCGCATTCGAGGGCGAGCTGCTTCAAATCGTAGTTCGGATCGCCCGGATCGGCGTTCACACCATGCTTGATGGTGAACACGAGCTTCGGGAAAATGGCGGTGTGATGTTCGGAACCGAGGCCGCGGATACGGTTCAGGAAGATGGCACGCTGAATTTCGCGGGCGAACCAGTCGGTACCCAAACCGAAGCCAACGGTCACGAACGGGGTCTGGCCGTTCGACACACGATTGGAGTTGATCTGGTATTCCATGGTCTGCATGGCGTCGTAGATGGCCTTGCGGGTCTGGATCTTCGCCCACACCTCACGCAGCTGCTGCAAACGGCTGGCATCCTTATTGAACGGCTCGTCCATCGGCAGGGCCGGACGGTCCTTTTCGAAATGCAGACGCTTCGGTTCGACATCCTTGGCCAAGCGCACCTGACGTTCGGCGATTTCGATCGGCAGGTCGTCAGGCATGATCTCATGGCCTGCTCAAGGAACTTGTCGTAATCCTTGCGCGCGTATTCGACGAAGTGCTCGTCGGCACGGTTGGCGGTCTGGCCACCATACTGGCTGGATGCCACGTCCTTCATGATCTGGGTGATCTGCGTGGCGGCGATGGAAATGCTGTTCGGCGATCCCATGGCGCGTTGCCGAGAGTGAAACCGTTGGCGAGCATATCCCAGTAGTTCGGCAGCGAGCAGTTGGATTGTGCGGTGAACGGCGAGTAGTCGGCGTCGTGGAAGTGGATGTCACCCTTCATATGGGCGTTGGAGACCGCATCCGGCAGCATGGAGAAGGCGGACGCTTGGACACCGCGCCCGCCAGCAGATCGCGCTGGTGGAGTAGACGTTGGAATCCTTGTTGGCGTTCTCGCGCACCAGAGCCTCGTCACGGTTCACCAGACGCTTGACGGCTTCGTTGATGTCGGTGGCTTGGCACGTTCGATGTCTTTGTTCAGACGGTAGTTGGTGTACGTGCGCGCCACATCGTACAGGTGGTCTTCGATCAGACCGTGCTCAACGAGATTCTGGATGTCTTCGATCTTGGCGGGACCGTTGTAACGATCCTTGATTTCGGCTTCGACCTGATTGGCGATATCACGGATTAGCTGTTCCTCCTGCGGCCCGATCTTCTTATCAAGGTCGGCGAAGGCTGACTTCACCGCGCTGATGATGTTGATCGGATCGAAGTCGACCACACGACCGTCGCGCTTCTCGACGAGCACCTTACCGGTTCCCGTTTTAACGGTTGCGGAGATGGCATTCAGAGCCTGCGTTTCCATTCATCATCCTTTCCGGGTCGGACCCCATCCGACCAGGTTTTCATGCTTCGTTATGCATGCCAGATTGTTGCTACGTCCATGACTGTACGCCATAGCCAGCACTAAATGTAGTAGCGGCACGCCGGCAGTAAAACTATATATTCCATTTTTCGGCTTGATTCCGCCATTCCTTAACTTGTGTGACAAAGGTAACGATTTCGCCACGGAGTGTCGCCCGAGTGTCGATTTGACGCACTCACCGAAGAGGGACTATACAAGGCGGGGTACCCTCACGGAATTCGAACATGTGTTTCATTTGTCCGCAAGATGATGGAATCTTGAACTATGACTTGGAACCAGGATTACACACCCCCGGCAGCGCAGCGAACAGCAAACCGCTGCCACGACTGGCCGGCGAAACCACCGCTGACAACCCCTGGCCGGTAAGTCTGCTCAGCGAGAAATTCCATATGGCCGTCGAACGGTGGCCATCGGTTTTGGGTGGCCGGGCAGATCACGCAGATCAACACCAGACGTCAGGGCAGCGCCTATATCACTCTGCGCGATGATTATCAGGACATTGCGTTGGAAGTCAACGGTTTCGGGCAGTTCGCCGCAGCCGCCACGCCTTTTGTGCAGGGCGACCGCGTCATCATCCATGGCAAACCGAATCTGTGGATGAAGCGCACGTCACTGTCTTTACGTGGCGACGCCATTATCGCGGCCGGCGCAGGAGGCAGCCTGAAGGCCATGATCGACGAATTACGCAAGAAGCTGAAAGGCGAAGGCCTGTTCGACGCTGACCGCAAGCAGCCTCTGCCCGAGTTTCCGCATTGCATTGGTCTGATTTGCGCGCCGCAGGTCGCGCCGAAGGCGATGTCATCACAACGTGAGATTGCGTTGGCCTGTTGTCGATTTCAAAGTGACGCATGTGCATGTGCAGGGTGAGCAGTGCCCTTCCGACGTGATCAAGGCGATCGCGCAGATGGATGCCGATCCTGATGTCGACGTGATCATCGTGGCCCGTGGCGGCGGCGCTTTCGAAGATCTGATCGGATTCTCCGACGAAGGCGTGGTACGCGCCGCGGCAGCCGCCCATACGCCGCTGATTTCCGCGATCGGCCATGAGGATGATTGGACGCTGCTTGATCTGGTTGCCGATCTGCGCGCATCCACGCCAACGGACGCGGCGAAGAAGTCGTGCCGGACGTGCGCGAGCAGATGCAACTGATCAACGTGAACATCGAACGCATGCGCATGCGCATCGACGCCACCGTCAACAATGAAACAAGACTGATTGAAGGCTATGCGAACCGTCCAAGCCTCACACAGCCGCTCACCATGCTGGAACCGCATCAGCGTCTCATCGATGATGAAGAACCCGCATGAGAATCGGTCTGACACGTATTCTTGACGACGCAAGCCTCACCATCGAAAAAGCGCATGCCTCACTGACCGCGCTTAGCCCGCAATCCACTCTCAACCGAGGTTATGCGGTAGTGCAGGGAGCGGACGGCCATGTAATCGACGATGCGAACGCCGTGAACACCGGCGACCAACTCACCATGACATTGAAGCACGGCGTGATCGTGTCCGAAGTCACCACCGTAACGAAGGAGTAGCAATGACCAACGAAACCACCCCCGCATCCAGCCTGACCGACAAGGAACGCGAAGCCATCGCACAAATGCCTTACGAAGAGGCTCGAGATCAGCTCATTCAGGCCGTGCAGGCACTTGAGGCCGGCGGACTCAACCTTGACCAGTCCATGCGCCAGTGGGAGCTTGGCGAAGCCTCGCCAAGCGCGCTCAAAGTCTGCTCGGCGAAGTGCGTGCCAAGCTTGACGCAGCCCAGGCGGAACAGGCCACTGCGGCCAATACCGCTGGAACGCAAGACAATCTGGCCTGAAAATCTCAAAAACCGCCAATATATCGTTTCTACATGACTGTGCGCCACGTACTTCATGCAGCGCACAGTCATGTAGAAATTTCGGATTTCTTCATTTCGGCACCACACTCGTCCGGATGGTGTGTAGAATGAAGATTCGTTGCCTCAGTAGCTCAGTGGATAGAGCACTTCTCTCCTAAAGAAGGTGTCGTAGGTTCGATTCCTATCTGGGGCACTTTGTTTTATGCGGATACGCAGCCGATACGTAGTTGCGCCGGCACTCTTCTCACACGTCGAATTGCACGGTTGCCAGCAACGCCTTGTGATCACTTCCGTCGATTTTCAACGATTTGACCCGACCTGCAACATGCCGGAATCCAATACGATATGGTCAATGCCCGCAAACGTCGGCACATAATCGATATTCGCAGGCCACGTGATACCAATCCCCCGGCCGCTTGTTTGGCCGCATCCGCGAACCGTGTTCCCAAGAAATTACGGAACGGTGCATGATCGTCGGTCGCATTGAAATCGCCCATGAACACGTACCTACGAGACGTATCGTACCGGAGTCGACCAAGCTCATCCAATGAACGCTTCCACTGCTGCCAATATCCATCGGTCGGAGAGTGGTATGCACCGAAACGAAACGGATCTGCGTCTGACCATCATTGAATGCAACCGTGGCTCCTGGCATGAACGACGCGCTCGAATCAACATCATCATCAGCTGGATCAACAAGCGGACTCGCCGACCACAAACCATTGCCATACACGCCGTCTGAGCTTGCCACCTGCGCATACGGCAGCAAATCGCCAATACCAGCCTTGTTCAACTCGTCCACGAAAGCATCGGTCGTTTCCTGCAGCGCCAACACTTCCACACGCTCGCTACGCACCACATCGACAATTTCCTGCGCGTCGGCACGACCCTTAAACACATTGCATGTCATCAAACGAGCATAATCATCCTGCGTATTGGCGGACGCTCCCGAAACCGCTGCGATCGCGGCACGTGGAAGCTTCGTTTCATTGTAGAAAAACGGATACTGCCACCATACTTGCAACGCGATCGCCGCAATCGCCAGCAATACCGACATTGTTCGCTTCGAAACAATGCCGCAAATCAGCGCAATCACCGCAAGAATCGCAAACCAAGGCACCAACGAAACGATAATGGGAACATACGGCCACGCCTGAATCTCAGCAGGCAGTATGTGCGAAACAGTGCCAAGCAAAGCTGCAATCGACAGAATGCCAGCCAGAAAACCGCATATGATATTGCGCACGCGATGCGACTTAGTTTTCTTCAACGTGCGAATAGGCTTAACAGCCTTCGCCTGCGCCGTACGCGGTTTCGTAGGCGTACCAGACCGTGCCATACATCCTCCAACATGGGCATTGCGTTCCATCAGTCAATACATCAATCATCAAATCAGCCATCAAAACCGAGTTCATGACGAACGCCATCGGCAATAGTGCGGCTTCATAGTACCCCAACTTCCACATTCGCTGGCAAATAGTCGCAATCGTCTCCATAAATTTAACGAAAAACAATCGAAACACAAAAATCACCATCTTGCCCCAACCATTAAATACTATTACGCTGGGCACATAAGAAATCGTAACTAATGGGGGTACGACGCCTTACGCAAGAGCAATGGCTGCTCATGTATACCGAGAGGGGGCTATACCATGCTGGAACTTGATCACGTGGGGTTTTCGTATGGAAAACGTCTGATTTTAGACAATGCGAGCGCATTATTCGAAGAAGGTTCGACAACGGCAATAATGGGGCCTTCCGGCTCAGGAAAGACCACTTTGCTGCGTTTGATGGACGGTTCTTTACAACCAGACACTGGCTCCGTCACCATTGATGGCGCAAATGTCAATTCCATTGATCGAAAAAATCTTCTCGGATCTTTATGCATGCGCATATTTCAGGATTACAGGCTCATTCCATATCTTAACGTGCGAGAAAACATCATGCTGGCGTTTGAAGCGGCGCATAAGAACCTCGGACAAACCAAGATTAAGGAAACTTCCCGCGCTGAAAACAACACAATCGATAACTTGCTTGAAGAAGTGCATTTAGCAGGCTATGCAAACCATTTGGCTGGCCAATTGTCAGGAGGAGAGCAGCAACGTGTGGCCATCGCACGCGCGATCGCCATGAAACCACGTGTGATTCTCGCGGATGAACCACCGGCGCGCTTGATGAGGAAATACGCAGGCAATCGCAACATTGCTTTCAGATATTGCCCACAAAGAGCGATCCATTGTCATAATCGCAACGCATGACGCTACGGTCGCGCAGCACAGTGACCGCATTGTGCGCATTCAGGACCACAAGTTGGTGGAGCAATGAATGGAATGCCTTACCACAGCACTGGAATCACGAGGCACGTTACCTCTGGATATTTGAGATTCCATCCGATGCTCACCATCTCACTCTTTGTGGTGGCATTATTGTCGGCGATGCTACCGTGGTGGCCTTAAACAGCTTGAATCTATACGTACAGGCCGCCAAAGAAGGCGCAGCAGGTCAATCCGGAGGGTACACGTACCAAATTTCAGGAGGCAGCAACGATGTAGCCGAAGAACTCAGGCAACAGGTCCAAAACGGTAAGGCCATCGGCGTCAAATCCACACAAGGATCAGTAGGCCTCACCTCCGCCAGCGGCTCTTCACGAAACACCATCGCAGACATAACTTTCCTAACAGGCCCCTCACGATATGGCACGCTCATCGAAGGGCATCAGCCGTCGCAAAAAAACGAAATCTCCCTGTCTCGGGCCGCAGCTGAACAAATTGACGCCCAGCTGGGAGATATAGTCACCGTGCAATGTGACGATTCCGCATTATCAAGCGACTATAAGCTCATTGGCATCACCGTCGATGCTGCGAACACCAACACCGTGTATGCAACAGCAGTGTCTTCCAAAGACAATCTCCAAAACATACAAATGTGGCTCACCGACGATGACGCTACTGTAAATCAGGGAGAAGTCGCAAAAGAGAGCGCAACCAACAATGTCAATATCGGATACATCAAATCGACAATACGAAATGCCGAAGAAACGGTTCGTACTCGCGATCTGCCAGGATGCCAATGGTACGGAATAGTTCTGTTCCTTTGCTTGCTGTGCGTACATATCGCAGCAATGACGGCATTCTTCCGAGCAGGTCAGTGTTCCGGAGATGCTGTGGTAGAAGCTCTGGTAGCTTGCGGATTCTCCCTCACCACCAGCAGATGGACAGTGTTCCGAGGATTGCTTATTTGCACAATACCCGGAGCCGCAATTGGCATCGCGGCCGGATATGCGGTATTCGGTCTTAGTTACAGGACCATAGGCAACATATTCGCCAATATTGGGAATGGCAACCATCAGCAACTTCCCTGCTGTCCATCTTTTTTGTCGCAGCGATTTTGCTGTGCTCGCTATGCTTGACATGGTTGGTTTTGTTCTTCCGCATGTCCTTTAAGCATGACATCACAACCAGAAACGCATTATGGTACATCATTCTTTCCTCGGCCGTTCTGCTGTTTTCTTGTGTGGCGATAGAACGTTATCATGCAGCCGCATGGCCGTTTGGTGGATCAGTGGGCTCGGTCATGGGGGCTTGCGCTCTGGACCTATGCTCCTTTCACTGCCTTGGCTTTTCCGCACGCCAGCACAATGCAATGCGATAGAACGTACACGAAGTTTGTCTGCCCCAGTATGCGCATTGGCACTCTTATTGTTAGGTGCCAGCTCATTGTTCAGCGGGCAAATGATGATAGCGACAGGCAATTCGGATAATGGGCTGTTCATCGCCGATTATTTGACTCAGGATGACTTAAACTATCTTGCCGGCAAATATCCCGAGACTCTAGACAAAGCCATCGTGCTCACGGCACCGGATGAATCCCGGTATCTGGTCCGCGCCGCGACTTCCCATGCTTACGATTGCGTCATTCAACATGGTTCCGACGATGCGGATTGCTACTCAGATTCCGATAATGAAACCACTGTCATGCTTGTTGATAGCAACTCGTCTTTAGCCGGTAAAACCAACGACGTTCATATTGCCGAAGGCGGTAACGCTGGTATCATTCTCATCGATACCGCAACCCAAAAAATAACTCAGGCAGCACAAGTTCCCACCGAGGGCACCGACTCGCTGCTCAATGATTACACCATGCCCGGCGTGGTTCTTGGAATCGACTCACCGCAGGCAAAGACGCTTGGCCTTGCACCGAGCAACCGGCATACTCTCGTTATTACTGATTTCCCGTCAATCGCTTCCGGCGTTCGCGATTCGATTCGATCCGACATCATTAACCGTTGCGGGTATGCATTCATTACCGAACACGACACCACCTCTTACCGCTCCTACATGGCACGCGCCATTGCCATACCAGCTTTGGCCACAATTATCAGCGGCCTGACATTCGCCGCATTGGCCATATCAACACGTCAATCGCAGTCAGCGTTACGCTGGACGCTTCAAGAATTCGGTGCATCACGATTCCAGCTCATGCGTTTGTTCAGACCTTTAGGAATAACCATGTCGTTGGGATCGACCATAGCCGTATTCTTGGGGTGGCTGGGCTCGCATCCTTGGATTATTGCGCCCGCGAACGAATTCGGCACCACAGCTGGTGGTGGCTCATACCATTACCTGTCATTTTTATTGAAACGGCATTGTTCTGTTGGTGGTTTTCGCTACCTGAGCGCCGCAATCAGTGACCACTGGATTCGCCTTCGCACATAATCGGGTCATAATTGGACTTGGGCGAATCACGTAACGAAAAATCCCGAGGAGCGATGCTCGACTCGGGATTCAAAAAAGTTTAAGTGCGGCGACGTGCTACTCTCCCACACCCTCTCGAGTGCAGTACCATCGCCGTGCTAGGCCTTAGCTTCCGGGTTCGGAATGGGACCGGGCTGTCTCACCT
>ENA-OQIM01000847-OQIM01000847.1-human-gut-metagenome-genome-assembly--contig:-NODE-847-length-11271-cov-1.321967_pt1 | contig 11271 bp, 9 predicted proteins | sample MGYA00242579_ERZ504744 | MGnify/ENA primary metagenome ERZ504744 (study PRJEB26092, sample SAMD00036441) | human gut metagenome | host: Homo sapiens | study: EMG produced TPA metagenomics assembly of...
GGTCAGTAATAGGGCTGAACAATAAATATTTTCTCTTCATTCTATTTGTTTTTTTATAAGTTTGCTGCATTGAATTCTTTTCCATCCACTGTGATGTTCCTGTATCTGATATCATTGGCATCCTCTGTGACAAACAAGGGACGTCCGTCCGCTTTCTCGTAATGGAAATTTACATTGTCCAAGGTGATGTTGCGTGCATGGCGGATGTAGAAACCTTTGGCGGGAATGGTTCCGAACATCCACGGTTCAGGATATACTTCTCTTGTTCGGGAGGAGTCAGAAGTCCGTCGGCTTCTGTATATCCTCCTTGGTGATAGATATGAATATCGCTCAGTGTCACATCTTCAATAAGGGCTCCCGGTATTCCGCTGATAATGGAAGAGTAGCGCGAGTCGGCATTAAATACATTGACGTGGCTGATGAGGATGCGTTTCATTGTGCCCACGGGCGTTCCTTGCGGGCTGCGCATCCGGGCTCCTAACCGCAGGAAGACAGGGGCGTTGACAATATCGCGCATCGTGATGTTGCTGATGACGATATCTTCCAGTTTTCCCCCGTCTACCGTTTCCAGGGCAAGACCTCGGCAACGTTCGAATATGCAATTGGTAATGGCTATGTTTTTAAAATCGCCACTGGATTCTGTTCCTAGTTTGATACGTCCGGTTACAAACCCGTGATCCGGTGCTTGGGGTTCGTCTCGTTGCCAGGTACAATCCAATACACTGCCACGGTCGTATCCGCTGACAAAACAATCGGAGATGGTTACATTTTCCGTATCCTTGAAATAGCCTAATCCGTAGGACGCTTTAAGCACGATAGCATCATCCCAGGGAGCGTTGACTGTACAATGACTGATGCGGACATTTTTGCAGCAGTCTATGTCAAAACCGTCCCGGTTGGTATCTACTTTCACGTTCAGAATGCTGAGATTATCTACTCCTGTAGCCAGCAGACCAAAATGACCGCAATGCAACAAAGAGAAGTCTTTCAGTGTCACGTTCTTGCAGAGTTTCAAGCTGATGGCTTTGTTGCCTACACCGGGCAGGCGGCTTTCCTCACGGGTGAGTCCTTTGCCATAAATCAGTCCCGGTCCGCTGATGGTGATGTCTTCCAGACCGATTCCCCAAATAAGTGAGTTCTTCCAATGACTGTGCCCGAAATCCTGGAATTGGGTGTGTTCATTCGGTTCTGCCAGGTCATAACCTTCCGTTGCTGAGTGGGAAGCGCCTACAATTTGTGCTCCTTGTTCTATGTACAAATGTATATGACTGGCCAGACGTATGGAATAGCACGCGTATTCTCCGGCGGGGAAGTAAATGGTTCCTCCACCCTGAGAGGCAGCTTCCTCAATAGCTCGATTTATGGCAGGGGTGTCAATGGTAGTACCATCGGCTTTCGCTCCGTAATCTTTTACATTGTATATCTTTGCCTGTGCTGTCCATGTGCTGAGGCATAAAAGGAAGAGTATGAGTTGTTTCATGGTCTGTCTTTGCTTTTACTGAATGGGCATTAGTTTGAATTTGTGTAAATAAGATGCATTGCCATACATGGTATGTTCATCGGATAAATTCCAGAATCCGTCTTTGGAGGTAGGGTGGGCATCCCAGTCAATCACTGCCCAGCATAATCCGATTTCATTTCCTTCTTTTAATAAAGTTGGGCAAGATAGTTCGGGACCATCGGCATCCGCATGGTCAAAGGGAGTGATATAAAATTCCAATGTCAGCTTACCCGGTTCACCCTCCTTGAAAGAGTACTGATAGGCATAATCAGCGTATGGCTTTTGTTTCAGCCATACTTGAGGACCCCATAACATACACCAGTCATTGCCGTGAGCCGGGGTGAAGATGTGATAGTTCTGGGCATGGCATCCGTGAAATTTGAACCAAGCCTGCCATACGTCTTTGGGAGCTGTGGGATGAAAACGGTCGATGAACGGTCCCCCTGAACAATCGCCATCCACCACTACTTCAAAAATATCCGTGTTCAAGGAGTTCTCACTGAACCGCCAATAATTATCGTATGCTTCATATAGAAAATACAACTTCTGAGTTTCTGCACACCAACCTACTTTGACACTGACTTTCAAGGTGGTGGTATCTGGCTGTGCATGTTTTCCCTCGTCTTCCTTTAAAGCTGTTTCCGTTATCTTATAATCAGCCGGAACGCAATCCCAGTCGTGGGTATTGCCATCTATGGCAGGAACCTTATCTGCCGGAAATTGGTACACCTTGAATTCCTGTGCCTGGGCAGACAGGCATAGGAAAAGGAAGAACAGGTATAGATACAATCGTTTCATTTTGATCGGGTTTTATGTTCTTTCTCGAATAATCCGGGTAGCATGAAATAATTATAATCTGCTCGTTGGTAGAAACAAAAGTAGAGCTTTTCTTGCGGTTTCCACGGGTATAGGCAGAGATGACAGGGGCATCTGTCTTTTTACCGGAGTTGAATAAAGCAAGCGGGGATGCTTGTTTATGTCCGTCGGACAGACGAATATCGGAACCGATGGGAGATACCCCATGAACCGTTCTCAGTTTCATGCTTTCACCATAATAGGTAGTAAAAGCGTTTCCTTCTATACTGAATACATTATGGAAGCAGGAGGCTGCCGGAATACTGTTGTCTGTTACGGCAGGGTCGTCTGCACCGTCGCATGCACGAAAGCCCAGCAAAGTTTGAGCTCTTCGGGTAATCGCTCACCGGAAATCTCCATGATAAAACCATTACTATCCGTCAATGGACATACAATCAGCTTTATTTCACCTTCTTTCCATAATTTATCTTTAATGGTATAAGCCTGTCCCTTTTTTCTTGACACTGCATTGGTCCAGCCAGTAACTTTCATTGCCGCAAACCACTCCCAGACGGAAAGTTCCCGCACCTTTGGATAAGCGGAAGGGAAGGGTCTGGGCGTTGTTGCTAAAGACAGACAACAGCATACAGAGAAAGAACGGAAGTAGCCACCGGCTATAATTCCATGTTGTTTTCATAGCTGATATTGATTTGTGCGTTCTTATTGTTTTTTTCTTCCACACGGCTGCCGTCTTCTACTTGTAACCGGACATCTTCCAAGTGGAAGTCTTCGGTAAAGATAATGCTTCCTGCTTTATTTACCTTGGCTTTTATGCCGGAAATATGGAAATTCTGCAAAGGCAGTTCCTCATTCCAGCCTGCAGCGGTGATAAAGGTTTGCACATTAGTAGCTTTTACATCGCTGAGCCATACATTACGGAAATGCGGATACCTTTTTCTTTAGGTGTGACAGGAGTCAGCATAACCTTCCAATGTTCGGGAATCTCTTTTCCTTCATATTCAGCCGGTAAGGTAGAATAACTATAGCTGGGGTTCCAGTTAAGGTCCGCTGCCAGTACATGGCGGACATTGTCTGCTGTCACTTGGGTCATGTAGATATTTTCTACGGTTCCACGCGGTTCATGGCAGATTTCAGACGGAGGGTGGAAGAGGTTCCGTATGCTTGAAGGTTATATCCCAAGACATTTCGGATGCAGCCTGAAGTTTCGCTGCCGCAGGTAATAAGTCCCGCACCTTTACGTGCAATGCATCCACGAACAATGATATTTTCGGTGGGACGGTTTACACGCAGGCCGTCGGCATCCCGTCCGGCTTTCAGGCAGATATTGTCATCGTTGCAATCTACTTCACAGTTTTCAATCAGGATATTGGTGCTGGAATCAATGTCAATACCATCCGTACTGGGACCATGCCCCCCTACGTTATTATTGATTTTCAGTCCGTTCAAGGTACATTGGTCGGAATACAGCACTTGGCAACCCCAAAATCCGGTACGCATCAAGGTAAAGTCTTTTAGTGTTATATGGCGGCTGTTCGAGATGAGCATTCCTCTTACTCGTTTGCAGTCGTAGTCCACGATCCACCGCAGTTTGCGTTTCTCGTAATCCTTCCGCATGGTCCAATATTTATCCCAAAATATTTTTCCACGACAATCCAACGTACCTGCTCCGCTGATAGCTGCGTTTCTGCATCCAGAATATTGATGACTGCCGAGGGCCATACCATTTCGATACCTGCCACGCGGAGCGCATTTCGGGGGTATAAATCTATATCCTCGCTGGCTATCAGCGTCGTACCTTGGTTGAGGTGGAGGTTTACATTACTTTCAGGTAGATGGCACCAATCCGGTAGTATCCCGGGGCTACTTCCACTGTTCCTCCTCCGGAACGGTGGCATTCGTCAATAGCTTTCTGCAGGGCGGCAGTGCTTAACTGGGTACTGTCATTTTTCAATCCGTAATCGGCTGCTTGGAATATTTTTTCCCTCAGGATAGGTTTTGGCTCCTACTTGGGCAGTCCACGAAAGGTCAGGAGTTCCCATCCTTCTCCCCATTGGAATCCGGAGAGGGATTGGGCATTGGTAAAGAGGTACCTAAGGTAAATGATAGGGTTAATAATAATGTTTTGTTATTCATTTGTTCTTACTTTTAAATTAATTGCCGTCTGGCTTTTCAATTTCTGTAAACGGGCTGTCATTCCATTTGAAACTGTCCAAAGCATCCGGATGTGCAGGATTGTAACCGGAATAGTCGCTGCGCAAATAGTTAGAGATAGGTAATCCCGCTTTCTTTATCCCTTCAATGATACATTTGGAGATTGATAAGCTCCGTAAGGATTGAAATGAGTATTATCTGCCAATACCCTGTTTTGTCCTGGATAGTTCCGGCAGGATAATGTACGAATGCCTTTTTGGAAGGTTCCACTCCCATTGCTTCATAGAGGGTACGGGTCATTTCGTTGAGATCGATCAAAGGAACGTTTTCTTTGGCAGCTAGCCAACGCATTGCTTCGGGATAATCTTCGTGAGTATCTCTGATTTTCCCGTTTTCATCGAAACTGCGGCGTTGTGTCGGGGTTACCAGTACAGGATAAGCTCCTCGTGCCCTTGCCTCATCAATGAATGTTTTCAAGCTGGTCATAAATGAATAATAAGCTCCTTTACCGGGGCCTTTTTGCTTTTGGTCGTTATGACCGAATTCCATAAAAATATAATCTCCGGGTTTCATTTGTGTCAATGCCTTTTTCAGTCGTCCTGCACCGATAAAAGTATTGGCGCTTTCGCCGGATTCTGCATAATTGGCAAAACAAATGCTGTCATTGAAGAAGCGGGGAATCATTTGTCCCCAGCTTGCCCAAGGTTCATTGTCCTGGTCTACTACGGTAGAGTTACCGCATAGGAATACTGTGGGTACATTATTTACTTTCTCAATAATCAGTTCGGACAATTGGGGGGGCATCCCCGTTGAATTCCAAAGTTAGTTTGTCATCCCAGTTCAATTTTTGGCGTTCACGCGGTTTGATGCGTACATTTTCTTTTTCCGAAATATGTGTGTTGCGCTTGTTGATCACAAATGTACAAGGTTTTAACTCCCCTTTTTTTGTCTTCACATTTCGAAGAAAAGGCGGCGTGATTCTCCTCGCACTGTTGTTTCTCCGGCAGCGCGTTTGTTTCCTATCACGACTGTGACGTGGTAGTTGCCATCGGGTACCGTAATAGAGAAAAAGAATGGGGCTGTACTTTTACCTTCCGGAGAGGGCTGTCTGTCATATCCGTATCCCTTTTCCTCCGAGTATCTGTCGGCGGGAGTTATTTTGGTATAACCGTCTTTAGTTTTTTACCTGTGGTAAATCGAATTTGTAAGTTTGTGCTTCGACTCCTAATGTCGCTAAAAGTCCAAGAGCTAATAGGGCTATCTGTTTCATGATTGATATAGATTGTTATTAATTGATTTTCGGTTTTAGTTCATCCGGAGAGTCATTGGTATAAGATTTTATGTCACCGGCTGTTTTTGTGAACAACTCACTGATTTGTTGAGGTGTTACAGTAAATTGCGGACGGAACTGGTCCGAATTCATATAATCCAAAATGGCTTTATGCATCTGACGAGCTACAATGCGTTTCTCTGGCTGGGAGGTAATGTCCATGCTTGTCATGAGCACTTTCCCATTTAATACATTGGCTTCGAATAACATACCTATCTTGCGGCTTATGAACCAAGTGTCAATGCTTTGAACCGTAGGTTGGAAAGCGGGTGGAAAGTGGGTGAATTGCATCACTTGAGCATGATTCAGCAGTTCCCACCATTGCAGATTGCTGTGATATTCTGTCGGAAACTGACGGAATAACGGGTGTTTGGGGTTCACTAAGATACCTGTGGTATGAGGAGGACGCATTTTGAACCAGGAGGTGTTCCAGAATACAGGAGTGAATTGCTGAACCACTTCTTTACCATAACTCACTTTGCCCGCAGCTGTAATAAGCACATTTCCACCATGCTGAAGAATTTCCAAGGCTTTCGAATCCAAGGTATCGGTAGTGTATACTTTTCCTTCGGCTATTGTCACTTGAGCGGGATAAACCCAGAAATTCCAGTCATTTACAGCTTCTGTTCCTGTAATGCGTATTTCCAGATTCAGCTTTTTAGCCTCTTGGATATCAGTAAGCGGAAACTCAAGGCTACCAGTGTGATTTAAATTTCCGATAGGGATGTCTTGTGTTGCCAATGTGCCTTGCGCATATACTTTGCCATATTCGTCTTTTAACGTATATACAATTTCTGCTTGTTTTAATGTCTTGGCACCAAAATGAGCAACTTCAATATCCGCCTTTAAAATCTCATTGTTATTATATACAAATTTATCTGTACGCATCAGTGGAACAGTAGGTGAGCAAAAACGTCTCCATTCTGCAGAGTTGATATATCCTTTTTCTTCAAAGAAAACATCAAGAACACCTACTAGTGCAGTTCCCTGACCCGAATAATCGTTCAGTGCCAATAATTGGAAACCGGCATAATCAGGCGTGCGGAGTGTCTTTTCTATTTCATATTTATAACAAAGGCTTGCAACTTTCCGCTGGCCATCATAAATAGATGGGCTTGGTCGCTCATGTGGTTATCAGCCAGAATGTCTTTGAAAATTTCGAAGTTCTTAGCTTTATTAACACCTGTATATTTACGTATTTCATTGAAATTAGGGAAAGCACACCATTGACCTGTTTCATGGGATACATAAGGTTGTTTCACTGTGTCAAGATGATTCTGGAAACGATAATCGTCTTGGGTGGATGGCTGTCTTCTAGACCAGGTCAGGCCACGTGCCCCTGCCTTTACATGATATTGGTTGCGGGGTTGCCATTGCCATCCGTTGCCTACCGATGCTCCGGTATATACATGTCTGGGATCCTTCTTTTCCCAATATTCTACGAACTTGGTCACCCATTCTACCCAGCGTCCGCTAGGTTCGTTTCCGCATGCCAACATGCAATAAGAGGCATAGTTGCCATATTCTTTGGTTAATGCGATGGTTTCGTTCATCAAATAGGTGTCAATAGGTTGTCCCAAACCTAATTTAGGACCATGATTGGGCCAGCTCGGACCTTCGGGTTGCAGATAGAATCCTACCCGGTCGGCAGCTATAAAAGCGGCTTCGGGAGGACAGAATGAATGGAAACGCATGTGATTCAGTCCATAACTGCGACAGATACGGAATACTCGTTCCCAACTTCTACATCCATCGGGGCGTAACCGGTCAACGGGAAGTCACAGTTCTCAACTGTTCCGCGAAGCTGAGTTTTACGCCCGTTTACATAAAACCATTTACCTTTGATTTCAAATCGGCGCATACCGAATTGTATTTCTTTTATCTCAGTTTTTTTCCCATTGGTGACTTCTGCTTTCAGTTTGTACAGGGCCGGATGAAATTCATCCCATAGCAGCATATCATTCCCCATAGGTAATACCATTTCTGTTTCCGTTACTCCTTTGTTAAGTTTGATTTCTTGTTGTATGGCGGGAACTATATGCTTTTTATCCGTATTGAACTCTCCGCTGATAATTTTATTTTTGTAATGCCTGCACCTTTGATGACGACTTTGACACGTGCCAGTTTTTGTTCCGGTTCCGGTATATTTGAATATCATCGAAATATGTTTTCGGAGTCGTTTGCAGACAGATGCGTCCTACAATACCGTTCCAGTTTCCTTGAGTTTGGTCGGTTATGCTGTGTGAATCCGGTCCAACATTGATTTCTTTGATACGATTATCCACTCGGATGGTGATAGTACATTTTCCGGGACGGACATAACGGGTTATATCATATTGATGGGGAACGCAAAGACTATTCTGCATTCCTGTCTTTTGTCCGTTCACCCATACAGTTGTTTCTATATGGGGACGTTCCAGAAACAACAAAATACGTTCACCTTTCCAGTCGGCAGGTATATTCACCTCTTTCTGATACCAAGCAGCTCCTACATAATGTTTGTCAGGAGTCAGAAAGAATGGAAATTTAATATTACCTTCTTTACGGTATTTTTCCATGTATGGATTATAATAGTAAGAACTGTCATAGAGACTGCCTGTCCATTGGGTCTTTGCGGTGACCTCATCACCTTTCAGTTTCTCGGGCATGGAGCCGGGCAGGTTGATGCAGTCATTCAATGTGTGGCTGAACCATTTTTCTTTTTCTCCATTATCCTGACGGTCTATACTGAATGACCATTTTCCGGATAAGTCAATAATTTTTTGTGCACTTAACGAGAAGCACATCCATGTTAGGCAGATTGTCAATAACGTTTTTTTCATAGTATCTTTTTACTTTGAATTTGATGTTGCTAAATTAAGGTCTTTTCATTTGCATGTAAATAGAAAGAAGTACATATAGATGGAAATTCGTATAAAATAAGGGTAATGTGCGATATATTTGTACGATTTTACATGGATATGCCTTGTATGTGCAGAAAAAAGTCCAAATCTCTTTTTATCTTTGTATGCTCACAATTAAATCATTGTATACATGAAAAAACGATTATTCAGTTTGCTCTGCTTGTTAGGGGCAGTTTCCGGATTATTTGCCGGTGATACGGCTTATTTGTTCTCTTATTTCATTAATGACAGTCGGGACGGTCTTCATTTGGCTTATAGTTTGGATGGGCTGACATGGACTCCCCTGAATCATGGAAAATCATTCTTGATACCCACGGTCGGGAAGAACCGTCTGATGCGTGACCCTAGTATTTGTCAGGCGCCGGACGGAACCTTTCACATGGTGTGGACTTCCAGTTGGACAGACCGGATTATAGGTTACGCTTCTTCTCCCGATTTAATCCATTGGAGTGAGCAGCGTTCTATTCCGGTAATGATGCATGAGCCTGCTGCACATAATTGCTGGGCACCTGAATTGTTTTATGATGAACCTTCGCAAACTTATTATATTTTTTGGGCAACGACCATTCCCGGACGTCACAAGGAAGTGCCGGTCATTGAGAGTGAGAAAGTTGAACCATCGTATTTACTATGTTACGACGAAGGATTTTAATACATTTTCTGAAACCAAACTGTTCTTTAATCCTGATTTTAGTGTGATTGATGCAGCTATTGTACGCGATCCGGTGATGAAAGACTTGATTATGGTGGTGAAGAATGAAAACTCGTTGCCGGCAGAGAAGAATTTGAGAATAACACGGACAACACGAATAGAGGATGGATTTCCTACTACTGTTTCTCCTTCTATTACAGGAGATTATTGGTGCGAGGGACCTGCGCCACTTTTTGTAGATGATGTTCTTTATGTCTATTTTGATAAATACCGTAATCATCAATATGGAGCAGTTTGCAGTCGTGATCATGGAAAGACGTGGGAAGATGTGTCTGATCGTGTATCTTTTCCAAAAGGAATCCGTCACGGAACCGCTTTTACCGTAGAGAAGGCTGTACTTGATAAATTGCTTCGTATCCATAACTTTAATCCTCTTGTTCCGGATAATATTGCTGATCCTTCTTTATCCAAATTTGGTGATACTTATTATCTTTATGGTACTACTGATATTGATAAAGGGTTGTCACAAGCAGGTACTCCTGTGGTATGGAAATCTAAAGATTTTGTAAACTGGAGTTTTGACGGGTCACATATTGTGGGATTCGATTGGCATAAAGGACATGAATATGTCAATGCTAAAGGAGAGAAAAAGACGGGATATTTTCGTTATTGGGCACCCGGTAGAGTAGTGGAGAAGAATGGTGAATATTATCTTTATACCACTTTTGTAAAACCGGATGAGAATGCACGTACCTATGTGCTGAAGTCCGACCGTCCCGAAGGTCCTTTCCTTTTTGCCGGACGTAATTCTATATCTTCTCATTCTTTGGATGGGTTTGATCAATCTTGTATTGCTCGCGTATAGAGGATCGGATCTTTGTGATGATGATGGAACTGCTTATTTATTCTGGCGCCGCCGGATGGCTGCCGTATGACTGACGATTGGCAGCATTTAACCGGTGATACTATTGTGATGAGTACAGCTCGTCAAGGGTATTCGGAAGGGCCGGTTATGTTTAAACGTAAAGGTATTTATTATTACATTTATACTTTGAGAGGGAATCAGAATTATGTAAATGCTTACATGATGAGCCGGCAGTCCCCTTTGTCGGGCTTTGAAAAGCCCGAAGGCAATGATATTTTTCTTTTTTCATCCATTGCCAATAATGTTTGGGGGCCGGGACATGGAAATGTATTTTATAATGAAGAAACAGACGATTATATTTTCGTATATTTGGAGTACGGTGACGGAGGAACTACCCGCCAAGTATATGCTAATCGGATGGAATTTAATGAGGATGGCACTATAAAGACACTTGTTCCTGATGAAAAGGGAGTTGGTTACTTGGCTGTCAGCAGGAACAGCGCGAAAATAAGGCGCTGAAAGCTTCTTTCAGTGCATCCAGCGTACGTTCTCCCCGTACTTCTAAGGTTGAAATAGAAACTCAGCCTAATTGTCCTTTGGCTGATAAAACTTCGCTTGTCAAGGTGGAACGCACACATATATATCACCCTGGAAATGCAGGCGACCAGTCTAATGGAACACGCTGGATGGCAGAAACAAATGATGATCATCCTTGGCTGATGGTGGATTTGGGTGAAGCCATGCAAGTAACGGAGTGTCAATTTGCCTTTGTACACCCTGCTGAAGGTCATGCCTGGCATCTCGAAAAATCCAATGATGGCACTAATTGGCAACCTTGTGTCGAAGTAAAAGAGGTGAAGGCATGTTCACCTCATGTGGCAACGGTGGGAGATAAAGTACGTTATTTGCGTTTGCACATAGATAAAGGTGCAGCCGGATTATGGGAATGGAAAATCTATTAAATTACTATTTTATCATGAAAAACGATTTGTGACCGTTCTTTTGGCTTGTTCTTTGGCCGGAGGACTTTTTGCACAACAGCCTTGGTTTAAA
>ENA-OQIM01000848-OQIM01000848.1-human-gut-metagenome-genome-assembly--contig:-NODE-848-length-11266-cov-3.012389_pt1 | contig 11266 bp, 21 predicted proteins | sample MGYA00242579_ERZ504744 | MGnify/ENA primary metagenome ERZ504744 (study PRJEB26092, sample SAMD00036441) | human gut metagenome | host: Homo sapiens | study: EMG produced TPA metagenomics assembly of...
CATAGTCGGTGACGATGACGGTGAGGTTCCACCTGTTCCCATTCCGAACACAGAAGTTAAGCTCACTCGTGCCCAAGATAGTTCGCTGGAAACGGCGCGTGAAAATAGGTAGTCGCCGACTTTTATATGGCCCGTTGGTCAAGCGGTTAAGACAGAGGCCTCTCACGCCTTTAACATCGGTTCGATTCCGGTACGGGTCACCATATGCACCTCTAGCTCAGTTGGTAGAGCAACTGACTCTTAATCAGTGGGCCCAGGGTTCGAGTCCCTGGAGGTGCACCAGAAAAGCCACACAGTAGCGTTGAAAAACGTGCTGTGTGGTTTCTTTTTTTGTGTCAGATGGCGAGCTTGACTACCTTTTGACTACTTTTTGCGGAGTTTTCCGATTTGCCGGAAAGATACTCGTTCAATTTATCGGCGACATGGAGCGAATCTTCTTGTTCCAGATGAGTATAAATATCGGCGGTGACCTGAATGCTGCTGTGTCCCATTAGTTTTTGTGCTGTTCGTAAGTCTACCCCTGCACGATAAAGTGTCGTTGCGTAGGTGTGCCGCAGCATGTGGGGATGCAGGGAGAACGGCACAAGGGCCGCAACGTGAGAGTTCCACAACCGGGTGAATGCGGAGCGGGTCATATCTCCGCCATCGGCGGCTGGGACGATATACCGGCTCAAGTGTGGTGTATCAAGCAAGACGGATCTGAGCTTGTCCGGGATAGGAACGACTCTGTGTGCGGCCTTTGTTTTGAGATCATCTACAGGGTCTTGCTGATTGTTCAGAAAGGTCATAGCGCGCCGGATGGTCAGAGAGCTGCTTTGAATGTCCGACCATTGCAATCCAAGCGCTTCTTCCTTACGAAGCCCGCAGTACAGACAGAGGGCGCAGAATACGCGGGCGCGTGGTTCTACGACTACATTCATCAGAATATCGACCTCATTGGGAAGCAAAGCCTTTTTCTTTTCCGCTTTAGCGTGAGGGGTGATCTTGATCCCCTCAGTGGGATTATCAATAATCAGGTGATTCAAACGTGCTTCCTCAAAAAGCTGCCGCATAGTCAAAAGAACCTTACGCTGCAGGCTTTCCGATCTGGATGCAACGCTGGTCATAACCTGTCGGATGTGAACAGCTTTTACGTTTCGGAGTTCCATGTATCCGATCTGTTCCATGATATGAAGATTATAGCTATCCCGGTACATTTTGATGGTAGAGGCTCGTAAATCGGATTTATAGTTTTTCAACCATATTTTTGCCCACTCACCAACCAAAGTGTGATCTCCGACTTCAAGCCCGGCGGTATCTTGGTTCATCAGTGCATTTGCAGCGGCATTGACTTCAGCAATCGTTTTGCCGTATACAAATTTCTGTTTTCCGCTGGACAATGTCACCTTGCGTTGATAGCGGCCATCTTTTCTTTTTTTGAGTCTTGCCATAATAAAATAAACCTCCTTTAGGTACACTTTGACAAGCCTACCCAAAAGAGGTATAATCACAGTGTCGGTTGTGACTGCTCTTTTTGAGTAAGCCAATCTATTTGAACGCTCTCGGTGTTGGTAGCACCGGGGGCGTTTTTTTCGTTTATAAGCAATTAAAATCTATGCCTTTGCAATCAGTCCAATAATGTACTGCTTTTTCAACAAATTCTTCTTCAAGGTTGAAATACTCGGCAATCTCCCAATTTTCTGTCATGCCCATCTTGTAGCAATTCAGAATTTCGTTAACAGGGAGATACTTTTCGACAGAAGCAGCAAATGCCCGATGCTCTGCCTGTTCTTTTACCTCAAAGGGACTATAGGCGCGGTAAAAAGCGCCGCTCATGTAATGCCCTGCTTCATGTGCCAGCACAGTGCGTTCCTGTGCGGCGGTCTTGCATTTGCTGCGATCAATGACAAGGAAATTGTCAAAGAACGCGATTGCGAAATTGTTTTTGAGTTTAACATCCACAACGTCTACGTTCAAAGCTTCCAGATCATCATACATACAGCAAACGGCTGTGTTCATGCATTACACACCTGATTTCTTTTTTTTGTTCCGCTCGGCCTTTGCGCGCATAGCGACCATAAGATCGTCAATATCATCGGGGGTAAGATCATCCTTTACATCCCCATAAAAAGCAATCAGTTCATCCTTGACAGCCTGATTCTCATTTTGAGAGTCGGGCTGTTTTTCTTTTGAATCGGCATTCCCTAAAAGATAATCAACAGAAACACCGTAAAAATCAGCGATTTCATTCACATAGCGTCGATAGGACTTGTTACGTCCATTCAGCCAGTTTGTGATGACATTGGGGTGAATTCCAAGATGCTCCGCAAGTTCTTTCTTGGCACCGTGCCGTGGCCCGATGCACTCAATGATTCTTTCTAACAATATATCCATACTACACCGCCTGATTTTGTGCATAAAAGACAAAACCACACAAAACACGCAAAGTGCCGTTGACACCAAACAAAATGCGTGGTATAGTATAGCCATACCACACAAAACACACAACAAACAAAACTGCTTTGTGTGATATGGACAGGTGGTTTTGTGATTTGTTTGATTTGCACTATTATCATATCACAAAACCAAACAAAACACAACTATAAATCTATACAAAGAAAGGAGGACGTTCATGGGGGAACTGTATACCTGCAAGGATGTAGCAGAACGGTACGGTGTTCAGATCATTACCGTATGGGAGTGGATTCGTAAGAAGAAGCTCGGTGCAATCAAAATCGGAAAGGAGTACAGGGTCAGCGCTGAAGACATCAAAGCGTTTGAGCGCTCCCGGCGGACGATTTGATTTTGAAGATGCCGCATCAACAAGTGGGGGAGGTGAATTTGGGTGGACGAAATGGTTGATAAGACTGCTTGACATTCTGGCTGATAAATTAACTGAGCGCCTGAGCGCAGGACACAAAGAACTGTACACTGCAAAAGAGCTTGCAGAGCGGTACGGGGTATCATGCGCCACGATTCGCAGCAAGATGGCTGCCGGAGAGTTTGGAGAACTCGTTAGTGTCGGCGAGAGAACGCGGCTTGTGCCGTGGGCAGGAGTGCAGGCTTACGAATCTACACACACAGGAATAAGCGCAAAAGGGACTTCGGAAAAGCACAGGGCCGTTTCGCATGGCAATCCGGGTCCGATTTGACAAATAAAAAGGCACCGTCCCGTTGCAGCAGGACGATGCCGAAAGGTGCGATGCGCCGAACCGCTTCAAGGAAAGGCTGCATCATCGTTTTTTAGTGTAACTTATTTCTGGCTGGAAATCAAGTACAAGAGAAAGTTTGTAGCTATGACCTATGAGGAACAGATTTCTTTGTTTGAAGCACTTGCGCTGAATGGTGCATGGAGCAACGCGGCCTGCACCGGCTACTGTCTGCTGGCTATGCAGAGAGCCGGGCTTGACAAGAAGACCATCGAAAAGGTGCTGCATGAACTGCACTGGGCATTCGATGACACCAGCGTTGAGCAGGCCGAGAAGATCTATTGCGGTGGGGAGGAGTAAAGATGCAGGAATTGTTGATGTTCATGTACCACCTCACCCCCGAACAGGCGGCGGCTCGTGTCCCGCTGTTCCAGTTCTGGCTGACCGCTTTTGGAGCGGCTCTGCTGATCTGGCTGGACAGTAAGGGCGTGTTCGATGGTTTTGGAGCATGGCTCGCCTGTGTCCTCCGTGATACACGGGTAGGCGATCTGCTCCGAAAGTTTATGTGATTTCGGGCTTGTCCCGGTTGTTTTTTCTGAAAGAAAAGGAGATTTCAATGAAGTACGGAAGAAGTTTGCAGGAGCTGGCGATTGAGCTTGACCGGCAGGCCAAGGTCAAAAAGGACTACGTTGCCACGGCGGGTGCTATGCAGATGACCGCCGTCAACGAGAACTTTGACCTCGTGATCGGAAACACTCCGTTCCAGCTGAACGAGAATGCCCACCGTCAGTTGGGATTGCAGCTGAAGATTCCAGCACCCTACTATGAGCGGATGCGGGCAGAGAACCCCGGCTTGCTGATGGCAAACGTCAATGGCTGGTTCCAGCAGTCCCCGGACACCCGCCGCATGGTGCGTACCCTTGACGGAACAGCTCGCGCCATCCTCTCCGACCGCTACCGTCGCATCGACAACTACGAGGTCGCCCAGACGGTCCTGCCGATTATTTCTGAAATGCAGGGCGCCCGCATTGAAAGCTGTGAGCTGACCGATACCCGCATGTACATCAAGGTGGTCAATGAGCGCATCCAGACCGAGGTGGTGCCGGGGGACATTGTTCAGGCCGGCATCCTGATTTCCAATTCTGAGGTCGGCATGGGCAGTGTTTCCGTGAAGCCGCTGATTTACCGTCTTGTCTGTACCAATGGCATGGTGGCGGATGTGGGTGTTGGCAAGCGCCATGTTGGCCGCATCAATGAAAGCGTGGATGGCGATTTCGGGATTTTCCGGGATGAGACCATCGAAGCCGACGACCGGGCGTTCCTGATGAAGATTGAGGACACCGTCCGGGCGGCGGTCGATGAAGCCCGGTTTAATGCGCTGGTGCAGAAACTCCGGGATGCCAAGGAAGCGCCCATTCTCCCGGCGGCGGCTCCCAAGGTGGTTGAGCTTGCGGCCAAGGAGTTCAACATCCGCCAGAACGAGAGCGAGGGCATTCTGGGGCATCTTATCGCGGGCGGTGACCTTTCCCTTTATGGTCTGGCAAACGCTGTCACACGGCACGCGCAGGACGTGCAGAGCTACGACCGCAGTACTGAACTGGAAGCCACCGGCTACAAGATCATCACCATGCAGCCCTCGCTGTTGAAGCGCTGGAATGAGGAGGTGAGTACCGTATGAGCGGCAGACACATGAATGCCCGGCCCAAAAGGCTGACCCGCAAGCAGAAAGAAGCCCTTTCTGCACATGGCTGGGATTCCCGGCAGTACCTTTTCATTCAGGACAGCCCGGATGCCGGCGGCTGGGTTCTGATGAACAAGACCACCGGCCATTATGTAATATTCAAAAATTGAAAGGAGAGTGCAATATGGCACAGGATACTGCATTGCAGGTCATTGAACTTCAGCAGTTGCCTATCATTGTCGAGCGGCTTCACAGCGTAAAGGCCGACATTGAGCGGCGCACTGCCGAAGCCACCTCGCTGATCTGCACCGAAGAAACCTATAAGAGCGTCAAGGATGCCCGCGCGCAGTTGACCAAGGAATTCAAAGAGTACGAAGCCCAGCGCACGGCCATCAAGAGCAAAATCCTTGAACTACAATGTCTTTGAGAAAGTCTACCGGGAGTGCGTGACGGCACCGTTCCAGCAGGCAGATGCCGAGCTGAAGCAGAAAATCACGGATGTGACCTCTGGCATTGTGGCTCAGAAGACGGAAGCGCTCATGGACTACTACGGCGAACTGGTGGAAGCCGCCGACATTGATTGGCTGGATGATCTGACCTACCGCCCGAAAGTCAACATGAGCGACAGCCTGACCTCTTTGAAAAAGCAGGCAAAGGCATTCGTGGACGGCATTGTGGCCGACGTGGCCGCAATCGAGGGCATGGACAACGCCGCCGAGATCATGGTGGAGTACCGCAGCAATTTGGATTTACCCACCGCCATCAAGACCGTGGCCGACCGGCACAAAGCGCTGGAAGAACAGCGGCGGCGGGAAGAAGAGTGCCGCGCCCGGCAGGCAGAGCGGGAAGCCGCTGCCGAAAAAGCCCGCGCCGCTGTTGTGGCAGCTTCGGCGGTTGACCTGCCGCCCGGTGCAGGAACCGTCCGAATTGCCGGAAGCCGGCACTCAGCCGGAACCCCAGCCCGAACTTCAGCCCACCCCGGCGGCTGAGCCTATCCTGATGACCCGCTTCTATGCAAAGGCACCAAGGCCCAGCTCGTTGGTTTGAAGCATTATCTTGAAAAGGAAGGTATTGAATATGGCAACGCCTAATAATCAACTGCCAGCGCGGCAGAAACCCAAGTTCTCCGTAGCAATCACCACCAAGGGCTACCAGTCCTTGATTTCCAACACTCTGCGCGACCCTGCCCGCGCCCGCCGCTTTACGGCCAGCATTACCTCGGCGGTGGCCGTCAATCCCGCCCTGCAGGAATGCGATGCCGGCACGATTCTGGCGGGTGCCTGCTTGGCGAAAGCCTGAACCTCAGCCCGTCCCCTCAACTGGGGCAGTACTACCTCGTGCCTTTCAAGCAGAAAGCCAAGTATGACCGCAGCGGCAGGATGATCCGCCCGGAGAGCGTCACGGCCACCTTTGTTTTGGGCTATAAGGCTATATCCAGCTGGCCCTGCGCAGCGGCCAGTACAGGGAACTTGACGTGATGGAAATCAAAGAGGGTGAGTACCTCGGCAAAGACTCCACGACCGGCAAGGCCAAGTTCCAGTTTATCGAGGACGACGATCAGCGGGATGCACTGCCCACGGTAGCTATATGCCTACTTCGAGTACCTCAACGGCTTCCGCAAGGCGCTGTATTGGTCGAAAGAGAAGATGATGACCCACGCCGATACCTATTCCAAGGCTTTCAGCCGTAAGAGCTATGAAGACCTGATGGCGGGCAAAGTCCCGGAGAGCGAGATGTGGAAGTACTCCTCGTTCTGGTACAAGTCGTTCAACGACATGGCAAAGAAAACCATGCTTCGCCAGCTTATTTCCCGCTGGGGTGTTATGAGCATCGAAATGATGAAAGCCATGGAGAGCGACAATGCCGTGGCAACGGTGGCCGACAACAACGAGATCGTCACTGAGCCGGAACCGATGCCCGACGCATCCGAACAGCCGGAACTGCATACCGGGAAGCCTGAGGTGGGCGATGGGCAGGCATTGCCCCATGTGGACATTGCTCAGAGCGAACCCACGACCGCAGAGCCGGTGGTTGACCTCAGCTCGTTATGATCGACTACAACATCATCGCAACTGGCAGTAAAGGCAATGCGGTGGTGATTGACCAAAAAATCCTGATTGACTGCGGCGTTTCGTTCAAGGCGCTGTCGAAAGTATACCGGGCGTTGAAGCTGGTCCTGCTCACTCACATTCACAGTGACCACTTCCAGCCGACAACGCTCCGGCTTTTGGCAGAAAACCGCCCCACGCTCCGTTTTGCGTGCTGTGCATGGCTGTGCAAGCCGCTGGTGGATGCAGGGGTGCCGGTCTCGCAGATTGATGTTCTGGAGCCGGGACACATGTACGGATACGGCATCTGCAACGTCAGGCCCGATATGGTCAAGCACAATGTTCCGAACTGCGGGTGGAAAGTCTGGCTCCACTCCGGGAAGCTGTTTTACTGCACAGACATGAACAATTTGAACGGCATCACGGCTCCAAACTATGACCTGTACATGGTGGAAGCTAACTATGCTGATGAGGAAATCCAAGCCAAAATTGCAGAGAAAAAGCTGAACGGTGAGTACATTTACGAGCTGGGCGTGCTGCACAACCACATGAGCCTTGCCAAGATCAATGACTGGCTATATGCCAACATGGGGCAGAACAGCGCCTATATCTATATGCACTGCCATCAGGACAAGGAGGATGCCACATGACCGGGCGGCTGGTGGACATGGCTTTTACTCAACGGGAAACAGCGGGTCACGCTGGAAATCAACGGCGACTTCCGGGAAATCTGGGACAGGCTCCATCAGGAGCCGGTTCTGGACGTGGAAATCAAAAAGCACAGGGAAAAGCGCAGCCTGTCGGCAAATGCGTATTTCCACGTTCTGTGCAACAAGATTTCTGCGGAGACCGGCGAGAGCGAGGATGCCGTGAAGCGGCGTCTCGTGGTTTCGTATGGAGCGCTTGCCCGCGACAAGGACGGCAAGCCTGTTGGCCTGAAACTCCCGCCGACCGTAGATCCCAGCGACTTTTACCCTTATGTCCGGCTCTATGAAACCCGGCAGGAAAACGGGAAAGACTACTCCTGCTATTTTGTCTACAAGGAAAGCCACAAGATGGATTCAAAGGAATTTGCTCATCTTGTGGACGGCACAATCGAAGAAGCCAAGGAACTGGGCATCCAGACGGATACCCCGGAACAGCTGGCTCGTTACAAAGAAGAATGGTCGAAATGACCGGAAAGGACAATCATAATGGAAATGGTTTCTATCCCGCTGGGGCAGTATGAGGAATTTCTTTCATTGCGGCTGGAACTGCACCTGATCTACACCAAGTGCCGCAAAGAGGGGGCTTATGCAGCGGTACTTTCACTGAAGACATGATGAAGATGCTGCATCCTGATCTCATGCCGATGCCTCCTGCGCAGTGCCCGGAGATGCCGATGAAAGTGCCTGAGGTGATGCCCGATGCTTAACAGCTGTGATTTTCAGGGGCGGCTGGCCGCTGATCCTGAACTGCGGACCACCCAGACGGGAAAGCAGGTGGCAAGTTTCCGCATGGCGGTTGACCGGGATATGGTGGATGCCAACGGTCATCGTCCTACGGACTGGCTCACCTTTACCGCATGGGGCAAGACGGCGGAGTTCGTCAGCAGGTATTTCCGCAAGGGGAGCGCCGCTGTGGTTCATTCCCGCTGCCAGACGCGGCAGTATGAGGATAAGAACGGAAACAACCGCACGGCGATTGAGTTCGTGGTGGACAACATCTATTTTGCGGGGCCGAAGCAGGACAACCAGCAGGGGACCGTGGATGATGGCGGGACGAACCCGCCACCGGCCACCTATCGGAATCAGCAGCCGCAGCCCCAGCAGATGGGCTTTGCCACCCAGAGCCAGCGCCAACAGTGCAGGGAGCCGCCGATCATCCTGGCAATGTTCAGGTCAGCCAGAGCTTTTCTCAGGGCAGCGACGATGATTTCTCGGTTCTGGACGATGCCGATGATCTGCCGTTCTAACCGAGGTAAGGGGGTGGTTGGATGGTAAAGCCAGACAACTACGTTATGCTTCTGGGCTGGATGCGCACTGAATTGAACCTCAAAGGAAACGAATTGAACTTATATGCAATAATCTACGGATTTACGCAAGATGGCGAAACTGAATTTTCGGGAAGCATCCGCTACATGCAGGAATGGCTTGGAGCGGAAAGCAAGCAGACCGTGTTCAATACGCTGGATAAGCTCATCAAAAAAGGCTGGTTCAAAAACGCACAGAGGTTGTAAATGGCATCAAGCACAATTATTATCTGGCGGCTCCGAGGGGTAGTCTAAAAATTAGACCACCCCAGTCCAATTTTTATACCGGGGTAGTCCAAAATTTAGACCACCCTAGTCCAAATTTTAGACCTAATAATATAGAAGATAATATAGAAGATATTCTAGTTATAGAGGACGGCGGCACCCGCAAAAAAGACCCACGGCTGGATGCAGACCTGAGCAAGATAATCAATGCGTATCAGGCCAATATTGGAACCTGGCCGCGTATCTTGACGGACGACCTACAGCGCTGGAGAGAACAGTTCAGCACAGAAATGTTGCTTTTGGCGATTTCTGAGGGTGCAAAGAACGGCGCCCATAAGTGGAGCTATATTGAATCTATATTAAGGCGATGGAAAAAAGACAACATCAAAACTCCCGGTGACTTTGAAGCGTGGGAAGCACAGCGAAAGCCCTCAACTGGGCAACAGCCGAAACGCTCTGCGGCCGAGGATTATGATGAAATCTTTAGAGAACTCTTAGGAGGCTCAGCGTGACAGACAAAAAACTGAAAGAACTGCTGATAGTGATTGACAATCGCTATGGCCGTGTTCGCAGCAAAGAAGATCGTATAATCGATCTCAAAACTTGTGTTCAGGCATTCGGCATGGTTCCTGACGAAATTGTAGAAAAGGCACTATATGCTGCATTTGCGAAGTGCCGGTTTCCGAATCAGATCATTGTTGACTGGTGTGAGGAAAATTAAAAAGCTGCAGGCTACTGTAAAGCCCTCGGCAAACGACCTCTGGGCGCAGGCGGCGACCGCCGCCCGGCAGATTACGGCAAACCTGTACTACATGACTCACGGCGGGCTGGTAACTCCTACCGGGAAGCTCACCGGGGAGGACTTCAAGACCCGCAATGCTGAGATTTTCGCCACCCTGCCGGTGGCGGTGCAGCGCTGGGCTGGCTCTCCGGCAGAGCTGAGCACGACCTTTGGCCGTGACAGCGCAGACCTGCTCCAGTTCGTGAAGCCGGGCTTCATTCGGGCTGTACAGGATGCCCCGGTTGAGAATTTGAAGCCCCCGGCACTGCCCGGCGGGGCAAAGGCTCAGATTGGAGGTTGAAATGCAGTTTCGTTCTATCGTGTCGCTGGCCTGTGCAGTCAGCCTTTTTACCGGCAGCGCTCTTGCCAGCGCGGTCTATGCCCGCCGGGTGGATGAACTCACCATGGAGAGGGACATTTACGCCAGCCGGGAAGAAAACTGGATGAACAAGGCCGTGGAGCGCAAGGAAACCATTGAGCAGTTGCAGACCGAGGTTGAGCAGCTCACGGACACCATTGCCGCAGATCAGAGCATTGCCCTTACATACGCAGGGGAGTTTCACTGCACAGCCTACTGCTCCGAGGAATACCCGCATATCTGCGGGGAGGGGCAGGGCATCACTTCCAGCGGCGCAAAGGTTCAGCCGGGCGTGACGGTGGCCGCAGACACCAGCATCTTTCCCTATGGCACGGTCATTCTGATTGAGGGCGTAGGGATGAGAGTGGTACAGGATACCGGCTCGCTCATCAAGGAAAATGCCTTAGATGTGGCCGTAGGTACCCATGCGGAAGCGATTGCGTGGTCTGGCTGGGGTTCTCACAAGGTCTGGATTGTGACGGGAGGTGAGACGGATGCCGCTGAATGAGTACGGCGAAAAGCTGGATTCCAACGGTTATGCGCCCAGCATCCTGCATGATAAGCCGGTCTGCCTGATCTGCGGGCGGTATGGTACAGCACGGCATGAGGTGTACTTCGGGAGTGCCTACCGGGCAAAGAGCAAGCGTCTAGGCCTGTGGGTGACGCTTTGCCCGTGGTGCCATCAGAACGGCCCGACCGCCATCCACAACAACCGTGATGCTGATCTCCGGCTGAAGCGCTGGGCGCAGAAAAAGGCTATGGAACACTACGGCTGGCCGGAAGCCAGGTTTATTCAGGAATTTGGGAGGTCGTATTTATGAGTGAAAAATGCCCGATTATTGCTATTGATCCGGGCAACAGGCAGAGCGCCTACTGCGTTATCGACTGCAACACATTGAGGCCGCTGGAGTTCGGCAAGTCGATAACGAAGAATTGCGCAACAAGCTGGTTTTCGCCAATGAACAGGGCTGGCAGTGGGCGGTCATTGAATGGTGGCTTCCTACGGAATGGCCGTGGGCAGGGAATGTGTTTGA
>ENA-OQIM01000851-OQIM01000851.1-human-gut-metagenome-genome-assembly--contig:-NODE-851-length-11248-cov-3.218955_pt1 | contig 11248 bp, 10 predicted proteins | sample MGYA00242579_ERZ504744 | MGnify/ENA primary metagenome ERZ504744 (study PRJEB26092, sample SAMD00036441) | human gut metagenome | host: Homo sapiens | study: EMG produced TPA metagenomics assembly of...
TACACACACAACACACAAAACGAAACCACAAAACAACACACCAAAAAGAAAAGGAGACAACAAAATGAAACAGCAGGTACTGGATTGTTTTGCAAAACTGTTCGGGGGAGAGGGCGACATCCGCACCTACTTCGCACCTGGACGTGTGAACCTGATCGGTGAGCACACCGATTACAACGGAGGCCACGTATTTCCATGCGCACTGACCATCGGAACCTACATGGCAGCAAGAAAACGTGACGACAGAAAGCTTCGTTTTTACTCTATGAACTTTGAAAAACTCGGCGTGGTGGAATCTTCGCTCGATGAGTTTCAGATGGGCAAAGAAGGCAACTGGACCGCATATCCGAAGGGAATGATGTGGGCATTTTGCCAGAAGGGCTTCCCGGTAGAGCAGGGCTTCGATATCGTGCTCTACGGAAACATTCCGAACGGCTCCGGCCTTTCCTCTTCCGCATCCGTTGAGACCGTAACCGGCGTAATGCTGCGTGACATGTTCGGCTACGACACCATCTCCATGATCGACATTGCTCTGTACGGCCAGTTCTCCGAGAACAATTACAACGGCGTCAACTGCGGTATCATGGATCAGTTCGCCATCGCCATGGGCAAAAAGGACTGTGCGATCTTCCTTGACACCAGCGATCTGAAATATGAGTACGCACCGGTTAAACTGGAAGGCGCAAGAATTGTCATCTCCTGCAGCAACAAGAAACGCGGCCTTGGCGACTCCAAATACAACGAGCGCCGCAGCGAGTGCGAGACTGCTCTGGCTGAGATTCAGAAAGTCAAAGACATCAAGAGCCTTGGCGAGCTGACCGAGGAAGAGTTTGAGGCAGTGAAAGATGCCATCAAAGATCCGGTCCGCCAGAAACGTGCAAAACATGCTGTTTACGAGAACCAGAGAACCGTTCAGGCCGTTGCAGCTTTAAAGGCAAACGACATCGCAAAATTCGGCGAGCTGATGAACGCATCCCACGTTTCCCTGCGTGATGACTATGAGGTAACCGGCATCGAGCTGGATACTCTTGTGGAAGAAGCATGGAACTGCCCGGGTGTCATCGGATCCCGTATGACAGGCGCAGGCTTCGGCGGATGCACCGTCAGCATCGTAAAAACAGAAGATATTGACAACTTCATCGCAAAAGTAGGCGCAGCTTACAAAGAAAAAATCGGCTATGCCGCAGACTTCTACGTCGTAGACATCGGAGACGGCGCAGGCGTATTAAAATAAGAAATAAAAAAGCTGGATCGGCAGCAGGGAGGAAGCTACAGTGATTAACGAGAGTATTGCAAAACTGGTAAAATATGGAGAAAATGCCGGTCTTGTTTCGGGACTGGATAAAATCTATGCGACAAACCGGATTCTGGAAGTCATGCAGATTTCCGATTACGAAGAGCCGGAGCAGATTCCGGAGACCCCGGATCTGGAAGAGACTTTAAATGAACTGCTTGATGATGCAGCTAAGCGCGGTCTTCTCGAACACAACAGCGTCGTTTACCGCGATCTGTTCGATACGAAACTGATGGACTGCCTGATGCCGCGCCCGGGAGAGGTGGTAAAGAAGTTTGAAGAACTCTATGCGAAGAGCCCGCAGGAGGCAACCGATTACTTCTACAAACTGAGCCAGGATTCCAACTACATCCGCAGATATCGCATCGCAAAGGATATCCGCTGGAGCGTACCGAGTGCCTACGGCGATATCGATATCTCGATCAACCTCTCCAAACCGGAGAAGGACCCGAAGGCGATCGCGGCTGCAAAACTGGCAAAACAGAGCGGTTATCCGAAATGCCTGCTCTGCAAGGAGAATGTGGGCTATGCGGGACGCGTCAACCACCCGGCGCGCCAGAACCACCGCATCATTCCGCTGACGATCAATCAGACGGAGTGGGGATTCCAGTACTCGCCATATGTGTATTACAATGAGCACTGCATCGTGTTCAATTTCCAGCATAACCCGATGAAGATCGAGCGCGCGACCTTTGTGAAGCTGTTTGACTTTATCAAGCTGTTTCCTCACTACTTCATCGGTTCCAATGCGGATCTGCCGATTGTGGGAGCTCCATTTTAAGCCACGATCATTATCAGGCGGCCACTATACTTTCGCAATGGCGAAAGCGCCGATCGAGCGCCATTTTACCATCAAAGGATACGAGGATGTGGAAACCGGCATCGTCAAATGGCCGCTGTCCGTCATCCGGATCCGCCACAAAGATGAGAAACGGCTGATCGATCTGGCAGAGCATATCCTGAACTGCTGGAGAGGTTACACGGATGAGGATGCGTTTGTATTCGCCGAGACTGACGGAGAGCCGCACAACACGATCACGCCGATCGCAAGAAAAGTGGGCGATACGTTCGAACTCGATCTGGCACTGCGCAACAACATCACGACGGACGAATGCCCGCTCGGTGTTTACCATCCGCATGCACAGTATCATCACATCAAAAAAGAGAACATCGGCCTTATTGAGGTTATGGGACTTGCGATTCTGCCGGCGCGCTTAAAAGATGAGCTGGAAGAGCTTTCCAAATGCCTCGTAGAGGGAAAAGATGTCCGCGCTGTCGCAGAGCTGGAGAAACATGCCGACTGGGTAGACGAATTCCTGCCGCGCCATCCGGAGCTGAACAGCGAAAATGTGATGGATATCCTGAAAGAGGAAGTCGGAAAAGTCTTTGTCGCGTACTCGAGGATGCCGGCGTTACAAGTGCACCGAGGAAGGCAGAAGTGCATTTGCAAAATTCATGGAAACGTTGTAGAATAAACTAAATGCTTCAATTAACCCGCTGCGGCAAAAAAGCAGCAGCGAAGGAAAACATGGAGGATACAAAAATGAAAATCTTAGTTACTGGCGGTGCAGGCTATATTGGAAGCCACACCTGTGTGGAACTGCTGAACGCAGGCTATGACGTTGTTGTCATGGACAACCTTTACAATGCAAGCGAGAAAGCCATCGAGCGTGTAGAACAGATTACCGGAAAGAAAGTAACCTTCTACAAAACCGATATGCTGGACCGCGAAGGCGTAAAGAAAATTTTCGACAACGAGAAAATTGACGCTGTCATCCATTTCGCAGGCTTAAAAGCAGTCGGCGAGTCCGTACATAAACCGATTGAATATTATCACAACAACATGACCGGAACCCTGATTCTCTGCGATGAGATGAGAAACCACGGCGTAAAGAACATCATCTTCAGTTCTTCTGCAACCGTATACGGCAATCCGGCACAGATTCCGATCACCGAGGAGTGCCCGAAGGGAACCCCGACCAACCCATACGGCTGGACAAAAAGCATGCTCGAGCAGGTTCTGACCGACATCCACACCGCAGATCCGGAATGGAATGTTATCCTGCTTCGTTACTTCAACCCGATCGGAGCGCATAAGAGCGGCCTTATCGGAGAGGATCCGAAGGGCATCCCGAACAACCTGCTTCCGTATGTCGCACAGGTTGCCATCGGAAAACTCGAGTGCATCGGCGTTTTCGGTGATGATTACGATACTCCGGATGGAACTGGTGTCCGCGATTACATCCATGTTGTTGACCTGGCACGCGGCCATGTAAAAGCCATCCAGAAACTGGCTGACAACGAGGGCGTTTCCATTTACAACCTCGGAACCGGCAAAGGCTACAGCGTACTCGATGTGATCCACGCATTCGAGAAAGCATGCGGCCATCCGCTGAAATACGAAATCAAACCGCGCCGTGACGGTGATATCGCAACCTGCTACTCCAAATGCGACAAAGCAAAAGAGGAGCTTGGCTGGGAGGCTGAGTACGGCATCGAGGAGATGTGTGCCGATTCCTGGAACTGGCAGCAGAAGAATCCGAACGGATATAACGACTAATGTAATGTGAGTGTTATCTGGCGGTCCGCCGATACTTGAAAGAGTGTCGGCGGGCCGTTTTTGTATAGATAAATTCAGTCTTTTTTCACAAAGTCCGGCTTGCTAATTAAGAGGGAATCCGATATAATGTAAGAGTTAAAGTGTCCGTAAAAAAAGAGGGGCGGTTTGACATACAAGGAGGAAAAGCATGGACGATAGAAAAAATCAGAACCGGGAACCAGAAAACGGCTCCGGGGGAGGACCGAAAAACAGACAGACGATACTCATTATCCTGATCTGCCTCCTCGTCAGCCTGATGGTGATGGGACTTCTGAACAATGCCCTTGGGGGAATTACTTCCGAGGATCTTGACTATAGCAAATTCCTGGACATGGTAAACAACGATGAAGTGCAGGAAGTTGTCTTGAAATCGGGAACACTGACCGTAACGCCGAAAGACCAGAAATCGGAGGGAATCACCTATCAGGTAACGATGATGGGAGATGAGCAGGAGCTGGTCGATCTGTTACAGGAGAAAGGCATTACGTACCACAAAGATCCGCCGGATTCTACCGGAACGATCATTTACACATTGCTGACCGTCATTCTGCCGGTTGTGATGCTTGTCGCTGTCATGGTATGGGTGATGCGCAGCATGAACAAAGGCGGCGGAGTCATGGGCGTAGGAAAGAGCAGAGCAAAGGCCTACGTACAGAAAGAAACCGGCGTGACATTCCGCGATGTTGCGGGACAGGACGAGGCAAAAGAATCGCTCCAGGAGGTTGTGGATTTCCTGCATAACCCTGGAAAATACACGACAATCGGTGCAAAACTTCCGAAAGGAGCGCTTCTTGTAGGCCCTCCTGGAACCGGAAAAACACTGCTTGCCAAAGCCGTAGCCGGTGAGGCGCATGTACCGTTTTTCTCGATGTCCGCTTCGGAATTTGTCGAGATGTTCGTCGGTGTCGGTGCATCGCGTGTGCGTGACCTGTTTGAGGAAGCAAAGAAAAACGCACCGTGCATCATCTTTATCGATGAGATCGATGCGATCGGAAAGAGCCGTGACAACAGCTACAACAGCAACGACGAGCGGGAGCAGACGTTAAACCAGCTCCTCGCCGAGATGGATGGATTCGACAGCTCCAAGGGTATTCTGATCCTTGCGGCCACAAACCGCCCGGAGGTTCTTGACCCGGCGCTGCTGCGTCCAGGCCGTTTTTGACCGGCCGGATTATCGTAGAAAGACCGGACCTGAAAGGCCGTGTGGAAATCCTGAAAGTACACGCCAAGAACGTATCGCTCGATGAGACGGTTGATCTCGACGGCATCGCACTTGCGACATCGGGAGCCGTTGGTTCTGATCTTGCAAATATGATCAACGAAGCAGCGATTCTTGCGGTCAAGAACGGAAGAAAAGCTGTTTCCCAGAAGGATCTTCTCGAGGCAGTCGAGGTTGTCCTCGTCGGAAAAGAGAAGAAGGACCGCATCTTAAGCCAGGAAGAGCGAAAGATCGTTTCCTACCACGAGGTAGGCCACGCACTTGTTACTGCATTGCAGAAGGATTCCGAGCCGGTACAGAAAATCACGATTGTGCCGCGTACGATGGGTGCGCTCGGCTACGTCATGCAGGTGCCGGAGGAGGAGAAATACCTTAACACGAAGAGCGAACTCGAGGCGATGATCGTCGAGTGCCTCGGTGGAAGAGCGGCAGAGGAGATCGTATTCGGCAACGTGACAACGGGAGCTTCGAATGATATCGAGAAAGCGACGAAGATTGTCCGCGCGATGATCACGCAGTACGGTATGTCGGAGAAATTCGGTCTGATCGGTCTTGCGACCCAGCAGAATCAGTACCTCGACGGAAGAATGGTCTTAAACTGCGGCGATGCCACAGCAACCGAAATCGACCACGAGGTCATGAAGATCTTGAAAGAGTCGTATGAGCAGGCAAAAGAACTTCTGGCAGCTAACCGCGATGCGATGGATGAAATCGCAGCTTACCTGATCCAGAAAGAGACGATCACCGGAAAAGAATTTATGGAGATTTTTTCATCAGGTGATTGCAAAACGGAATGGAAACGTGGAAGAAGCGGTTGAAAATCCAGAAAATACAGAAACAGAAAATACAGCACTTCCGGAGGCGGATTTTACCGTAAATCCAGAAGTATAAAAAGAAAGCGAAAAGGCCCGGCGGGAGCAGAGAAAACGATCTCTGCACGCTGGGCATTTTCAACATTACAGTCCCAAAAAGAGGAGGGTCATATGGCGTTTGATATCCAGGAAGAACTGAAAAAACTGCCGGGGAAACCCGGCGTCTATCTGATGCACGACGCGGACGATACAATTATCTACGTAGGAAAGGCGATTTCGCTGAAAAACCGTGTCCGCCAGTATTTCCAGACGAGCCGCAACAAAGGGCCGAAGATTGAGCGGATGGTCACGCATATCGCCCGCTTTGAGTATATTGTGACGGATTCCGAACTGGAGGCGCTCGTGCTGGAGTGTAACCTTATCAAAGAGCACCGTCCGAAATACAATACGATGCTGAAAGATGACAAGGCGTACCCGTACATTAAGGTGACCGTGAACGAGGATTTTCCACGCATTCTGTTTTCCCATCAGATGAAGAAGGACAAGGCGAAATATTTCGGCCCGTACACGAGTGCCGGAGCTGTGAAAGATACGATCGAACTGTTGCGGAAGCTGTACGATATCCGTTCCTGCAATAAGAGCCTGCCAAAGGAGATCGGCAAGGACCGCCCGTGTCTTTACTATCACATCCACCAGTGTAAGGCGCCGTGCCAGGGATACATTTCCAAAGAAGAGTACGGCGAGCAGATCAAAAAGGCGATCAGTTTTCTGAATGGAAATTACAATGACATGATCAAAGAGCTGACTGGAAAAATGACGGAGGCGGCTGAGGAGATGCGGTTCGAGCAGGCGGCGGAGTACCGTGATCTGATCGATAGCGTGCGCAGGATCGGCGAGCGGCAGAAGATTACGAACAGTGACGGCGAGGACAAGGATGTCATTGCGCTTGCGATGGACAAAGAGGATGCGGTGGCGCAGGTCTTCTTTATCCGGAACGGAAAGCTGATCGGGCGGGAGCATTATTATCTGCGGATCGGCGAGGAGGAGCAGAAAAGCGAGGTGCTGCTCACGTTTATGAAACAGTTCTATTCCGGCACGCCGTTCATCCCGCGGAATCATGATTTCCGAGGAGATTGCCGAGCAGGAGCTGATGGAAGAGTATTTAAGCAGCAAACGGGGCCAGAAGGTCCGCATCCGCGTGCCGAAAAAGGGCAGCAAGGAAAAAATGGTGGAACTGGCAGAGCGGAACGCACAGATCGTTCTCGACCAGGACCGCGAGCGGATCAAGCGGGAAGAGGGTCGGACGGTCGGTGCCGTAAAAGAGATCGCCAGATGGCTGAACCTACCGTCGATCGACCGCATCGAGGCGTACGATATCTCCAATATCAGCGGTTTCCAGTCGGTCGGCTCAATGATCGTCTACGAGAAAGGAAAGCCAAAGCGCGCCGATTACCGAAAATTCAAGATCAATCCGTCGAGGGACCGAACGATTACGCCAGTATGAAAGAGGTCTTAAGCCGCCGTTTTCTGCGCGGCATCCAGGAGGACAGCGGTTTCGAGCGGCTGCCGGACCTGATCATGATGGACGGCGGACGCGGCCAGGTTAACATTGCGCTTGAGGTGCTTGAAGAAATGGATCTTGCGATTCCGGTCTGCGGTATGGTAAAGGACGACAAGCACCGCACGAGGGGGCTGTATTTCCGAAACGTGGAAATCCCGATCGACCGGAACAGCGAGGGCTTCAAACTGATCACACGCGTGCAGGACGAGGCGCACCGCTTTGCAATCGAATACCACCGCCTGCTGCGGAGCAAGGGTCAGGTCCACTCGATTCTCGACGACATCCCGGGCATCGGGCCGACAAGAAGGAAAGAACTGATGCGCACTTTCAGGGAATTGATGATATCAAGGCGGCAACCGTGGAAGAACTTTCCGGACTTCCGGGCATGAATAAAAAGGCGGCGGAGCAGGTCTACACATTCTTTCACGCACCTGCACAGGAGGAAAATGAGGATTCGTCAAAATAGTTAAATTTCTAGGTTGCCCGTGATGCTTTATTGTGCTAAAATCATAGAAGAGACGGATTTAAAAAGACGTCGAATGAAGTCGGAGGACAGGAAAATGAAAGAAATTGAAATGACCAAAATGGTGGAGGAAATGGATCTCCGCAACCTGACACCAGAGGTTGATATGACAGATCTTGTCATTGCCACACCGGATATCAACCGTCCTGCACTGCAGCTGACCGGTTACTATGAGCATTTTGCCAATGAGCGTGTGCAGATCATAGGTTATGTAGAGTTCACGTATCTGCAGCATCTTGAAGAGAGCGAGCGCGTCCGCGCGTTTGAAGAGTTTGTAAGCCGCAAGATCCATGTGTCATTTTCACCACGAAGATGATTCCGGGACCGGAAATTCTGGAGCTGTGCAATCGTTATCAGGTACCGGCCTTTGCGGTAGACAAATCGACTTCCGTTTTCATGGCTGAAATCATCCGCTGGCTGAATGTCCAGCTTGCCCCGATGATCTCCATCCACGGCGTGCTGGTCGATGTATTCGGCGAGGGCGTTCTGATCATGGGCGAGAGCGGAATCGGAAAGAGCGAGGCTGCACTGGAGCTGATCAAACGAGGCCATCGTCTCGTCAGCGATGATGTGGTTGAAATCAGCCGTGTCAGCGACATTACGCTGGTCGGAACGGCACCGGATATCACGCGTCACTTTATCGAGCTGCGCGGTATCGGTATCATCGACGTCAAGACGCTGTTTGGTGTCGAGAGCGTAAAGGATACCCAGTCTATCGACCTTGTTATCAAGCTTGAAGAGTGGGACAAAGAGAAAGAATACGACCGTCTGGGCCTGGAAGAAGAGTATATTGAGTTCCTTGGAAACAAGGTTGTCTGCCATTCCCTTCCGATCCGTCCGGGCCGTAACCTGGCGATCATCGTAGAAACCGCTGCTGTCAACCACAGACAGAAGAAGATGGCTACAATGCCGCACAGGAGCTGTACCGCCGTGTACAGGCTAACTTAGTGAAAAAAAGAGAGGAGAAGTAAGAAAATGGCAAACTATGTATTTGGAATCGATGTTGGGGGTACTTCAGTGAAATGCGGAATGTTCCAGACAGACGGAACTCTGTTGGAAAAATGGGAAATCCCGACCCGCACCGAAAACGGCGGAAGCGAAATTCTGCCGGATATCGCAAAAAGCGTAAAAGCAAAAATGGCTGAGAAGGGTATCGCAGCAGATGATGTTGCCGGTGTCGGCATTGACGTACCTGGCCCGGTTAATGACAAAGGTGAGCTTTCCATCGCAGTCAACCTGAACTGGGGATATAAAAATATCGTAAAAGAGCTTTCCGACGAACTCGGCGGAATGGCAGTAAAAGCAGCAAACGACGCAAACGCAGCAGCTCTCGGTGAGATGTGGGCAGGCGGCGGAAAGGGAAGCAAGAACCTGGTTATGGTTACCCTTGGAACCGGTGTCGGCGGCGGAATCATCGTGGACGGCAAGATCGTAGCAGGTGCTCACGGCGCAGGCGGCGAGGTTGGTCATGCATGTGTTGAGCCGGAAGAAGAAGCGGTCTGCAACTGCGGAAACCACGGATGCCTCGAGCAGATGACATCTGCAACCGGTATCGTTCGTCTGGCAAAGAAATATCTGGCATCCCATGATACTCCGTCTTCTTTAAGAGAAAGAGGAGAGTCCATCAGTGCAAAAGCTGTCTTTGATGCATTAAAAGAAGGCGATGCAGCAGCAGAAGCAATCGTTCAGGAGTTCTCCGAGTACCTCGGAAGAGCACTTGCAGTATTCGCATGCGTTGTTGACCCGGAAGTTATCGTAGTCGGCGGCGGTGTATCCAAAGCAGGCAGATCCTGATCGACGGCGTAGCTAAATACTACCGTGAAGCAGCATTCATCGCATGCAAAGATACCCCGATCGTACTCGCTTCCCTTGGAAACGATGCTGGTATCTACGGCGCAGCAAAAATGCTGATTGACTAATTGATTCAGATGGAAAAAGAAGTATAGAAAAACCGGTCCTGCTGGCATATGCCAGAGGGCCGGTTTTTGTGTATAGACTGACTGAAAAAGTTATTCGGAAGAGCCGCTCTCTTCGGACTGCGGCTGTACTTCCGATATCTCCGCCGGGGTATCCGGTTCTGACGGTGCATCAGGGTCTCCGGTGTGTCAGGAGTCTCCGGTGTATTAGAAGGCGGATCGGCAGGTGTTTCGGGCGGAGCCGGAGTTTCCTGCGGTGCTCCGTCGGTGTCGGGGTTGCCTGCGGAGTTGATGCTGCAGAAGGGGTTCTGGTCGGCGTCGGTGTTGAGGCCGGCGCGGTGTAGTGGCCCTTGCAACGCTCGGTCGGCAGATCGGATACCGCAAAGTATTCGGTGATGGACGGGCAGCTTGAGCGGGCGAGCAGGCCGGTCTTCGTACAGATCGTTGCCTCCTGTACTGTTGCGGAAGTTTCGAAATCCATATCGCAAGGCCTCGTGGATTTCATTCATGACCTTTGCCCAGAGACGTTTGTGGAATTCACGGTCGCTCTCCGGAAACTCCGCGTGTGTATCATACGTTGCCCAGATGGCAGCGGTATAATATGGTGTAAAGCCTGCAAAGACGAGATCCTTGGCCTCATTCGTCGTACCGGTTTTTCCGGCTGCGTGCATATTGTCGAGGCGGGCGGCAACACCGGTACCTTTTCCAGAACATCCTCCATGACATTGGTGAGGAGGGAGGCAGTGCTTGCCTTGAAGACCTGCGTTGCCTTGTTTTCTGTGTTGTCAATTAAAACATTTCCCTTGCTGTCGGTAACCTTTGTGTAGAACACCGGCTTGCGGTACTGGCCGCCGTCTGCGATTGCCGCGTAGGCTGCCGTCAGTTCGAGATCACTGACACCGTAGGTGATACCGCCGAGAGCCAGCGGCTGGATCACATCGTATTCCTCGGAGAGTTTGGAAAAACCAAGCTTCTTCAGATAATCAAAGCCGACCTTCGGCGTAAGCTCGGTCAGTACCTTGACGGCCGGGATATTGATGGAATTGATGATCGCCTGGCGGACGGTAACATCACCATGGTAGGTAAGATCCGAGTTCTGCAGCGGTGTGCCGTCACTGTAGTTGAACGGCTCATCCTTAATTACCGTAGCGAGTGTAATCTTTCCAAGGTCGAGCGCCGGTCCGTACGCGGAAAGAATCTTGAACGTGGAACCGGCTGGGAATAATTATCGGTTGCGCGGTTGAAGGTAAGACTTGCTGTTTTTTCGCCGCGTCCGCCGACGATGGCTTTCACGTAACCGGTGCGCTGATCCATAACGGTCATG
>ENA-OQIM01000852-OQIM01000852.1-human-gut-metagenome-genome-assembly--contig:-NODE-852-length-11244-cov-1.822524_pt1 | contig 11244 bp, 15 predicted proteins | sample MGYA00242579_ERZ504744 | MGnify/ENA primary metagenome ERZ504744 (study PRJEB26092, sample SAMD00036441) | human gut metagenome | host: Homo sapiens | study: EMG produced TPA metagenomics assembly of...
TCACTTTTCGGAAGTACGGTCAATGTCTTTGATAAGAGTTTTATTAACATTTTCCTCGTACAGACGCATCTGTATCTGCATAGGTGTTGGATCATCTGTTATTTCATATGACCGAAATGATTGAAGAAGAAAAGTACCCCAAGTCCGATTCCTATGGAATAAGTGATCTCAAGAACAGTAAAATGACCGGAGGTCTGTCCTGTGACCTGGGTATAGATCTGCGAGAAGAGACCACCGACATCTACATCGTTATTAAATGTCATGATAGAGAAACCTGCACCGAAAAAGGCGGCAAGACCGACGAAAATAATCTTGCACCACTGCCAGACAAGTCGCCGGGTACCTAGGTTGTTTTAAAGTATGATAAAGTCGGCTTCTCCAATATTACTGATTTCAAGGTCGGGTTCTTTTTTTTGATTTCGGAGATCAGATCCATGACAGACATTACATAACGTCCTGGTTTATCCGGATCAAGATTTATAACTGGCATCACCCGGAGTCGGTTCAGGATTTTACTGTTGCTGCAGGAAAGTTTTGCAATGTCCTGAAGATAAATGTGTGGATGGTTTATCTGGATATTCTGATCTAACTGTAAATAGAGAGTATCACTCATGGTATGTTATCCTTTCATTTTGGGCTTGAGATCAGGCTTGCAAGATAAGAGAAGATCAAAGCTGCGGAGACTCCCACCGCGCAGGCGGTAAAGCCTCCCATAAAGAGTCCGAGCAGTCCGTTTTTGTCAATGGATTCTTTCATTCCTTTCCACAGGATATTGCCAAAACCAAGCAGGGGAACAGAAGCGCCTGCTCCAGCAAATTCTGCAAATGGCTGATAGATTCCGACAGCGCTTAAAACAGAGCCTGCACATACCAGAAGTACCATAATCCGTCCGGGCATAAGCTTTGTCCTGTCCAGAAGAATCTGTACCAGGGCACAGATCAGTCCGCCTGTCCAGAAATGTCATTAAAATAGTCCATGTATTTTTCCTCCTGAAATTTCTGTATCTACATCATATCCGGAACCCTGTACTGCTCTATTACAACAGCGTGTGCGATACCTGGAATTGGATCCCCCTCGTTGAAGCTTACCTTTGACAGAAGGGCACCTGTGGGAACAAAGAGAATCCTTTTCCATTTTTTCTGTATAATACCCGGAAGAATATAGCCTGCCAGAACAGAGGCGGCACATCCACATCCACTGCCACCGGAATGTGTATCCTGAGTCTGAGGATCATAGATCAGCATACCGCAGTCCTGATGGACAGATGAGATATCAAATCCTTTTTCTGTGAGAAGGTCGAACAGGATTGTCTGTCCTACCATGCCCAGGTCACCGGTGAAGATGGCATCATAATCGGATGGTTTTCGGTGAAAATCCTGAAGATTTCGGGCTATGGTGTCGCAGGCAGCAGGAGCCATGCAAGCTCCCATATTGAGGGAATCCCTGAACCCAAAGTCAATCAGTCTTCCGGTGGTGATTCCTGTTATAACTGCACAGATATTGCGGTTACGGAGTGTGTTTAGTGTTTTGTTGTCCGGGCGTGGTGGTCGGTTCATATCCAAGTATACAGGCTCCGGCACCGGTGACTGTCCAGGTAGCAGATAAGGGCCTTTGATTTCCATATCCCAGGGGAAAACGAAATTCTTTTTCTGCGCTGGCAAAGTGGCTGGAAGTTGCGCAGAGGATATATTTTCCGTACCCGCCGTCAATACACATTGAACCAAGGGAAAGAGATTCTCCCATAGTGGAGCATGCTCCGAAAAGACCGTAAAAAGGAATTTTCAGATCAGCGGTTCCGAAAGAAGAGGCTGATGTCTGAGCCAGCAGGTCGCCTGCAAAAAGAAGCTGTATATCGGAACAGGTGAGGCCGTTTTTTTGATTGCCAGCAGAGCGGCCTGTTTTTGCAGAGTGCTTTCTGCAGCTTCCCAGGTATCTGTTCCAAACATGGGATCTTCACATATGGTATCAAAGTATGCGCCCAATGGCCCTTCTCCTTCTTTCCGGCTGACAACAGAAGCACAGCTCTGGATAAAGACAGGATTCTGAAATGAAATGCTGGATGTACCGCAGGTCATTTGTCTGTTCATAGGAAACCTCCTTGTATAATTGTATGATTCTTATGCAAAAACACCTCTCAGGATATGGATGCTGAATAGTTACGGGATCATTGTAAAAAGATAATAAATCACACCGAGAATCCATGAACTCAGGATTCCATAAAGAATTACGGGTCCTGCGATCGTAAATATTTTGCATCCGATGCCGAATACCTGTCCTTCTGCCTTATATTCGATTGCAGAGGAAGCTACGGAATTGGCAAAACCGGTGATCGGGACAAGGCTTCCGGCACCGCCGAATCTGCCGATTTTGGAATAAAGATTACATCCTGTGAGGATCACACTGAAAAGGATCAGGATAAGGGAACACCAGGAGCCGGCGGTATCTTTGTCCAGCCCAAGGTTATCTGCGTAATTTAAGATGACCTGTCCAACAACACAGATGACTCCGCCTGTGAAAAAGGCTTTGCACATATTCAGTGGCAGGCTGTGGACAGGAGTGACTGCTTTTACGTATTCTTCATATTGTTTCTGTTTTTTCTGACTGAGATTATTGTCTGACATAATATAAAACCTTTCTGATTGAAAATCCGGAATTTTGGCACACTGAGTAAAGAGTAATCGATTGCTGCTTTTTTGCACTGATGTTAAAGATTAGCTGGAAATTATGGCAGCCATCCGTTATAATAGTAAATCAGTGCTCCGACAGTTTTGCCGGCGGCTATGCACAGGATTGTAAAAGAAAGACCTCTCTGGAATCTGCTTCTTCTGGCAAAGATAGGGAAAATATCTGCCATCTCTGCCAGGGCCATGATCCATCCACCAAGGAAAATCCCTGAAAAGAGCCCGTACAGAATCAGAAACGGGGTGCCGAATCGGATATTCCAGTGAAAAAGAAAGAACAGGTTTCCAAGTTCTGTTCCCCAGAATGTGATGTCTTCGTACAGCAATATATGATCTGCTGTGTGGGTAATTCCTGCATATCTGGGAATAATAGAAAGGCCGATCATAAGACCGGTTAGTCCTCCGGCAATAATAAAACCGGAACATAGTCCTGTAAATCCGAGAAAAATCTGCTCTAACATAAGTGCCTCCGATCCTGCCGACAACAAAAGAAGTTTTCGGGTAACTGTCCGGCAGTCTGTTATTGTGAAGCACCGGACAGATATATCTGTGATATGTATTATGGCAGAAATATAGAAATATATACATTGTCATTCATTTGTTGCTGAGAACAGAGTGAACAGTAACCCTAGTACATCGTTTCGTAAATAACTATACCAATCGCGTAGGATGCGGATTCGAGTGTGCTGGTATAAAAACGCAGGCGTAGCGGGCTACGCTGAGGCTTTTAGACCTGTGCAATCGGATTCGCAGACAAGTGAGTGGTATAGTTATTTCGAAAACGATGTACTAGAGTGTGTCTGAAAAATGCTTTCCGCAAGATGTATGTCAAAATATACCGAAAAGTGGGGCGTGCAGATTGCAGGAATGATTTTCCAGACACTCTGGTCCACTCATCACAAAAAAGTTCCGGGCAAGGTCACCGGAACTTTTTTTTGCGCAATTATTTCGCTATATAGCAGATATCCTGAATATGTGGCAGTTATATATATCAGTATTAAACAGCTGATATATAATAAGATATCTGCTGAACAGATTAAAGATGGATTTTGGTTCCGGTTTTTCCCTGGATACCGTCTTTGGCTTTCTGAAGTAAAGTGATCATGGCAGTTCTTCCTTCTTTGGAGCTTGCAAAATCAACGGCAGCCTGAACTTTCGGGAGCATGGAACCTGGGGCAAACTGTCCCTCATTAATATATTTCTTAGCGTCATCTACAGTGATGTCATCCAGCCATTCTTCGTTTTCCTTGCCGAAGTTTACAGCAACCTTCTCCACTGCTGTAAGAATGATAAGCATATCTGCATCCAGCTCTTTGGCCAGGAGACAGCTTGCATAATCCTTATCAATAACTGCTGATGCACCTTTGAGATGATGTCCGTTAAGAACAACGGGAATTCCGCCGCCACCGCAGCAGATAACGATTTTATTTGCATCCACAAGACTGTTGATCGCATCCTGTTCAACGATTTCAACAGGCTTTGGAGATGCAACTACACGACGATAACCACGCCCTGCGTCTTCTTTCATGATATGTCCATATGCCTTGGCCTGATGGTCTGCTTCCTCTTTTGTCAGGAATTTGCCGATCGGCTTGGATGGATTTTCAAAAGCAGGATCATTGGGATCTACACGAACCTGAGTGACAACAGTGACGACAGGTGTGCGGACAAATCCTCTGATTCGAAGTTCCTCTCTCAAAGCATTCTGCAGATCATATCCGATGTAAGCCTGACTCATGGCAACACAGACAGAGAGAGGAGTGTTTGGCTGATTCTCATCTTCTCTGGAGAGAGCAGACATGGCATTGTTGATCATGCCAACCTGTGGCCCGTTTCCATGTACAACAACAACCTGATGACCTTCTTCGATCAGATCGCATAATGCTTTTGCAGTAGTTTTTACAGCTACCATCTGTTCCGGGAGAGTATTTCCCAGAGCGTTCCCACCGAGCGCAATAACGATTCTTTTTCTTGTAAACATTTGTAAAAACCTCCTGATTTTAAAGGCAAAGAGGGCCGCCGCAATAAAGATTGTGTGCTTTCTGCGACAGCCCCGCCTGCTATACAATATGATGAGTACTATTTTTCGATATATTTAAATTCTGAAACTGCTTTCAAAATTAAATATCTGTTTGAAAGCAACTGGAATATTACTGCAATCCAACTGTTAATCTGCGCCTGATTATTTCAGGATTCTTGGAGCTGCTTTGACTTCAAGTTTCTTCAGGATATCCTGTGGATTTTCAAATTTGGAAAGCATGATCATAGCAGCGATGATGTATGGTTTGAAGCTTGCTTCTTTGTATAACGGGATTCTGTAACGATCGAATACAGAAGCGTCAACCTCACCTGTTTCGCAGCTTACACCTGTAATATCAGCCGGCAGGCAGTGCAGGTAAAGAGCTTTTCCGTCTTTTGTTGTTTTCATAAGTTCTTCTGTGCAGGCCCAGTCTTTGTGCTGTGCATTCTGTGCAAGAAGTTCTTTCTCTAATTTATCGATTCCGTCGAAGTCGCCTTCTGCATAAAGGTCTGTACGTTTCTCCATAGCTGCAAATGGGGCCCAGCTCTTTGGATATACGATATCAGCATCTTTGAAAGCTTCAGCCATATCGTTTGTCTTTGTGAAGGATCCGCCGTTTTTCTCAGCATTCTTTTTGGCGATCTCTTCAACTTCCGGCATTACATCATATCCTTCCGGATGAGCAAGAACAACGTCCATGCCGAAACGTGTCATCAGACCGATAACGCCCTGCGGAACGGAGAGTGGTTTACCATAGGATGGAGAGTAAGCCCATGTCATAGCGATCTTTTTGCCTTTCAGATTCTCAACACCGCCGAATTCATGGATGATGTGCAGCATATCTGCCATACACTGTGTCGGATGGTCAACGTCGCACTGAAGGTTTACAAGAGTAGGTCTCTGCTCAAGGATACCGTCTTTGTTTCCTTCTGTAACAGCTTCCATGAATTCTTTCTGGTAAGCATGTCCTTTTCCGATGTACATATCATCACGGATACCGATCACATCAGCCATGAAAGATACCATGTTTGCTGTTTCGCGAACAGTTTCACCATGAGCGATCTGAGATTTCTTTTCATCAAGATCCTGTACTTCCAGACCAAGAAGGTTACATGCGGAAGCAAAAGAGAAACGTGTACGTGTGGAGTTATCGCGGAAGATAGAGATTCCAAGACCACTCTCGAATACTTTTGTGGAGATATTGTTCTCTCTCATGAAACGGAGAGCATCAGCAACTGTGAAAACAGCTTCCAGTTCATCATCTGTTTTGTCCCATGTCCAGAAGAAATCGTTGTTGTACATTTCTTTGAAGTTTAAGCTGTTTAATTTATCAATGTAATCCTGTAATGTTTTCATAAAATCAATACCTGCTATGCTTTGATAGCTTATCCTTTCCTGATATGAAATAATTGAATCTCTGCGTTTGGCAGAACACCGGTTATCCGGCTGTATCTGTTTATCTTGTGTCCCTGCCTGTTACAGCAGGGATTCTGTCCGGACACATATTAAGCCTTTAGATGATAGGAAATCCGTCGCCTAAAAAAAAATTTGAAAATTTATTTATTATTTGCAGTATGCAGTTGGAAGAGCAGCGTATACAGCAGCGCATCTTACAAGGTCGATCTTCCATGTTTTTTCGTTCGGAGCATGAGCCTGTGCTTCTGCACCAGGTCCGAATCCGATACAAGGAATGCTGTTACGTCCCATGATTGTTACACCGTTAGTAGAGAATGTCCATTTGTCTGTAAGCGGACGAGCTTTTCTCATGCCTTCTGTCTCAGCATTTCCGAGACGCTCTTCGCCGTACAGTCCTTTATATGCTTCTTCCAGAGCCTGTGTTACTTTGTGATCTTTCGGGATTACCCATGTCGGGAAGTAGCACTCGATCGGATATACAAGGTCTGTATAGGACGGACGGTTGTATTCATACATGGATACTGTTACGTCGTCGCCATATTTCTGTACAGCCGGAAGAGCACGGATCTCATCCAGGCAGCTTTCCCATGTTTCGCCTGCTGTCATACGACGGTCAAGAGATACAGAGCAGGAGTCAGCTACTGCACAGCGGCTTGGGGATGTGAAGAAGATTTCGGAAGTAGTAACAGTGCCACGTCCAAGGAAACGTGCTTCTTCCCATTCAGGGTTGTATTTCTCATCAAGCATTTTTACAAGACCTTTGATCTCTGTGGTATCAGCAGCATCGTTTTCGTTTAATGCGCGGATATCCTGGAGAATATCAGCCATTTTGTAGATTGCATTGTCACCACGTTCCGGAGCGGAACCATGGCAGGAAACACCCTTTACATCTACGCGGATTTCCATACGTCCACGCTGTCCTCTGTAGATACCGCCGTCTGTTGGTTCTGTGGAAACAACGAATTCAGGACGAACACCATCTTCATGGATGATGTACTGCCAGCAGAGACCGTCACAGTCTTCTTCCTGTACAGTACCTGTCACAAGTACCTGATATTTATCGTTTAAAAGACCAAGGTCTTTCATGATCTTAGCACCGTATACTGCAGAAACAATACCGCCCATCTGGTCAGATGTTCCACGTCCGCCGATTTCTTCATCAGATTCGAAACCTTCGTATGGATCAAATTCCCAGTTCTTGATATTACCGATACCGACTGTATCAATATGAGCGTCAAAACCAATGAGAGTTTTACCTGTTCCCATGTAGCCGAGGATATTGCCCATCGGATCGATCTGAACTTTGTCGAATCCGACTTTTTCCATTTCCTCTTTGATTCTCATGATATGTCCTTTTTCTCCGCAGCTTTCGCCAGGAATGCGAACCAGATCGCGAAGGAACTTAGTCATATCATCCTTATAACCCATTGCAGCTTCGTTAATTTTTGCGTTAATCCATTTTTTTACCCTCCCAATTATGTATAAAATATTATGATGTTAGGGTCAAAAGGTATTTTGCCCCTAATCTGATATCATATTATTAGTTACTGGTATATCATTTTCAAGATAACCATACCACTTACCTGTCTGTGTTCACCAAAAACATCATTTGCTTAAAGATTCGTCTGTTCCGTATAATCCGTCCCATACGATCTCGCGGTAGCAACAGGATCAGTGTCACCTTCTGTGGAAATAACAAGTACTACGGAATTCTCATCCAGTTTCAGCGCTTCTTTTAAGTCTTTTGCATCTTCATCGTGAAGAGCAGTGAAGCAGAAACCAAGCGGAACGGAACCGGATTCACCGGAGACAACGTGTGGATCATCTCCCAGTGGATTAGCGTAGATACGTGTTGCCTTTGCGCTCATCCAGTCAGGACAGGATGCAAATACATCTACGTGATTTTTCAGGATATCCCATCCGATCGTATTTCCCTCACCGCATGCAAGACCGGCCATAATTGTCTGAAGATCACCTGTAACATTTACCAGATTTCCTGTCTTTGCAACAGCGGAGCGGTACAGGCAGTCAGCAGCACTTGCTTCACAGACAGCCATAACCGGCGGGTTATCTTTATATTTATGAGCGAAATAACCGACTACGGCACCTGCTAAAGAACCAACACCGGCCTGAACAAATACATGTGTCGGACGTTCAACACCCATTTCTTTTAACTGCTGGTCAGCCTCAAGAACCAGTGTTCCGTATCCCTGCATGATCCAGGATGGAATTTCTTCATATCCGTCCCATGCGGTATCCTGAACGATGATACCATGTTCTGTTTTGGCAGCTTCTGCTGCAGCCATTCTTACGCAGTCATCATAGTTACTTCTTCGATCGTAACAGTAGCACCTTCTTTGGCAATGTTATCGAAACGAGTCTTTGTTGTTCCCTTAGGCATTCTTACAACTGCTTTCTGTCCAAGGCGGTTAGCTGCCCATGCAACTCCACGTCCATGATTACCGTCTGTTGCAGTAAAGAATGTAGCCTGTCCGAATTCTTCTCTTAATTTATCAGAAGAGAGAACATTGTATGGCAGCTCGCTGATATCACGTCCAAGTTCTTTTGCGATATAGCGGCCCATTGCATAAGAACCTCCAAGTACTTTGAAAGCATTTAAGCCAAAGCGATAGGATTCATCCTTACAGAAAATATTTTTTACTCCTAATATTTCGCAAGGGATGAAAGGTTCTGAAGAGGCGTCACACTGTACTGTGGGAAACTTCTGTGGAACTCATTTGCTTTCTTTACATTTTCTTCGGACATCAGTTCCAGGTGTTTATCATCTGATTTCGGAACCTCATTTACAGTCCATTTTAATCCTTCTGTCATAAAATGACCTCCCTTAAAAATTATCATTTGGTTTCCTTAACTTGTGATTCTATCATACCATATATTTAAAAATTGCAATAGAAAATACAAAATTTTAGGATTTTCAAAAAAATTAGGTTTCATAATTGTACATTGATATAAGGATTTGGATATGATAAAATAATGAGTAATGTTCGTTTTTATTTTTACAGGATAGACAGTAAAGTGGGTATAAAAGAGCAATACAAAAGATACAGAAGAGGAGAAAATATTATGGCAGTATTTCATGCATTCCGGGCACTTCGACCTACACCGGAAAAGGCTGCTGATGTGGCAGCACTTCCATATGATGTGGTAAACCGGGAAGAAGCAAAATCAATCGGAGAGAGAATCCCCTGTCCTTTCTTCATATTGACAGACCGGAAATGGATCTGGAACCTGAGACAGATCTGTATGATGATCGGGTTTATGAAAAAGCAAAAGAAAATCTTGACAATATGGAAGAAAAGGGAATTCTTGTTCAGGATCAGAAGGCCTGTTACTATATATATGAACTTGTAAGAAAAGGAAAGACACAGACCGGTATCGTAGGATGCAGTTCCATTGATGATTATATGAATAGTGTAGTGAAGAAACATGAGCTTACCAGAGAAGATAAGGAACAGGACAGAATCCACCATGTAGATTCCTGTAATGCAAATACCGGTCCTATTTTTCTGGCATGCAGATATCCGGATTCTCTGCTTACACTGATGAATAACTGGAAAGATCATCATGAAGCAGCATATGATTTTACAGAAGAGGATCAGATCACACACAGAGTATGGGTGATTGATGAAGATGAGGTCATTTCTGAAATAAATAAGGAATTTGCAGGGATTGATTCTCTGTACATCGCAGATGGACATCACCGCGCAGCTTCCGCTGTAAAAGTAGGTTTAAAGAGAAGAGAACAGAATCCGGGATATACAGGGGAGGAAGAGTTTAATTATTTCCTGTCTGTTGTATTTCCCTATGATCAGCTCTGCATTCTTCCTTATAACAGGATTGTAAAAGATTTGAACGGCCTGACTGTAAAGGCATTTCTGGGCGCCTGAAGTTCAACTTTGAACTGATGCTGATGCCGGGATTTCCATGCAAGCCTGTAGAGAAGCATTGTATGGGAATGTATGTGGACGGACAGTGGTATCACCTGAAAGCATGGCCGGATATCTATGAGAAGAAGGACGTGGTCGGACAGCTGGATGTATCCATCTTCAGGAAAAAGTCCTCAGACCAGTCCTTGGAATCGAAGATCCGCGCACAGACCAGAGAATCTCCTTTGTGGGCGGAAGCCATAAGGCAGCAGAGCTGGCAGAGATTGCGGACAGAACCGGCGGTGTAGCCTTTGTCATGTACCCGACATCTATGGAAGACCTGATGAAGATTGCAGACGAGAACAAATTAATGCCTCCAAAATCCACCTGGTTTGAGCCAAAACTTCGGAGTGGGCTGTTTATACATAAGTTATAATTTGCCGAAGATGTCTTATAAAATATTATAATAATTTCGCTGTAGACTTTTTCTTCCTTCAATGGTACAATTGGTTCTATACAAAAGAGAACGAAACGTACTATAACGAAAGGAGGGAAGAATGTGGAAGATGCGGAATTGAGAAATATCCTTTTTTCTATACAGGGAAGCATTGCCGGTTTTCAAAATGATATGTCCGATGTAAAGAACGATATCGCAGATATGAGGACAGATATTGCAAACATGAAGACGGATATCACGAACATGAAGGCAGATATCACGAACATGAAATCAGATATTGTGCAACTCAAGGGAAGCGTAAAAACTATAGAACTTAAACTGGAAATGAAATTGACAGAAAAATATCTGCCCTATTTGATGCACGTATGGATGAGCTTCGCTATAGAAAGGAGAATAAGGAAACTCGAGAGAAAGTTTTTGAACTGGATATGCGTGTAGACAATTTGGAAAAAGCCATCATGCCAGCGTAACTGTAACAGATGATTGTAAGGCTTGTACATAGGATAAACAGGAAGAAATTTTATAACATAAAAAAGTACATGAAATTTCTTCCTGCTAAATTTGTATAATTTTTGTAAATTTTTCAAAAAAACAGTTGAAATCACAGAAATAATTTGTTATACTAACTTGCGTTACGGGGTATGGCGTAGCTTGGTAGCGCGCACGGCTGGGGGCCGTGAGGTCGCAGGTTCAAATCCTGTTGCCCCGACTAAATGCAATAAATCAAGAGTTTCCAAGTTTGCGGAAGCTCTTTTTTTTATCCTATTTTGAGTTACTTTTTGT
>ENA-OQIM01000854-OQIM01000854.1-human-gut-metagenome-genome-assembly--contig:-NODE-854-length-11241-cov-1.619849_pt1 | contig 11241 bp, 16 predicted proteins | sample MGYA00242579_ERZ504744 | MGnify/ENA primary metagenome ERZ504744 (study PRJEB26092, sample SAMD00036441) | human gut metagenome | host: Homo sapiens | study: EMG produced TPA metagenomics assembly of...
AATAGATAAGGATTCTTGTGAATGTGGAATGCCATTAGAAATAGTTAGAGAGTCAGAATCACCGTTAAAAGGAACGAAGCGAACGTGTTTGAGGCGAACGCCGAGTTTGAGCGTAGTTCCTTTGCTTTTAGGTGATTCTGACTCTCTTAGTGTTTCTTATGGTATGGAACCTGAACAAGAATCCTTATCTATTGTTTCCTTCAAGGACTGAGAGGCCGCTTCCCAGTTAATAAATTAAATTACCGCATAAACTCATTGATCACATGCAGCACCCCATCTTCATCATTAGACTTCGTAATATAATCCGCCTTATCAAGAACGGCTGGTTGTGCATTTGCCATGGCTACGCCAAGTCCTGCGGTTTCGATCATGGTCAGATCGTTGTATCCATCTCCGCAGCAGATCATTTCATCAGCAGTAAGACCGATACTTGTCAGTAATTTTAATAAAGAATGTGCCTTGTCGATTCCGGCCGGCATAACCTCTACAAAGAAAGGATCCGAACAGTAGACGGACAGATAAGAGTGAAACTGTTTGCTGAGTTCTTTGCGTATCTGGTCTAAGATATCGGGATCTCCGGTTACGAGGAATTTATTCGGATCATCAGGGATGACATCCAGAAAGTCAGCACCGGCATCAATGATCGGCATCTGATTGATGCGGGACTCCAGCTCTGTGTATTGATTGGAGTGGATGCCGGATAAAATATGTTCGGATGTGTAAGTGAGGATGTCTACGCCGTGTCCGGCATATTTTATCACCGTTTCGTAGACACCTTTTGCACAGTCAGCCGGAAGTATTTTATTGTAGATTGCTTTTTTTGTCCGGCAATCGGTGATACGTCCACCGTTGAAAGAAAGGATGTAACTTCCATAATCTTCCAAATGAAGCTGCTCTGCCAGCGGAACGACACCTTTTGTCGGGCGTCCGCTGGCGAGAACAACTTTTTTACCGGCTTCCTGAATCTCGATCAGAGCATCCAGGGTCGGCTTTGTAATTTCTTTTTGGGAGTTGGTAAGAGTTCCGTCCAGATCAAGGGCGAGAATCTGATAAGCCATATAATAATCTCCTTAAATATCTCGTTTGTTTCGTTCTTTTTTGTTATTTTATAATTCTTCCAAAGCATGAACAATCTGTGGAAAATTCATTCCGTGGGAGGCTTTTACCAAAACATTGTCCCCATCTTTGATGATATCCGGTATAGCCTGAATGAAGCTTTCATTATCAGCAAACCAAAGTGCCTGGGTATGTGTGCCCCTGGATGCTTCTTCTACCAGAGCGTGTGTCAGGTCTCCGATTCCGCAGACAAGGTCTACATTCTGTTGTGCTGCGTAAGTACCGACTTCTGCATGAAGAACTTCAGCAGTATCACCAAGTTCTCCCATATTACCAAGGACTGCAACCCTACGTCCGATTGCCATATTAAGGACATCGATGGAAGCCTTCATAGAGATTGGATTGGCATTGTAGCAATCGTCTAAGATGATCATATGGTCTGTTTCTATGATATGGTTACGCCCTGGGATAGACGGCAGGGATTCGATGCCGGCTTTGATCTCGCTGGCAGTCAGTCCCAGTGTATATCCGACAGCAGCACCTGCAATCGCATTGCTTACCATGTGGATGCCGGGTACAGGAACCAGACAGTCGAAAGAAGTCCCATCCTTTAATGTGATCGTGCAGGAAGTTCCGCGGAGTCCCTGAGGTTCAATGTTGTCGGCACGGAATGCACAGTTGCTTCCTGTCCCGAAGAATACAGGAGCGACACCTTTGACAGGACTCATCTTGCAAAGCAGATCGTCATCACCGTTCAGAATGATGGAACCACCGTTTTTCATATCCTGGATCATCTGTGATTTTTCCTGAAGAATGCCCTCTCTTGTCTTGAAGAACTCCAGATGTGCGATACCGATATTGGTGATCACACAGATGTCAGGGCTGGATACAGATGAAAGGCGGCGCATCTCACCAAAGTGATTGACACCCATCTCAAGTACGGCAACCTCTGTATCCTCCGGCATATCGAAGATCGTGATCGGAAGTCCCCATTCGTTATTGAAGTTTCCAAGTGTTTTATGTACATGATATTTCTGAGCCAGAACAGAGGCAATCATCTCTTTGGTACTGGTCTTTCCGACACTTCCGGTAATTCCGACAACTTTCATATCAAAAGAATCACGATAAAGCTTGGCAATGTCAAGCAGTGCCTGTCCTGTGGATTCTACCAGAATATAAGGAAAATCCGTCTCACCGAGATCTTCGTGGGAGACAACACACATAGCACCGGCTTTTACAGTGTCCGGGATGAATTTGTGTGCGTTGACACGTTCTCCGTCAATGGCAACGAATAAGTAACCAGGCTGGACTTTCCGGCTGTCGATCACGACACCGGATACTTCCTGGTTGAGAATACTCTCATCGCCATGGAAAGTCCCTTTGCAGGCTCTGGTTATATTTTCAATTGAAAGATTTTTCATGGATATTCATCCTCCTTAATAGCGGGCTTTCATGGATTCCTGAATAATGGCCTCACAAAGTTCGCTGTATTCATATCCGGCAGCTTTGGCAGCTTTCGGAAGAAGGCTTGCTGCGGTCATTCCCGGAAGGGCATTCATTTCCAGACAGTAGAATTCACCGTCTGCATCGGATACGATAAAGTCTGCACGGGAGTATACATCCATGCGGAGTGCTTCAAAGGCACGTTCTCCGGCACGCTGGATCAGTTCTTGTGTCTCTGCATCCAGTGATACAGGAGGACAGATTTCGGAAGCACCGCCTGCCTGATATTTGTTCGCATAATCAAAGAGTCCGTCCTTTGGAACAATTTCAACGAGCGGAAGTGCTTTTCCGGCAAGAATACCGCAGGCAAATTCACGGCCTTTGATAAAGGGTTCGATGACAACCTCGTCTGTGTTGTCTACATCAAAAGATTTGTGGATTGCATCATAATAGTCTTCTTCTGTGTGGCAGATGTATACACCGATACTAGATCCGTTTGAGCATGGCTTTACAACCAGTGGAAGGTAATATCCAAGTTCATCCAGACGGGTATCTTTCGTTTTTACTGTCAGTGAAGTTCCTCTTGGAGTCGGGACACCACTGGTTTTGAAAATCTGTTTTGTGACCAGTTTGTTCATGGATAATGTACATCCAAGAGAGTTCGGTCCGGTGTATTTGATTCCCAGGTTATCAAAAGTTGCCTGAAGTTTTCCGTTTTCACCGATAGAACCGTGAAGAGCCATGAATGTGATATCAGCCATCTGGCAGAGTTCAATAACATTTGGTCCGATTTCGGAAGGTGACTGATCCGGGGCGTGATTTGCGAAGTGCACCCAGATCTGGTACAGATGTTGAGATTCCCTTGGAAATCTCAAGCCCGCCGTCCGGACGTCGAATATTTCTTCTAATTTATCGGAATCGTATGGAAGGCCGAAGAACACATCCAGAAGAAATGCCTGATGTCCCATCTTCCGGAGAGTTTTACAGATTCCGGCTCCCGAAAGTAAGGATACATCTCTTTCCGGACTGAGTCCGCCTGCTAATACTATAATTTTCATGATCAATAAGTCCTCCTTTAATCTGTCATATTCATCTTGATCCAGCAGTGATTTTTTAACATCGTAGAGTTTTTTGGAAAGATCCACATAAACTCTGTGCGGATAGAAGAGACGCTTGGTCTCATCCCATAAAGTGTCTTTTTCCGTGCAGCAATATGAGGCAATCTCTTTTAATGTCGGAGATTTGTAAATGCATTCGCCGTTTTTGAAGACAGGTACAAGAATCTCGCGTACTGTATAGGTGCCACCGGAAAGTTTCGTCTTTTTCCATGTCTCTATCGGGTCGAAGAGAAGCAGATCCTGTTCGGTATCGATGACTTCATCGGCAAAACAGATAAGGTCTGCCTTGATCTTACCGCTCTCTTTTTCATAGATACGGTAGATCGTCTTATTACCAGGATTGGTGATCTTCTCGGTATTTTCAGATATTTTTATCTTCGGAACGAATTCGCCTTCTTCATTCTGGATGGCAGCCAGCTTGTTACACACCTCCGAAGGAAGGGCAGTCCTTGGATGTGATCAGGTTGGTACCGACACCCCAGGAATCAATGGCTGCGCCCTGCATCTTCAGATCGTGAAGAAGGAATTCATCCAGATCATTGGAAGCACAGATGGTAGCTTCAGGGAAGCCTGCATCGTCCAGCATCTTCCGTGCTTCTTTTGAAAGGTATGCAAGATCACCGCTGTCCAGGCGGATTCCGTATTTGTTCAGTGGTTTTCCGGAATCTTTGAATTCCCGGAATACACGGATGGCATTCGGGACACCGGATTTTAACGTATCGTATGTGTCAACTAAGAGTGTGCAGTTGTCCGGATACATCTCTGCGTAAGTCCTGAATGCAGTGTATTCATCCGGAAACTCATGATCCAGCTGTGTGCGTGGGTTCCCATAACAGGGACATCAAACATCTGTCCGGCAAGCACATTGGATGTGCCGACACATCCGCCGATCATCGCTGCTCTTGCACCATATAATCCCGCATCAGGACCCTGTGCACGGCGCAGACCGAATTCCATAATACCATCGCCGTTAGCGGCAAATACAATACGGGAAGTCTTGGTTGCGATCAGTGACTGATGATTAATGATATTCAGGATCGCTGTCTCAACAAGCTGCGCTTCCATAATCGGAGCAATCACTTTCAGAAGAGGCTCCTTCGGAAATATGACGGTTCCCTCAGGGATGGCATAGATATCACCACTGAAGTGGAAACCGCTCAGATAATGAAGGAAGTCTTCTTTAAAAATCCCAAGACCTCTTAAATAATCTACATCTTCATAAGTAAAATGCAGATTCTTTATATAATCAATTACCTGATCAAGACCGGCACATACAGAATATCCGTTGTTGCAAGGGTTCTGACGAAAAAATACATCAAAAATAACTTTTTCATTCTGCCCTTTTTCGTAATACCCTTGCATCATGGTGAGCTCGTACAGATCGGTCAGCAAGGTAAGATTGCGTTTGCTCATTTTCAAACTCCTTTTTACTGCTGTTTGCAGTACATTTCTTTTTTAGTTATACCGTTTTATTATAGCACTTAAGAGAATAAATGTAAAAGAAAAAACAGGCACTAAACAAGTGCCTGATTCTTATGAATAGTCTCGCGGATGATGTTACTGCAATGTTCGCCGATACGTTTTTTCTCGTCTTTGTCCAGTTCTTTCGGATAGATTGGTTTGCCATATTCCAAAATAACGTGTGTTTTCTTAATGAAAGGTATATGACCTTCAAAAATATCACAGGTATTATTCAGACTCATCGGTACAATCGGACATCCGGTCTTCTCTGCAATCTTAAAGGAACCGTTGTGGAACGGAAGTAAAGATAATTCTTCGCCGTTGTTCCTGGTACCTTCCGGAAAGATACAGATAGATACACCGTGTTTTACATAATCGATTGCCTGAAGGATAGTCTTTAAGCCTTCTTTCGGATTCTCCCTGTCAAGGAAGAGACAGTAGAGACGCTTCATCCAGGTGCGGAGAAGCGGGATAGAGAGCATCTCTTTTTTGGCAATGTAACCGGTCAGGTTTTTGCATCTTGCATACGTGATCACGATATCAAAATAACTTCTGTGGTTTCCGATAAAAAGAACCGGCTCGTCCGGAACATTCTCCTCACCGATGACAGTGAGCTCGATCCCGGCAAGGCGGACAATCACTTTAAATGCCCACTGGACGATCCGCAGACTGGAATAATCCATTGTCTTTTTTGCTGATTTTCCCAATCAGCCATTCAATTCCAAGAACCGGAATGCCGATAATCAGGAATAAGATCACGAATAAGGCAACTGGTATAATTCTCATAATGAATACTCCTTTTCATTCTAGTTATTTTATCATAGCATAAAATCCGCATTTTTACACCCATAGTGTGTAAGATAGTAGAGAGAAAATAGAAGAAGGCTGTATTGAAGAGAATAAAAATGTTCTTAACCGTGATCGCAGTTACAATGCTGCTTTCCGGTTGTAGTTTTGGCACGATAGAAGAACAGAAAACAGGAGATGTATATATGAGATTGTAAAGAAAGAAGAGATTCCGGAACAATTGAAAGAAGAGATAAAAGAAGCTGGAAAAAAGGAAATGTGGATCAGTTATGCAGATACAGGAAAGGAAGAAACATACCTGTATGTAGTGCGGGGGTACGGGACACAGCAGACGACCGGCTACAGCATTGAAGTAAATGCATGTTATGAGACAGTGGATACAGTGGTTATCCGTACAACGCTTCAGGGCCCGGAGAAAAAGGAAAAAATACACAAGAAAAAGACATATCCATACATTGTCATAAAGATGCCGTACACGGAAAAGCAAATTATATATGAATAAAAGATGTTGTAAAAGGAGGCAGGAACAATGGAATATCAGAAAAAAGAGATCCGTATATTTCAAAATGGAAGGACAGTAAATGACCAGTTCTATATTGACGGGGATTATAATGTTCCGGAGGCAAAACGGGATGTGGGAAAGATTATATTAAGCAATGGGATGTTGCGGGTAGAGGAGATGAAACAGGTAGAAAGCTATCTGAAAGTATCGGGAAAACTGGAGTTCAAAGTTCTCTATATGGCAGATGAGATGGTTCCGGTACCGGCAAGCCTGGAAGGGCGGATCCCATTTGAAGAGATGATCTATCTGGAGCAGGAACCGGAAGGAAACCTGGTGCTTCAGACGTCTGACACCGAGGTTACTGTAACGATGATCCACTCAAGAAAACTGAAACATCAAGACACTGGCAGAGATTTCCATCGGAACCGAAAAGTGTACCGGTGAAGAGATTACAACCGATGTAGAAGAGAAAGCTCCGGTTTTTAAGAAAATGAAAGAAGAAGAGATTCTAAAAGTATTTGCTACCGGAAAAGATACTTACAGGATTAAAGAAGAGGTCACATTGAGCGGTACAAAGGAGCATATCGGCACACTTTTGTGGACGGATGTGACAGGTGGAAAAGCGGATACACAGTTAGGAACAGATGAACTGCTGATTAGTGGTGAACTTAACATGTTCTGCCTGTACGAAACGGCAGAAGGAAAGACGGATTGGATAAGCCGGACAGTTCCGTATGAGGGCAGATCGAATGTATGGGTGTGATGCCCGGAATGTATCATCAGTCAGAATTACATCTTACGGATATCAATGTAGAGCCACGGATGGATGAGAACGGCGAGATGCGTATTCTTGGCATAGAAGCAACGTTGCAAGTCCGTCTGATTGTCTACGAGGAAGAGAAGATCCAGATACTGGAAGATCTGTATATGCTGGATCATATCTGTATTCCGGAGGTGAAAGAAAAGAGGTTCTTCCGGTTAAAACTCCAGAATCATTCCAAATGCAGGATCAGTGAGGAATTAACACTGCCGGAACTGAAAGAGGATATCTTGCAGATCTGTCACTGCAAAGGAAAGATTCAGATGGAAACAGTAAAAGCAGAGACGGATGGTGTACATATCGACGGTGTGCTGCACTTGCAGTTTCTATATGTGCGGGAAGATGATCAGACGCCGTTTGGCGTATGGAATGGAATGGTTCCGTTCAGTTATCTCCTGGAAAACGGGGGCGGCGAACCGGATATGGAAGATATGGATTGTACGGTCGAGCAGCTTTCGGTAAATCTCATGGGAAGCGGTGAAGTAGAAGTGAAAGCCGTTCTGGCATTCAACTGTTTTCAGAAAGAACCGGTGCAGATACAGAATATTGATCTGCGGAATTCCGCCCGATGGATACCGAAGAGTTGGAAAGCCGTCCCGGAATTGTCGGATATTTCGTACAACAGGGGGATACATTATGGAATCTTGCGAAAAAATATAACACAACGGTGGAAAATATAAAAGAAGTTAATTATATGGAAAAAGAAGGTATAAATAAAGGCGATAAAATATTGATTTTTAAGCAAAATTTGGGTATACTGTAAGAACATTGTATACAAAATGTAAGGAGATAAATAAGATGGATAAAATGGAATTGAAAGCACTTGGAAAGATTAATCTGGGTCTGGATGTTCTGGGACGGAGAGAGAACGGTTATCACGATGTGCGGATGGTGATGCAGACGGTATACCTGTATGACAGATCCGGAGTGGAAAAGAACGAAAAACCGGGTATAGAATTGTTGACGAATCTTTTTTATCTGCCCGTGAATGAGAATAACCTGGCGTATCAGGCAGCAGACTTCTGATGAAGGAGTTTCATTGTAAAGGAAGGCGTGAAGATCACATTAGATAAACATATACCGGTAGCGGCAGGAATGGCAGGCGGAAGTTCGAACGCGGCAGCCGTACTGTTCGGGATCAACCGTATGTTTTCGCTTGGACTTTCACAGAAAGACTGATGGAAAGAGGCGTGACACTGGGAGCAGATGTTCCTTATTGTGTTATGCGCGGAACCGTTCTTGCAGAAGGGATAGGAGAGATCCTCACACCACTTCCGGCATGTCCGAAATGCCATGTGCTGATCGCAAAACCGCCGATCAGTGTGTCGACAAAACTGGTCTATGAGAAGCTGGATTCCCATGAGATTGAGAATCATCCGGATATTGACGGAATCATCGATGGCTGTATGACCAGGATATTACAAAGGTAGCATCCCGGATGGGAAATGTACTGGAGAAAGTAACAATCGAAGAATATCCGGTTATTGAACAGATTAAAAATGTCATGAAGGAGCAGGGGGCACTGAATGCGATGATGAGCGGAAGTGGTCCAACGGTATTCGGCCTTTATGAGACGAAAGAGAAAGCAAGAAAAGCAGCAGCAAAGATAAGAGAAAAGCAATTAGCAAAGCAGGTGTATGTGACCGGCATACATAATGCAAGGAGGAAATAGGCATGGAACCGAATTTTAAAGTAAACATGAATGAGTATCTGCCACTTAGAGATGTCGTGTTCAATACTTTGAGACAGGCGATTCTTCGAGGCGAGTTAAAACCGGGAGAAAGACTGATGGAGATCCAGCTTGCCAATAAACTGGGAGTCAGCCGTACTCCGATCCGTGAAGCCATCCGTAAGCTGGAGCTGGAAGGACTTGTGCTGATGATCCCGAGAAAGGGCGCAGAAGTTGAGAGATCACAGAGAAGAATATGCGGGATGTTCTGGAAGTCAGAAAGGCTTTGGAAGAACTGGCGGTTCAGCTTGCATGTGAGAAGATCACAGATGAAGAGATCGAAGAGATGAAGAAAGCGGCCGAAGAGTTCAAGATGATCTTAAAAAGCAAGGATATCACAGAGATTGCGGAAGCCGATGTACGTTTTCATGATATCATTTACATGGCAACGGATAATCAGAAACTGATTCTGCTTCTGAATAACCTGCGTGAACAGATGTACCGTTATCGTGTGGAATATCTGAAGCGTGAAGAAGCATATCCACAGCTCATTGCAGAACATGCGGCAATTATCGAGTATATCAGCAAAGGGGAGAAGAAAGCTGCAACAGATGTTATGTGTAAACATATCGATAATCAGGTAACGACCGTGATCGATGTGATCCGTACAAAGCAGAACTAGAAAACAAAAAATTCAGAAAGTATGCCAGGAGTGTATAGATAAGAACCATTGTGTCAAGACTTCCTGTATCAGTAAGAATTACCGTTCATGCAGTATCCGTGAACGGTAAGAGGCAGGAAGGAGATACATAGATGAAACGGGAAAGAATTTGCCTGATCATAGCATGTCTGCTGTCATTTGCGCTGACAACCGGGATTATGGAACGGCGTATGGAAGTTGTTCATGCGGAGATTGCACAGACGCAGAAAACGCTGGCGGAGGAAGTGTTCCGCTTTCATGTGATTGCAGAAAGCAACAGTGTGAAGGATCAGCGGATTAAATTGCACGTCCGGGATACGGTACTTAGCTATATGAAATCACAGATGCCGGAAACGGAGCGTAAAAGCGCACAGTTAACGAAAGACTGGGTGAAAAAGCATCAGAAGGAACTGGTGAAGACTGCTGATGAAGTGTTAAAAAAAGAAGGCGTGTCATACCGGGCACAGGCAAAGGTGACGAGCTGCTATTTCCCGGATAAACGGTATGGTGATATCATATTTCCGGAAGGAGAGTATGAGGCGCTGAGGATCACTCTCGGAAGCGGAAAAGGACATAACTGGTGGTGCGTGCTTTACCCGAGCCTGTGCTTTACCAATGCGACCTGTGCGGTGGTTGATGAAGACGGAAAAAAAGAATTGAAAGAAGCACTCAGTGCAGAAGAATATGAGATGGTAACTGCTGCTTCGGAATTCAAGATAAAATGGTTTTTCTTCGGGAATTCCGATAAGAATACGGAAGAAGAGCATACAAAGGAGTCAGACTAACTATGAGAGACAATCAATATACTACAGAGGGAAGAATCCGGTTCAGTGAAGTGAATCATACCAGGAGAATCACACTGCCGGGGATCGTGAATTATTTTCAGGACTGCAGCACATTTCAGTCGGAAGATCTCGGACTGGGAATCATGCATTGCAGCGAGCGGAAAAGAGCCTGGATCCTGTCGTCGTGGCAGGTAGTCGTAGAACGGTATCCGGAGATAGGAGAGAAGATACAGACCAGTACCTGGGCGACAGATTTCAAGGGATTGTTCGGGGAGCGTAATTTCTGCATGACAGATGAGAATGGAAACGATGTCGCATATGCCAATTCCCTGTGGGTATACATGGATATAGAGAGAGGACGTCCGGCAAGACCGGATGAATCAGAGATTGCCCCATATGGAACCGGAGAGCCATATGAGATGACATACGAATCCAGAAAGATTCCTCTTCCAACAGAATCGGAAGAACTGGAAAGCTTTCCGGTGCGCAGATATCATATCGACACGAATGAGCATGTTAATAACTGCCAGTATGTACAGATGGCACTGGAGTCGCTTCCGAAAGACAAAGAAGTACACCAGATGCGAGTGGAATATAAGAAATCTGCAGTATATGGTGATATGATCTATCCGCGGATTGCAGCAGAAGATGACAGAACAGTCGTTGAATTATGTGATGAAAATGCAAAGCCGTATGCAGTGATCGAATTCAGATTTGCGTAAGCAGGTAACAGATACATTAAAAAGAGAAGGAAACAGAGAGGAAATATATGGGATTAACAGATTATTTGGGAAAGAAAAGAAGATTGATGATCGTCAAAGAAGTGGAGTTCGGAGTATATCTGGGAAACAAAGATGACAAAGTTCTGACTTCCGAAAAA
>ENA-OQIM01000855-OQIM01000855.1-human-gut-metagenome-genome-assembly--contig:-NODE-855-length-11235-cov-2.103169_pt1 | contig 11235 bp, 19 predicted proteins | sample MGYA00242579_ERZ504744 | MGnify/ENA primary metagenome ERZ504744 (study PRJEB26092, sample SAMD00036441) | human gut metagenome | host: Homo sapiens | study: EMG produced TPA metagenomics assembly of...
TTCTTGAGGACCAGAAGGCATCCGCCTTCGTGCCGTCCGGGTTCAGGAAAATCTGAAAATACTGATCGTCTCCCGGCTGTTGATAGACAAGACCAATGCGGCGGGTCTGGTCCACAAACACACCTGTTAGAATGCCCTCTGGTTCTCCTTCAGGGGTGTGGGTTAGCCATTCACCGCTGTCCAGCCGTTCCTTGAGCTGCCGCAGCCAGTCGGTTCCCATCTTGGAGAGTCCAGCTTCGTTCATACGGAAGGAAAGCTCCACAAGATGTTCCTTCACCGGGTATTGGAATTCACAGCAGGGGGAATTTTTCTTATAGCTATACCGCTCTGGGTGGAACAGTTCATAAAATTCGGCAAGTCCCGCTTCGTCCACCCGAATGCAGGCTATGGCGCATTGTTTATCATCCGCATTCTCGTCCAGTCCCCGCTGGAGCGTTTGGTCAGCATCGGGATTGATCCAATGATATTCCATCTGTTCCAGGGTGGCTCCGGCTTTGATCTCTTTTTTTAAGGTCAGGAACTCATAATCTCCCGGTTCCAGTTTTAATCCTTGCTTGACGGCATCCAGCGCACCGGATTTATCGCCAAAATGCGCCCGTAGCTTGCCCAGATGGAGCCAGATCCAGGGGTAGTCCGGCTCCTCCAGAGCGCCCCGCTCCGCATATTCCAGTGCTTCTTCCAGCCTGCCGCAATACATCAACGCCACAGAATACCGGTAGTACCAGGTAGCGCAGCCCGTGGCGTTTTTCTCCGAATCCTTCATCCATTCCGCAGCGCGGTAGTAGTGGATGTAATCGTCCAGGTTAAGGCAGGCAAAGGCATACCAGAGGGCAATCTGTAAATCCTGGTGAGCCTGTTTTTCGCTGAATCGTCCTTCTTCTACGCCGCTTTTGATAAAATTCTCCAGCCAGTCGAGCATTTTCCCAAAGTAAGCGGCAGTTCCTTCGTCAAAGGACTCCAGTATTTCAATATCCTCTGTCGAGAGCAGGGAGCCAGTTTCCTCATGAATATCAGGCTCCGGTTCTTTCTCGTCCAGTAGCGGCACACCGCCCACATCCCGCCGAAATGCGTGGAAGTGAGCATAGGGCAGGTCGCTTCCCTCAAAGAATGCCTGTGCCGCTGTTAGTACAGCGGGCAGATCCCAGGCGATAAAATCCAGATACCCACAATACAGACCAGTGGCCCCACCCAGGAAGGTCACGGCTTCCTCTCCTGCATCCCGTAGGATGGCATCCCGCAGGTTATCCCGGAAATCCAGAATAGCTTTCACTCGTTCCTCACCGGTAAAACCGGACAGCGGGTACAGGAGGAATCCAGCGGCAATGCCATCCTTGTGGTACTCATCCACATATCACTGCGGGCAGTCAGGTAGTCGTTGATGAGCACCGGCAGGCGGCAGCTTCCAGTATAAACATCCAGCCGCCAGTCAGCCTCCGGGTCCTCCACCGGTTCCAGTTCATAGGCAAGATAACTGTTTTCCAAGTAGTCGCTGCATCCCGCCAGAGAGAAAGCCCCATGCTTTGCAGCAACTCCGGCAGTTCGGAAAGCAGCTTGGCCGGTTCGTCTTTCGGTTGAGCATAAACATCAAACCCAGCAACAAAGGCGATAGCGGAAACTTCTCCGATGGTTTGATCCACCAGCATAGAGAGTGCCCACCAGACCTTGTCTGTGTCCTCTTTCAAGATCGGGGTCAGCTTTTCACAGTAAAGGACCAGACTTACCTGATGATCCTCTGTTTCCTCTGCCCACATCTGCACATCCTCAGCCCGAACTTCAATCTCTCCAGCTCGCAGCTCGAACCCCTCACAGCTGGCGGCCTACCCAGATATTCCAATGCTCAAGCACCGATTCTGGGGCCTGCTTCTGGAAGTACACCAACGGGAACAGGCGGGAGCGAAGCCCCTCTGGACTGAGGATCAATTCATGCTTTTCGCCATTGAAGCCCAGCTCGAAGGAAGTATCACGCAGGGCCGTCTTGAGTGCATTCCCGCATTTTTCAACCAGTTCTTCGCCGCGCTGGTGTGTTTCGTCCGTATCTATGATTTGACGCAGTTCTGCCTCAATCTGAGAAAAGGCTGCCCATGCTTCCTGCGTCCTTTCACGGAAGTTCTTTTCAAAGCGGGGCAGGGACAAACGACGGCGGCAATCGTTTATGTACTCCTGAGTATCTTTGTCTCCGGGGCGGGCTTTCAGGGCCTTTTCAAAGTAACGCAGGGCGGGGCCTTCCTCATCCAGACAGTAATAGGCCAAAGCGATTCGATAATTCCAGCAGTGATCTTCGGCAAAATACTCCTCATGGGGAGCCAGAAGTTCCAGCGCCTTTTCAAAAGGCTCCCGTTCTCCTATATGTGCAACGGCAATATATGCCTTGGCCAATTCGCTGTCCAGTTCCGGGGTGCGCTCCTCGGCAGGAATCGCTTCCAGGGTGTCGATTACCTTCTGCGCTTCATCCTGTTCAAACCATTGCTGGCATTGTTTCAATAAATCCATATCATGATCTCCTTTCCATCTTCGGTAGGGATAGGTTTCACTAATAAGCAGAGCTTGTAATTTCAAAGCTAAATTCATATCTGCATTTATGGTGGCTTCTTCATTTGTGGCTGGTTGTATCACAAACTCAAATGTAGGTTCATAGTCCCCGTCCTGCAAGGTTTCTCCACCCAAAATCTCGATATGATACCAGCCATTTGCAAGCTCAATCATCGGCTTCTTATGCACTCTATAGTAAGAAATCAGATCTTTCACCTTTTCAGGCGTAAACTGTTCCAATATTGGCCATGTAAAAAGCATCAGCATATTATGATCTACTTTGAGGGAATAGCCACTTTTTCTAAGCTGCAATCGGTTTCTTTCTTTGCACAGCTCCGGTCTATCACCAGAGAGATTGAACAATATGGTATAGGGATAGTTTTCAATACCGGTCATTGGGATTACAATTCCTTCGGCAAATATCCTGTCGCCGCTTTCGTTTGTGGTAAACTCCATCGCTAAATCATCTGAAAGATGATTTGCCTGCTTCCAGTCCTCCAGCAACAAAATGTCACCAAGGAGAAAATAATTAACAAGATCGTTTAATACTTCCGTAAACCTATATATCATCCATTATGCCTCCCTTACAATCCTGTCCGTTGCCAGCCGTCCAGCCGCTCCTGCACCGCGTCAATCATCCAACCCTCGCCCACGCGCTTCATGAGAAAGCGGCGGTCAAAGCTGGTATTTTTCTCTCTGGTGTAGATGTAGAGCTTGTTCTTAGTGATCTGTTCCGCGTCAAGGAATTCTTCCCCGTTGTAGGTGCCCTGGGCGCTGTATGAGAGGGCCAGAGGCCGGTAGCCAGACGGGGCTTTTCGCTCACATACTTCTCCCAGATCGCCAGCAGGCGGGGCACAGCCTCGGCATCTTCAAACCCAACCTGATCCATGTACTGCTCCCATTCTGTCATTTCGGCAAAGAAAGCGGACAACACATTGCGGCATTCCGACGCTGCCTGCTCATCCAGCTGGACGGGCTTTTTGGCCTTTTCCCGCTGGAGCTGGGAGAAGTGTTCCATCTGCTCCTTGGTAAATTGCACATGGGCCACCGGATGGATGTAGTTGTTGCCGGCGACAGCCAGTAGTCCATCATAAGTAACAGCAGTGTGGTCGATCCAGATGTGGGAGAGTTTGGGGATGGAGGCTGCTCGAAGCAGACCGGCATCCTCCAGCCTGGTGTGGTCAAGGGCCAGTAGATCCAGCTTACAGCTTTGCAGGGCGGACAAGCCGCTTCCGTCGATCCCGGCATTCCCGGTCAGCAGCAGATAGCGCAGCTTGGGCATGGCGGAAAAAAAGGGGAAACAGGCGTCGGTGAGGGCGCCGTTCTCCACGCCGAAGTTGACCATACTTTTATGCCCGGCAAAGGGGGCAAGCAGTTCATCCGTCACCGGATACCCTTTCACATGGAAGCCCACCAGGGTGTAACCGGCCAACCGCTCCATGATCTCTGCGGTCAGCTTCGGGACTTCAAATTGTTTCTCTCTATCTAAGGCCAGGACACCATTTTCCCAATCCGCTGTCCGCGCCCGTTTTGGCCATTCCATAGCTTTCCTCCTTACTCCTGTGCTCAATCTGCTAACATTTCATGGGGAAATCTCTTTTCAAATATCCCAGTCTATGAAATCTTCACGGTTCAATACAAAGTCTGATACAGGCACTTCAAATTTTCCTGTTCATCCCGTGAGAGCTTCGCCCCGTTTTCATACTGTAAAGTGTCGGCATACAGGATAAAGCCATCCACTTTTCCTGATGAAGCCCGAAACTCACCGTTTCCAATAATAGCAACATCGCCACATACAAATGTAACCGAAGAAGAAGTGGTATGGATTTTCATAATTGCTTTGATCATGACTTCCTCCAAAAATCACATCATTGTGTACTTTGCTCATTTGGATTGTCTTTAGCGGGCTCCAATGCCGATGAATCGCACCTGCACAACGCAGCTTCGACCTTACAGATTGCGGATATATGCTTGATCTTCCAGAAACTTTTCCAACGAAATCTGCTGCTTTTCGTACATCAATCCCCAGCGGTCAAGAGAGTTTTCCAGCGGGGCGGTTCCGGTATCAAGACCGGAATAGATCAAGAGCGGCAGTTCTTTCAGCCTGTCTTTTGTCTGCTGAAAGCTGCTGTCGCCAAAATGCTGTTTTAGAAACACCAGAGCCTTTTTGGTGTCGGAAATCCCGGTTACAATCAGGCGGATGTAGTGATAGGGATATGCTGTTTCATATTCCTGCGTTTGGGTACATCCAAAACGCTTTCGAGAAAATCTTCCAAACAATCAAAGGCAGGCTGAAAGTCCCAAGTTCCGGCGCATGTTCTGCCCAGAACACGGCTGTATCGTTCCGTCGCAGGTCCAGGCAGTATGGATCACCAGCATCAGACGCAATCACCACAAGATGCTCGTCCCAATCTTTAATTACCTTTTGTTCCACAGGATTATAGGCGTATCCCTCCTGGCCCTTCACAAGGGTATCCAGTCCCCACAGTTCCAGGGCCTCATAGGTATCATGCTCCACACGGTTCGCAGTCCACAGCAGCGCTCCAACAGCATCCAATAGTCTGCCGGAAGTTCCCAGCGTCTGCGGATCTGGCTCTTATACTGCTTGGACATGGCTTGCTCCATCGCAGGTATATCAATTTGTCTTAATAGCTCGTCCAATAATTGCTCCAATCGGCTTTTCATCAATATCACCTCTCATTTTCGGGTGATACTATTCTCCACCCGGATGTCTGCACCCGGATAACAGGACGGAAAAAGTCATAGTCATTGTGAATCTCATTATCCTCCCGAACCTCCGGTTTACAGTGAGGGGAACAGGGTAAATATCCAAGCAAAGGACCCATGCCACCGCAGACATTGCAGCCGCCGTCGCCGCCGCAGGTGGTCAATGTTTTCCCGTCTACCAACTCCCGCTTATAGGGTCGTAGGCGATAGACAGGCCAAAGAAGTTGGGCTGCTCCATGTCGTATGGCTTACCCTGATCTTCCCCGTTTTCAAAGTGGTGCAGTTTCATCTTGTGGTCCAGTCCATCCCCCCAGGGAAACAGGGTGCGGCATCCGCCCCCGCACAGATAGGCCCACTCATCCGGCGTGGGAAGCTGGCTGCCAGCTCCCACAACAGGGACCGCTGAAATTCCGGGTAGGTCATTGGATGGCACAGCCACGCTCGCCAGCTATCACCATTGCGTTCAAAGCGGACAGTTTCGTGTATTTCAAAGCTCTGGCTGTTCTGGCCCGCCCACTTCTGCAAGTTCTCCAGCCAGTCGGGGTGGGCGGTGATGCGTGGATCGTTCATGGGTACGCTTTCCCAGCCAATTTCCTCCAGTTTTCTGCCCACGAACATGGGGGCGATGGTCACCTGGCGTACTGGGTCATGCCCTGCCTGAGAAATTCCTCCGCAGAGCCCTCATATTCGATTTCCGCAAAAATATCCGCCAGTTCCTCTTGGTTGGCCTTGTCCATTCCTTGGACAAAACTCTCCCAGCCAAGAATCACGGTATCGCCCGGGACAAAGACAAACTCCCGGCCACCTTTTTCAAATAGGCCGGTGGTGCAGCTTTGTCCCCAGCGGGAAAAGGCGTATAGTTCCTTGAATGTCAAATGATAACGAGTCGCCAGCGTCTGCATCAGCCAGAGCTTATCGGACAGTTCAATGTATCAAATTGTGGTCGAAATAAATTCTCGTTCATAACAAGACCTCTTTCAATTTGCTCCGGCAGACTGTGATTCCTTTTCCACAAGGCGAACCGCCTCCGTCAACAGCTTGGGAAGCTGATTCCTTTCTGCTGTTTCATACTGCTGGACTGGATGCGTCCAATCAAAATTTTGAATGATAGAAATGATGTATCTGTCCTGATACCAGCCCATATCCAGCAGAAAGCAGTTCGGATATTCTACTTGCAGCATATCTTCTTTTTGCGTGATATCCAAAAAGATAATCTCTCCAGTGCCAAAATCCATCTTTGACCAGACTTGCACGGCAAAATTCCTCCTCACGATTCTCCGAAATGCTCCAGGTACAACTTCCGCACGGAATAGGGACCAACAAGGGTCGTTTCCTTTCGGCCATCCCAAGAATACACATGAATTTCGCCTTCATCCCCAATGTACCGCTGTTCCTCAAAGGGTGCGGGAAAGGGGAAGCTTTCTACGATGCTCCAATCAATCTTGGGCTTCAGCCCATCAAACTCCTCGCGCTTGAGCCTTTTGAAATTGAACACCAAGGCCGCTCCAATTCCATCGAAAAGCAAATCTGCGTATTCTCTGGGGGTAATATTCTCGCTCACATTGGCAGCTTTGATGTCCACATTCAGAACCTTGTCGCCGCAGTTTGTCCATATTTTATTGGGAGAGAACCAGGTAGTCCGATCTTTGCCGCCTGCAAAGTCCTCGCGGAAATAGCTTCTGTTGGCGCTGTCCATCTCGACCCCTTCCCGAAGCAAGCCGTTGTATGAGGAAAGCGGAAAATATCGGTGTTTTGCCGGGTCAAACTGGTCAAACGAAATGTCCAACAGATACCCATGCTTCTCGCTACGCATCAGCTTGTGTGGCTTCACAATGTTTTCTTCGATGAACTCCAAATGTACTCGTCCACATGAATAGATACACGAGGGCGACTGAATAATGTGATTTTGTAGTGATCCTCTCTGTCCATTCTCTCCGTATTGAACCAAATACGATGAATTTTAACCATAGTTATCCCCTCGCATGATTTCTGCAAACGACACTTCTGTTTCAGCCTAAAAAAGCAGTTCACCGAAAACAGCCTGAGAGTCACGGCAGATAATGTTTCAAGCTGTGGCTTGCTGAGAGGAGTGTAGTGAAGGACAATTTCTCCATACAACTCCGTGTTGATGTGGTGTTCTTCCAGATACCGCAGAACCTTTCGGTTGTTCCGCATGATATTTAGACGAAACCTGGTATTATCAAGGCATATTCAAAACAGTCCGGGTCAATCAACTGACCATTGGCTGGATCATTCATTTCCAAGCGGAGTGCTTCCGCGCCGGTCTTGCGGGAGAGTGTAAAGTAACCATCCTCCAGTTCAAAGAACAGGCAGGACAGCCCTTCCTCATTGTCCAGCTCCCAAGTCATTCTTTTTGCAAATAATTCCATCATTTTACCTCAGACTGCGTTCCAGTCGCACAACATTTCATTCTGCGTGACCCGGCGCAGTTCGTCCCGTACCTCCATTAGAGCAAAACCCAGCAGGTTTTGCCCCCGCCACTTCATCGGTCCTGCGCCTCGGGGGAGCTGGCTGCGAGACGAATACCCCAGATGTTATCATAGGGACTGGCCTCCACCAGCACACTATCTCCGGTGGAGAGAAGAAATTCGCGCAGGTCGCGGTTCTGGCTGAATTTGCACCAGTTGCCATTCAATACAATGGCGTATTTGAACTTATCCCATACCTTCTGGTCAAAACCCCGCACCTTGCGGCCCAGGGCCTTGATCTGTTTAGGGTCACTACACTTCAATATCTGCTCCTGGATTTCACTATCGCCAAAGAGCTCCGCCTTGGCCGCCATCATATACTGCTCCATACAAAGATAGGTATTGGCAATGGACCAGAAATCCTCCATCCACCACTGGCTGAGGCAGCTTTTTGTCAGCTGGCCGTCCTCGGAAGCTGATGGCCCCAGAATAAGCAAAATTCCCGCTTTCTCCCAGCGGCAAACTCCTGCTGAAGCCACTGCCGGGTGTATTTAGGCTTCCTTCCGGCTGCCACGCATTCACCCAGAAGTCCCCATGTTCCAGCACTTCGCTGCTATCTTCGTCATCCCACCAACCCTTCCAGGTCACCGGCTCGGGAAAGAGGGTGCGGTATTCCGTCCGCTCATCCGGGGAGAGGGTGTCCATCCAATCGCCAAATCGGTATATGTAATCCTCCCCGTAGCCCATGCGCCAGCCAATAGAGTATCGCTCGATCTCCCGGTGAGCCAGCCAAGGGGGAGGCATTATTTTCTTTTCCTGTAATGCCATATCATTTTCCCTCGTCTCACAGCAATTAAATTCTTCTTTTCCTACCATATAATCAAACTTCTGTCTGTTGGTAAGATTGGGGTTCCGTTTTCATTTTCCAGATTCGTCTCATGCGATGCAAATCTTCCATTCCAGCCGAGCACGATATGCCCATCCTTGTAAATATCAATGATCCGGCTGAAAAATAGAGGGAACTGAGGAAACCTTTCAAGGAAGTATTGTTCAACCAGTAAATATTGCACCATTCGGCACAACTGAAGATCTATGCTGTCAGGAAAGCCACAATCACGCAGGAATCTTTTTTCCGCCGAGTTCAGATCGAGGCCATTTGCCTTCGATACTCTTTTTTCATAAGTGCGCCAACTGGCCTCCACACATGGCATAAATTCATTCTGGTAAAACTTCCACCCAGCCGTTTGCAGAATAAAGGTATCTGCACGACAAATGCCTTCTTTGAACAAATTTGTAAGGCAGACGGTTCCTGAGTAGTTCTTTGTATGCAGCAGTAGTTTTTCTGCTTGTTTTGGGTCCTTTTCCTGAAGATATGGGTAATACGATGGTTTATCATACGAAACTCCACAACAGGAAAACCAGGGTATTTCATCGAAAGAACAAAGGGTTTCATTCATTCCTTCTGTAAATACAATCTTTTTCTTGAAAAGCATACTCAGCCTCATAACTACTCCAAGGTCATTTCACAAAGAACCAGCTTGTTTTTCTCATCGCTGAGAAATGCCCGGTTTCCCCATACATCCAGCACATGGAAGGAAGCGTATCCACGGGGCATGGCAAGGTCGATCAGCACCAAATCTGAAAGGCGCAGCACCTTTTGTTTACCCTTCCAGTCATCATTCTTAAAAATGGGAGATAGGATCAGGCAAGTCCTGTCACCGGAGAATTTTCCGCGCATCCCATGTTTTCCGGGCAGGCGGCTTAAATTATCTTTACCCCACAGTTTCTTTTTGAATAGTCCGTTTTCCTCCAGTTCCAGATACCAATAGTAGCCCATGAGAGAAAGACCCGCCGGATTGATAGTGCTGCTTTCCAAAAAGGCATAAAACTGTCCATTCTGTTCCAGTATGGAGCCAATCATAGGATAGTTGTAGTGAAAGTCTGCCTGGCAAAATTGCCGCCAGCTCGCTCTACCGCCGCCAAATGGGTCTGTCGGGTTCCTGCTTTGCTGTATACACAAGAGCCGCTTTCTGCCAGTGTGCAGTTATGGCTTCAAAGTCTACCGTCAGGCTGGTAAAACTGTTGGTCGCATCAGCGGAGTTGTCCACTCGGCACACAATAGGGAAAACGCTATGGCTTCCGGTGACTGCCACCGGCTTGGGAATACCCTGGGCACACCAGTTATCCATGGGGATCGGAATCCACTCTCCATCCATCTGCGGCATCCACCAAAGGGATTTACTGGCTGGGCAAACCAACAGTATTCCTCTGTCGCATGAGAGCAAGACAGGAACTTCCCAAACATCTTGCTGCTCTTTCGGCTCTGGCTGGGAATCCACCTGGAAACTTCGCCTTTGACCCACAAAACGCCGCTGCACTTTTGCAAGAGATGATAGGTCCAAAACACAATTTCATCCTCGCTGCGGGCTACCATACCCTTGCATCCAGTCGGGCTGTATTTGAAGGAAGTTCCCGTCAGTTCAAATTCCTCGAACTCCCAGTTCTTTATCACTTTTAGTTTCTCTTTCATACTTTCACCTCACAGCAAGTCTACCTTGATACTGCACCGTTCCAGAACCGGCAGCACCTGTTCTGGCTTGGAGGACATGAGAGTAATATGTTTGAGATTGGGGAACTGGCGCAGTTCCGCCTCAGTAACGGTATTAAGATCAAAGGCTCCATCCTCGCCATCCCAGAACGGACAGAGCTGGGTATAAATCTCGCTGCCGCCATCCATCTCGATTTCTGTGACCTCCGGTGCCAGCCGCTCCGGGACAGGGTATTTCTCCAGCCACTTCCGAATCTCTGGGATGGGTTCATACCCTTCCGTGTCAATGTCGATTTTGCGTCGGCTATACTCTCTGGCAAACTCATGGGCATCCAGTTTAGGAGCCAGTAAGCCTTTCTCGTACATCAGGACTTCCATGACCGCCAGCTTGAAGTTGAAGCTGGTAAAGGTGAGCACTGGTTCAGTCGGCTTGGATAACTTGTATTTCTGCGCTTTCGCCGCCTTATTCTCTGGCTCTTTCCAGCTGATCTGTACCATGGCGGAGAGGGCCTCCAGCTTTGCTTTCTGCGCTGATTGCTCCTCTGGAACAGGACCGGCAAGCGGGTATAAACGGTAAAGCCGCCTAATTTGAGGGTATGGGCAAATCCGGCGAAATCCTTCCAGCTGGCCTCCCGGTAGTCCTTGGACCCGATCCAAACCGCTCCGTCAAATGTCTGCCGAACCGCATACTCTCCCAGTGCCGCTACCCGGACACCAAGGGTTTTGATAATCTGCTCATCTTCATCCAACCAGCCTGGAGTCCAAGTTCGTCCCACAAAGCAAGGGCCTGGGTATAGGGACTCTCTCGGCCTGTAATGGGGCTTTTCCGTGTTCCATTTTGCAGGACAATGCGGGCGGGCCCCAGCTTTTCCGAAAGCTGCGAAAGGGTAAACGGCGGCGTAAATACCGACCCCAGGATAGTCAGGCTGTCTTTTTTGAGAATGATTTTTCGCTCCGTGGCCTTGGGCGGTAGAAAGATGGGCAGATTCGGGTACACTTCTT
>ENA-OQIM01000856-OQIM01000856.1-human-gut-metagenome-genome-assembly--contig:-NODE-856-length-11233-cov-2.712138_pt1 | contig 11233 bp, 14 predicted proteins | sample MGYA00242579_ERZ504744 | MGnify/ENA primary metagenome ERZ504744 (study PRJEB26092, sample SAMD00036441) | human gut metagenome | host: Homo sapiens | study: EMG produced TPA metagenomics assembly of...
GTGAAATAAAGAAATCCGGAAGAAGACGCAGTTCTGTTATGAAAAACAGAAAGAGCCTCTTCATAGGAATAACGGATTCCTTCCACGCCTTCATGAGGTGTTCCGCAGCAGAAAAAGTGGAAATCTGTGCAATATTATCATATATCCCGGCAAGTCTGAGACAGGATTGTTCCAGATCGGCAAAAGAAAAATCAGAGCTTTTTTCCATGATGATATACTGTCTCATCTGAGAATAGTCAATGTAAATAAGCTCTTTGCACACAGGCTGTAAGATTTCTCTGCATATATTTTCCAGGATAGTGTGGAGCAGAGAAAAATCACCTTTTTCATCCCATATTTCCGGATTGGCACTGTGGATCTCCATAAGAATGGTAAGATAACCGGAAGTTTTATGAATCGGAATTTTTTCCAGATCATCCGGGGAAATGGTTGTTCCGCTGATCACCTTCTGGAAGAAATTAAGCTGCATTTGTCGTGTATACAGATCGCGGAACTGAAAATAATTATTCACATAACTGTTTTTGGAATTTTCCTGATCGATCTCGTCACTTACTTTCTGGAGTGTCTCCATAAGCTCCCGGTGATCCAGTGGCTTCAGGAGGTATCCGCGGACCTGAAGAGAGATGGCTTTTTTTGGCATAGTCAAAATCTTCGTATCCTGTGGAAAGGATGAATCTGGTATGACAGTCTGTTCCAAGAGCTGCAATCATATCCAGACCGCTCATAACCGGCATGGATATATCCACAAGGGCAATATCGGGTTTGACATTTTCAATAAGCTGGATTCCGGCCTGTCCGTTATTAGCTTCCCCTGCAATGTTATAAATGTTTTGTTTTTTCAAGAAAATTGATCAGAGATTTTCTGAAAAAAATTTCATCGTCAATAATTACGAGTGTTTTCAATTTATATTTCCCCCTCAATCAGATTTTTTTGTCAGGTATTACTATGGTTACAGTGGTTCCCTTTTCAGGTGAACTTTCGATGGTGAGTCCGTAATTCTCACCGTAGAGAAGAGCAATCCTGTGGTTGATACTTGGAAGCCCGAAAGAATGTCGGGCAGTTTTGAAGTCTCTGATAGAACGGTTAAGTTCGGCAAGTTTTTCCGGCGGGATACCGGAACCATTATCAGAAACAGAAATACAGATGGTACCATTCTGATAGAAACATTTAAGTGAATATGGCACATCTGGCTGGTAAGTCCGTGGACAAAAATATTTTCCACAACAGGCTGTATGGTCAGCTTAGGTATCTCTGCCCCATGATCCTCCCAGGACGGCTCATAGGTGATCTCGTAATCAACAAAATCCATATACCGCAGATTCTGGATATAAAGATACTGTTCTGTAAGAAGCAGCTCCTGGCGCAGAGGAATGATAAACTGTCCCTTTGAAAGAGAGTTTCTGTAGAAAGATGACATGGAAGACACTGCTTTTACTGCAGTATCATTCATGTCAAGTTCTATGAGAGACTTGATGGTGTTTAAAGTATTATAAAGAAAATGGGGATTGATCTGGGACTGTAAAAGACGTACTTCCATTTTCTGTTTGGCATTTTGTTCCTCATAGATATCGTTAAGTAATGTCTGGATCTTCTGCATCATAAGGTTAAACTGGTTATAGAGAACTGCAAGTTCATCATTTGAAGAGTAACTGGCAGAAATATTCAGCTTTCCGGCAGACGCAGATTTCATTTTTTCTACAAGTTTCTGTATAGGTGCGGTGACAGTACCTGTACATAATATGGAAAAAAATACAGATAAAATAAACACTACAATGCTGATCAGAAGAATGTTGTGCAGGATCACCATATGATCCAGAGTCAGGCTTTCCAGAGGAATCAGGTTGATCACATTCCAGTTCAGGTCAGGATAGGATTTGCAGATAAAAAGAGTGTCAGTGCCGTCTACGGAAAAAAACTGCCTGTCGGTTTCTGTCAGGGTTTTATAATTCTCTGAACTGATTTTTGTATAGGATGAGAAGTCTTTATAAATACCTCCGGATGAAGAAGAGGAAAGTATCTGTCCATTTTCATCAGTAATATAGAAATCCCTGGAAGAGCTGTCCGGAAGGTCGCGGAATGCAGAGGAAATATTTGTTTCTCTGATCAGAAGGACCAGGCGCCCAGATATTTGGTGTTATCAATGTTTGTAATACTTTTTAAGGCTACAAAGGTTGGCTCCCCACTTATCTGGAAGTCCGAGAAACTGAAAGGCCAGATTAGTCTGAAGGCTGTCAAGGACTTCGGGACCTAAAATGGAATCAAGCTGATCTGTTTCTGTGGTACTGCTGTGAAACCAGTGGTTTTCTGTATCCAGGATATCCCAGGCATAGATGTTTTTGTGAAGTCCGATGATACGCTGGGCCTGGTCTGTAAGCTCGGAATTTACCAGAAAATGTTCCAGTGTGTTTTCGGGAACTGTGGGATTTTCTTTTAAAACATCGGCGATATTGCTGTTGATGGAAAGGGTGATGGCATAGTTTGATATATTATCGATCTTTTCTCCAAGGTTGCTGGTGATCAGGGATAGCTGCTGCTGACTGGAAAGTGCGGCACGCTTGATCAGTACTTTTTTGGATGCAGTATAAAAAACACGGAAGTAAGCATGAGTATCAGAGAACTGAGCAGCAGATATGTAATAAAAAGCCTGCGTTTCAGACTGATTCCTAAAAATAAGTGAAACACCTTTTTTTTCAGATTTTCTATCATGGAATCCCCCCTCTGGTTTTATTGGCTACATTATATAATAAGGGAAAAATTCTCACAAGTGTGGGGGAAAGATGGAGAAAATATTCCAGGTACAGCGAAGATTTTCCATGTATTTTTCCGGACGGATTTAATATAATGGTCTCATCGATAAGGAAAGCGGAACAAAATATTCAATCCGGATGAATAGAAATGTACCAAAAGGAGGACGAAAATGAAATTAAAAAAAGTGATGGCTGCTACACTTGCCACAATGATGTGTCTCTCTTCATTCAGCATGATGAATGTGTGGGCAGATAAAAAAGAGGATTCCGAACCACTTGTGATCAATTATATCAGTGCCAGGGGCGAAACAGATGCGGCACTGAAAACATTGAAGAAGCTTGCAGAAGATTATAAAAAAGATCACCCGGATTTTGAATTCAATGTAGAGTCTATTGCAGACAGAGAAACATATCTTCAGAAGATCAAGATCCTTGCATCCAGCAATGAGCTGCCGGACTGGTTTGACGCAGATCCGGAGGCATTTTTTGAAGGACTTTGCAAAAAGGATCTGATCTACAATGTGGATGACCTTTATGATGAACTGGGTATCAAAGACAAGTTCTTTGATATTGCACTGAATTATCCGAAACTCAGTGACGGAAACAATTACCTTATGACCTGGCAGGGAAATGTAGAGTATTTCTGGTATCACAAAGACATGTTTGAAAAAGCCGGAATTACTGAAACACCTCAGACACTGGAAGACCTCCTGGATGTGTGCAAGAAGCTGAAAGATGCGGGAATGACCCCGATATCCGCAGGAAATTACGACATGATCATGCGTTATCCTGCATTTAAGGCTTTCAGACTGGAAGGAAATGACTTCATTGACAATGCAAGAATGGGAAAAGAAAAATTTAATTCTGAGACAGGTATCGCAACAGCCCAGTATACACAGGATATAGCCCAGTATTTCAGTGAAGGATGGACAAGTTCAGATGCTACCGCACAGATGGATCTGTTTCTGAACAGTGGTGCGGCAATGTTATACACCGGAACATGGGATACACCGGATCTTACAGATGATGAGGGAAATCTTAAAGATGACATTTCCATGTTCAAACTTCCTGTAGACAGCGAAGGAACCGCTACAGGAGAAAATGATTACTATGCGAATTGTGGAATCGGAACTGCCATTCTCAAGGATTCCATGAGTGATGAGATGAAAGATTTCATCAGTTATGTATGGGATAATTTTGCTGATACGGCAATGTATGAGTTCAATATGCTTCCATCCATGATGCCAAGTGATTCGGAGAAGCTTCCGGAGCTTACACAGCAGATTTTAAGTGATCTTGAGAACTGCGGCACTTTTGCCAGTGCTGGGATGTTCGTCTGGATCCTTCTACAAACGAGGTTTACAGAAAAGAGTTGGCAAGCCTTGGAATGGGAGAATCAACTCCTGAAGAGTCTGCGAAAACATGGACAAAGCTGTAGAACAGTATGCATCTGATTATTTTGACACTGAAGAATAACTGAGAGAATACGCAGATGCGGAATTTTATCTGCATCTGCGTATGAAAGGGGAGAGGATATGAAGCCCAGAAATAAAATCCAGCCTTTACCGTTTGTTCTTCCTGCACTGTTCGTATATATTCTTACTGTTATCATCCCAATTCTGTGTCAATGGGTTACAGTCTTTTTCCTGGAATGGAATCGGTGATATGAAGTTTATCGGACTGGAAAATTATGTGAGGATGTTTCAGGATGAGACATTTCGTGAGGCTGTTGTAAATAATCTTAAATTTGTTGTATTGGGAAGTTTGTTCCAGTTATGTGCAGGACTGATCCTGGCAATTTTGCTTACACATATTTCCAAAGGTGGAAATATTCTGCGGGTTATTTATTTTATTCCATGTATCATTTCATCTATGGCGATCTGCCAGATTTTTCCAAAATGCTTTCTGTCCAGCCCCAGGGCCTGTTTGCTATGTGATGGAAAAAACTGGGAATGGAACCTATCGCTTTGCTGGCAAATTCCCATACAGCGCTGATTACCATAACCCTGATCGATGGATATAAATACTGTGGTCTGTACATGATCATTTTTTATTCCGCATTTGTATCCATATCAAAGGATGTGATCGAGGCATCTACAATGGATGGCTGCAATGTTTTTCAACAGTATCGTTACATAAAGCTTCCACTGGTGAAAAATATATTCAGCATTGTCATTGTAATGCTTGTAAATGGTTGTCTGAAAACCTTTGATGTATTCTATATTCTTGACAATAAATCCAGATCAACAGAGATGGTGGCAACTTATATGTATAAAACCGCTTTTAATTCGGCTGACTTTGGCTATGGAAGTACATTGTCCGTTTTTCTGGTCATTGAATGTCTGGTAGCAGTAGGGATTATACAGAAATGCCTGGGATCGGCGAAAGGAGATGGGTCAGAATGATAAAATCAAGAAAAAATATACCTATTCGTGCTGTGTTCTATGTAGTGATCCTTATTTTTGTCATGATACAGGTCTACCCTATTTTCTGGGTTATCTGCTCCAGTCTGAAAACACCGGATGAAATGACATATACTGCACAGTATGCCCTGCCATCAGGATTTTATCTTGGAAACTATATCAGCGCACTGACGATCTCATCCATTCCAAGATATTTTCTTAACAGTACGGTTGTGGCAGTTCTCACACTTCTTGGCATCGTAGTCCTGGGATGCCCGGTTGCATTTGTGATCAGTAAGGTAAAGGTAAAATATGCCAATGCACTGATGGCATTTTTCCTGTTTGGAATGATGGTGCCTATTTTTTCCTGCCTTGTACCCATGTTCCAGATTTATAACAGGATCGGACTGAGAAATACATACTGGGCACTGGTGCTTCCGCAGATCGGGTTCGGACTTCCAATGTGTATCTATCTTTACACCGGATTTTTTAAATTTATGCCGGATTCTCTTCTGGAAGCGGCAGTTATTGACGGTGCCACAATGGGAACCACATTCCGCAAGATCGTGGTACCTATGGCTAAAAATACTACAATGACAGTTCTTACATACAATTTTGTTTTTGTATGGAATGAATTTACCTATGCCAATACGTTTATCTCATCTTCTGATATGAAAACTCTGCCAATTGCCTGAATGACTTTGTGGGGCAGTTCGGAAGAGTGGACTGGGGAAGTACATTTGCGGCGATCGTAATATCGATCCTGCCTACACTGATCGTGTATTTTATTCTTAACAGGAACATAATCGAAGGTATGGCTGCAGGTGCGGTCAAGAGTTAGGAGGCTGAAATGGAAACAAGGATTGAATTGAAACAAGGATGGAAAATTTTGCAGGATGTTCATGATACAGGGGAAAAGATCGGGCTTTATGCTGCCAGGGAAGCAGATACTTCCGTAGGTTCCCAGGTGTCTGAATGGGAGGAACTGGAGGAACTGAAACATCTGCAGCTTATCTATGCCAGACAGCCATATTTCGGGCGTGAACTGAGATATTTCAATCAGGCACCCTGGTGGTACAAAACAGAGTTTGAAGTTCCGGATCAGAAAGTTACGGATGCTGTCCTTAAATTTACCAATGTGGATTATTATGGAAAAGTATGGCTTAACGGAGAATTTCTTGGAGAGCATGAAGGATATTCCGCTCCATTTTCCTTTAATGTAAAAGATAAGCTTGTTTTTGGAAAGAAAAATTATCTCATTGTAAAGGTAAGTTCTCCATGGGATGATGAGGTGGAGCTGGATGCACAGGATTCCAGAACCACCCTGGTAAAAAGAAATATGGTAAAAGGTACCTACGAACATTCTGATACATTTATCCAGAGAGATGTAAATCCTGTAGGAATCTACGGAAAAGTGGAGCTGATCCTGACAGAAGAAGGTGTTCTGGAAGATCAGACAGATCTGAAGTATGAACTGGATCCAGATGGAAAGAAAGCAGACGTATATGTGGAAACTGAAGCGCGAGGTCTGAAATCCGGGGAGACATATGATTTTAATGTAAAGATCCGGGAAAAAGAGTCCGGTCTTATAAAGGCAGAAAAAACTGTTCAGATAATGGCAGAGAAAGCAGAGACAGGTTTTAAATGTGAGCTTAAAGTGGAAGATGTCAGACTGTGGTCCACATGGGATCATGGTTATCCCTGGATGTATCAGGCAGACTTACGTTAAGCAGGGGAAAAGACATACTGAGCAGCAGAACAACGAATTTTGCTTTCCGGGACATTCAGATTGAGCGTAATGAAAAAATAACAAGATTCTGGCTTAATAACAGGAAGCTGTATATAAGAGGAACCTCTTATTTTCCGGATTGTTATATTTCCGCAATGACAAGGGAACGGTACCTGAGAGATCTTCTTAATGTAAAGGCGGCAGGTTTTAACCTGGTACGAGTACATGTCCACACAGAGCAGGAAGTTTTTTATGATCTGTGTGACGAGCTGGGAATTGCAGTTCTTCAGGATTCGGAGTACAACTGGACGCATCCTTCAACAGATGAATGGGCGCAGAGATTTGCAGATGTTTACAGAGAAAATGTGAAACTTCTGAAGCATCATCCGTCTCTGATCTGCTGGATCATTATGAATGAACCGGGATGTGTTGATCCGGATGGAAATGTGAGAAGGAGATTTATGGAGGAAAATCCGGGACCTGCTCTGTATAGGGAGGTACAGAAGATGGATCCGGGCAGACCGATCATCAAGGGTTCTTTCTGCGAAGATGATCCGCTTAGCGGGGACAGCCACAATTATCTGGGTTCTTTAAGCGGTGGAGAATATGCAGATATTTATGAGCAGACAGAAAAGCTGAATACAGAGTACGGATTTGATGCACCGGGCAGCAGTGAAAATCTGAAAACTGTTCCGGCGGTATATCATCGTCTGGAAAAACTGGTGGATGATATCCCGAAGATCCAGGAATATCAGTATAAGCTTCTGAAATATTATACAGAGCATTACAGGATCCAGAAATATGAACCTTGCTCAGGATATGTACAGTTTATGTTTATCGACTGTGTCCTCAGAGCTTCTACGGTTTATATGACTGGTGGGGAATTCCCAAAAAGGTCTTCAGGCTATACTGGAAAGCAACGCACCAGTGGGTGTTTTTGCAAAGCACAAAGATTATCTGGACAGTCTGTATATTGTAAATGATACAGATGGAGCTCTGGGAGAGTGTGAACTTACATGGATCATTACAGAAACATTGAACGGAGAACTGGTGGAAAAGGGAAGTGTTAAAGCAGAAGTTCCGGCAGACAGCCGTGTCATGGTAAAAACCTTTGAGAAAGAATACGGAAAAGGCAAGAAGTGGAACCTTACACTAATTCTTTCTGATAATAGCGGTAAATGTATGGCAAAGAATACCTATCAGGATATCTGTACTTTGCTTTCAAGAGTTGATGGGCATCCGGACCGTATGAGCCATGAGTTTGGAATGAGACTCTACTGGGCCTGAGATATCTGCAGCTCACAGGCACTTTCATCCTTGACTTGTGTCAAAAATCACAACATGTTATACTTTGTGTATAAAGGAAGATTTTAGGCGTGGAAGGAGCGATATTATATGCGTTTACAGAAAGTACAGGATGCTCTGAACAAAAAAAATATCAAATTCGAATACACAGAGGAAGATGGTTGCGGAAGTCTGGATTTCATGTTCCGTGGACTGAAATTCCATGTATGGGAATACGAGGACAACGGTTGGGGTGCCGAGACCAATATTTATGCGGCTGGAAGAAGTGAGGACATTGACGGAGATTATGAAGAGAAGATTTCTGCAGAGATTCTTTCCTGGCCGGATATGATCAATAACTGAATATAATAATATTGAATAAAGTGGCTGTAACTGAACGGATACGCTCAGTTACAGCTACTTTTTATCGGAGAAAAGTTTTCTGAAGAACTATAGCTGTACGTTCAGGTATTCACTGGGAGACATCTGACAGTTCTTTTTAAAAACCTTGCTGAAGTAATTTCCATTGCTGAAACCAAGATGCCAGGCAATGTCGTCGAGAGTTATATCCGTAGACTGCAGAAGCCGTTTCACCTCGGTGAGCTTTAACTGCATAGTATAGGAAAAAAGATTCTGACGTTTTTTTAAAACAATCTGGACAGATGCTCCTTACTTAGAAAAAAGATTCTGCAATATCGGCCAGGGAGATATTTTCCAGATAATGTGCATTGATATAATCAAAAACATCACTGATTACCCTACTGGTGAACGCAGAGCAGGGTTCGGGTGATGAAGCAGAATCGGAAGTCCAAGTTTTGCCTGCTTCACTTTCCAACTGAGAAATTGTGGCTGAAAGCGCATTGTTCAAATTCTGGGGATCAACAGGCTTCAGTATGTAATCAATAACACCGGCCTGGATCGCAAGTCTTGTATATTTGAAATCGCTGAATCCGCTGATCACACTGATTTTGCTGTCGATGTGAAGTTCTTCCGGCTTTTTTTAGAGCTGTATTCCGTCCATGACGGGCATTTTCATATCTGTGATAATAATGTCAGGATGCTCTTTGAGAATGATCTTCAGGCCATCTTCGGCATTATCTGCTTCCAGAAGATCACTGTTTGCTCGGATTTATCCCATGGTGTTTTGAACTTCCGGATAAGGGATATGAAGAAGCTTGGGAGCAGATTGTGAATCCGGAAGGTTTTGCCTCCCCCTGTGGCCCTACAACTGCGGAACAGAGACATCCACGGTACGGAGGCAGATTATGAATGTCTGTGGGACGGTCCATCCTAGCCATTTTCAACGACACAGACACAGACAGCAATGGCAAATCTTCTGAAAGATTATCCGCAGACTTATGTGACAAATATGGTCTATCCGTAAGGTTTTTGGTTGTTACTGAAAAAGATTTCATGGTTCAGGATTCCACATCAGTGACATTGATCTCATCCTGGAATCCGTCCGTATAATGCAGTTCATAATCTTCTGTGATAAATACAGCCTGCACGCCTTTTTTCTCCGCAAATTTCAGTCCGTCCTCCAGACCAAGGGCGAAACAGGTGGTGCTTAAGGCATCGCCGTCCACAGACTGGTCGGAGATGATCGTCACAGAAATCAGGCCGTTTTCATAAGGATAGCCGGTTTGGGGATTCAGGATATGATGATATAATTTACCGCCCTGCTTAAAGCACCTCTCATAAATTCCGGAGGATACAACAGATTTTCCGGTGATATCCATAACGGCTTCGGTTTCGTTGCGATCTGCAAAAGGCTTCTGGATGCCGATCTTGAAGGGAGTGCCGTTGGGCTTTGAGCCGATGCAGAGGACATTGCCGCCAAGTTGATGATAGCACTGTTTACGCCTTTTTTTACCAGAAAATCTTTCAGGCGGTCTGCAATATAGCCTTTGGCAATGGCGCCTACATCGAACTGGATGTCATCAGAGGGAAGTGTGATATCCTGCCCGTCAATGGTGACGCCGTCGGAGCTGCACAGGGGGAGAACTTTCTGAATATCTGCATCATCCGGAGCCTTCGGGTCTTCTGCTGTGAAATCCCAGAGAGAGGTCAAAGGCGCAATGGCGATGTCAAAGGCACCGTCGGATTCCCTGGTGATATCGAGTCCTTCGGAAGCAGAGCAGCAAGGTATTCGGATATATGCCATGTGTTTGTGGTGCCATTGACCTGGTAGGGAGTGGTCTGAGTTTCAATGGTTTGATTTGATACAGCGGAATCTGATATCCGGTGATTTAATTTATAAAGCTCGCTGTTCTCATTTGTCCGGCTGAAGATCAGCTCATACCTATCGCACAGTGCCAGACAGTCATCCAGGAGGGACTTATCCTGGGAATCGTAAATGGTGATCTGTATGGCTGTGTTCAATTTGATGCTGCTGATGCTGATAGGCTCCTTCTCGGTGGCAGTGCTGGTGCCAGTGGTATTCTGGCAGCCTGTGAAAAGGAGTATTGGACAGACAAGGACTGTGCACAATATTAAATAGAAGAAACGGGAATGCGAGCGGCTTCTTTTGGAATGAAAAAAATAAGTTGACATAATATTCTCCTGTTTTCTGATTGACTGACTTAACTGAAGAGCATTTATTTGATGCAAATCTATGTAGTACATGTGGATGGGGTTATTCACTTAACCGGATCAAGCAGCGACGCGGATTGCGGATATACGCTTGACCGACATCGGACAGATTTATGAAATCTCATTATACCATGTATTTCTGAAATCAGAAAGGCATATGCCTGTCGCAAAAATCATTGTATTTTGCAATAATATAAGATATAATTTCTCCGAAAAAAGGACATATTTGCTATGGATCCGAATGATTGACCGGAATTTTTACAGATAAAAGGAGAAATTTTTCATGATAAAAGTAATTGCAAGTGATATGGATGGCACACTTCTTGGTGATGACCATAGGATCGCACCGGAAACCCTTGCGGCGGTCAGGCGTGCCTGCGATGCGGGAATCCGTTTTATGGTTGCCACGGCCGGAATTTCCCGGTGCCATGGAGGAGCTGAAGGGAACAGAGCTGACCTGTGATTATGTGGTGAGCAG
>ENA-OQIM01000858-OQIM01000858.1-human-gut-metagenome-genome-assembly--contig:-NODE-858-length-11228-cov-4.500225_pt1 | contig 11228 bp, 16 predicted proteins | sample MGYA00242579_ERZ504744 | MGnify/ENA primary metagenome ERZ504744 (study PRJEB26092, sample SAMD00036441) | human gut metagenome | host: Homo sapiens | study: EMG produced TPA metagenomics assembly of...
TTTACTTTTATTTTATTAACTTCAGTCTTATAAATCTATACACATTGTCTATTTCTATCATATCTAACACAGGAGGATTATCTATGGCTAAAACTGACGAACTTATGAAAAAATTATTTAAACATAAAGAAATATTCGCTGATCTCTTTAATGCAACTTTATTTAATGGAAAACAAATTATAAAGGCTGAAAAATTAGCCGAACTCAATACTGAAAATATTCATGTTGATGAATCTATTTCTAGCAATGTAAATCCATCAATTCTTAAACGCTATCGTGATCTTTGCATGCGTCAAGATGACAGTGTCTTACAAATCATACTAGGATGTGAAAATCAGAGTGAGATTGATTATTCTATGCCAATTCGCACTATGCTCTATGATGCTTTAAAATACACTGAACAACAAAACAACTTAGAACTCAGGAAGCGAAAAGATGGAACATACTATCATTCTAAATTAAGAAAAGATGATAAAGTTCTTCCTGTATTAACTCTTATTTTTTATTATGGTGATAAAGAATGGACTGCTGGAAAATGTATTCATGATCTTATTAAATGGCCAGAAGAACCTGAAATCAAATCCATTGTTCCAAATTATAAATTGAATTTGTTATGGGCTTATCAAATAAACAATATTGACAAGTACAAAAGCGATTTACAGTATATTCTCTCCATGCTAAAATATAAGGAAGAAGAAAAATCTTTAAAACAATACATTTCTGACAATAATGATAAAATACAAAATATGAATCAAGACAGCCACAATGTTGCTGTTGCACTACTAAATCAAAACTTACCAAAATTAATAGATAATCAGAAAGGAGATTTTCGTATGGGGGAAAATGCATTGCAAGCAATTTATGATCGTGGTGTTAATCAAGGTGAGGTCTTACATTTGATTATGCAAATCAACAAAAAAATCCTTAACAACAAAAATTTAGATACTATTGCAAATGAATTAGAGGAAAAAAAAGAGGATATTCTTCCTATCTATACTATCATCAAAGAACATCCAGATAAATCCAAAGAACAAATATATGCAATTTTAAAAAAAGAATCCTAATATAAAAAGCCGATAGAATCATACAAAATAAAATATGATCCCATCGGCTTTTTTCATCTCATCTACACCAATCACTATCTATCCCCGATACCCAAGCTCCTTAGATATCTGCCCAGCAGTCCTATTAAGTTCATCCAACACAAATTCCTTCTTCTTATCATCCACACGAAATACCGGAATACTTGCACTGACTGCTGCCACGATCTTTCCTGTGTAATTTCTTACAGGCACTGCCATACAATACATCCCAATCCAGTATTCTTCGTCATTGACCCCATATCCCCGTTTCTTCACTTTCTCTGCCTCATGGATCAGCTCACTGACAGTTAAGATCGTATGTGGTGTATATGCTGGAAGTTCTTCTTTATCTTCGAATAACTTATAAATCTCTTCCTCGCTCATCTCACTGATCATCACTTTTCCAAGTGCTGTTGCATGAATGGATTCATACTCGCCCGGGCTTACACTGTTGTTCATGCCATTGCTCGTATATTCCATCTTGGAATAATGATCGTTTCTTTTCCTTTGATTGTTCCATAATCGATCGTTTCGTTTAATTTCTTTCCAAGTTCTAATAAATGTGTACGGTCAATATTAAATAACTGGTTCTGTGCTGGAACTGACAGCCCTACTTTATATAATTCCCAACCAAGACGATATCTGTTTGTTTCTTCACTCTTTTCAATATAACCATAGTACTGCAGCGTATCTAATAAACGATGGACTGTACTCTTTCCGATTCCTAGTGCATCGCTTAATTCACTGACTCCTGCTCCAAGATTCCCTGTATTCTTTGCAAGATGGTTTAACAATTCCAGTGCTTTCATTACCGTCTGCACTGGATATTTTGGTTCCTGTGCCATGACTTTCCTCCCGTTTATCTGTTTTTATATCCTCTTTTGATCACTATCATTATATCAAACCCCGTCTTCACTATGCAAAATATTTTTCTTCTATCTCGAACTTTTTTCTAAACTTTGAAACACTTCATATATAATCGAAAAAAGAGACGGTATTTTGACTAAATCCGTCTCTTGATCTTTTCTCTTTCTTCTATATATAACTCTCGATCTAAAATCTTATGCACGATGTTTCAAGTCTTTGAATGATTCTTCCTGTGGTCCTCTCTGATCTTTCTTCGCAATATATAACTTCCTGTTCCTGTTGCGCAAAGAATTGGTGGTTCACATGCTGTTGCCGCTGTATGCTCGATTCCTTCCATATCCGCATCTGTACGATCAAGCATTGTTGCTACCTTCCATGCTTCGAACTTGCATTTGTAAGACTGGTTTCCTACTTCTTCGATCCATCCTACATATTCCATAAAGTCGCCTACATAGACTGGTGCTGTAAATTCGATTTTCTCATATCCTAAGAACAAACTAATATCTCCGTCCGCATATACCATCAGTTCTGTTCCTACATCGCCCCACTGAACAACGATTCTTGCTCCATTAACGAGTCCACCTACATAGTGAGCATCTTTCTCACTCATCATCATGTGATGTACAACTTTCTTTCCGATCATAGCTCTTACCTCCGTTTTTTGCGTTCTATTATTTAGAATTATTTTCTAAATATTACTTTGTACTGTGATGGTAACATTGGATTGTATTTTTGTCAATACATTTTTACATTTTTTCTATTATTTATAATCCATTTCTATTATGCAGAAAATTTAATTGCTATTTTTCTAATGAAGCAAGAAATACTTTCCCCTAACTGGAGAGTTGTTTCTGTCTATTTTTTATAAGTAATGCACAATTTTTCTGCAAGTTATTAAACATATTGTCTAAATATCGTTGTTTTTTGTCAATCTTTTCCAATTATTGTATTTATAAACAATCTGTTACGTGTAAACTTTTTCTTTTTCTTGATATTTTTTCTCATTTTCAGAAAATAAGCTCTTTACATTCCATCTCATGTATCCCTTAAAATACAATCATAGTCATTCGTGGAGAAAAATAAAGAAAGGAGTTTCATATGAGTGTAGTTATGGCAAATGCACTTGGCACTGGAATTTTCTGCGGACTCTGGCAAGGTATCGGTTCAGTTCTTGGACTTGCTACCTGGATGGGCTTCGTCGGCTGTACTTCTTATTTCTCAGCCGGATGTGGAAAAACCGGTTTATTAAATCCATGTGCAGTAACTATGTTGGTCTTCTCTGGGGTATGTGTATTATCATGTCAGGAAATATCAACAGTGGCATTTTGTTTGGTGCGATCGTAACTGGAGCTTTCTCCTGGCTGATCTGCTATCAATCAAAGATCGATCTATTATCCTTGGTTCCTAACACTTTCATGGGCGGTTTTTCTGCTTTTGCCAGTGGCGGAAATTGGAAAATGCTTTGCATCTGTCTTGTCTTAGGAAATATTCTCGGTGTATGCTGCGATTATTCTGGAAGATTTCTGGCAGCAAAATTTGGTAAAGATAATTAATTAAGAAATAAGAGTGAAACAAATTTTCAAAGGAGCGTGAAATAAAGATGAGTAAAGTAATTAAAAAAGCTTACGCAGAAGAAATGAAACAGGGCTACAATTTAAGAACAGCCATGGAAGAAGCATCCAGATGTCTTCTCTGCCATGATGCCCCTTGCAGCAAGAGCTGCCCAGCAAAAACGGATCCAGCAAAATTCATCCGTTCCCTGCGTTTTAGAAATATTAAAGGTGCTGCTGAAACAATCCGTGAAAACAATCCATTAGCTGGTTGTTGCGCAGAAGTCTGTCCTTATGGTCAGCTGTGTGAACAGGCTTGCAGCCGTACTGGAATTGATAAACCGATCGAAATCGGAAAGCTTCAGAAATTCTTAGTTGAAACGGAAAAACGCGAGGGTATGGAATTCCTTCATGTAGAAGAAAAACGTGATGGAAAGATCGCCTGTGTTGGAGCTGGTCCTGCTTCTTTAGCTTGTGCAAGAGAGTTAGCATTATTCGGATATGACGTAACAATCTATGAAGCAAATGAAAAAGCTGGTGGTGTTTTAACATACGGAATCGTTCCTTCCAGATTACCTCAGGAAGTTGTTGATTTCGATATTGCAACAATCGAAAAACTTGGTGTAACATTTAAGTTTAATGAAACGATCGAGCTGCACGCTTAGAAGAATTAAAAGCTGAGTATGATGCAGTCTTCGTTGGAACAGGATTATGGAAATCTAAAGTCATTGATATCCCAGGAAAAGATCTTGATGGTGTTGTAAGTGCGATCGATTTCTTAAAAGATGCCCGCTTAAATAAAGAAAACATGACTCTTGGAGATACTGTTTTAGTGATCGGTGGTGGTGACGTTGCCATGGACTGTGTAACAACAGCAAAACAGCTGGGTGCAAAAGCTACAATCGTATATAGAAGAACAATTGAAGAAGCACCTGCTGATATTGATGAAGTTATGGCTGTACAGAGCATGGGAATTCCTATCATTCAGGAATTTGCACCAGGTGAGATCATCGGTAGTAAAGGTCATGTAACTGCAATGAAATTTAATGGACGTGACAATGAATCCGAACTTACCATGAAAGCTGATCAGGTTGTATTTGCTATTGGACAGGCTGCTTGTGACACTACAAAAGATATCAAAGCTGGCGGAAAAGTATTTACTGGTGGAGATATGGTAAATGGTGGAAAGACTGTTGTACAGGCTGTTGCTGAAGGTAAAGATGCTGCTGCTATGATCGCTGCATATCTGAACAAATAGAAAGGAGGCATTGATTATGTCATTAAAGAAAGATTTATCTATTGATTTTTTAGGAGTTAAATGTGAAAACCCATTCTTCCTGTCTTCTTCTCCAGTAGGAAGTAACTATGAAATGTGTGCAAAAGCCCTTGAAGCTGGATGGGGTGGAATTTATTATAAAACAATTGGTATCTTTATCCCAGACGAGTGTTCTCCTCGTTTTGATATCACTACAAAAGAAGGAACTCCTTGGGTTGGTTTCAAGAATATGGAGCAGATTTCTGACAAGCCATTAGAAGTGAACTTAGAATATATGCGCCGCTTAAAACAGGATTATCCAAACAAAGTCATCGTTGCAAGTATCATGGGAAGTAATGATGAAGAATGGACAACACTTGCAAAAGCTGTTACAGAAGCTGGTGTTGACATGATCGAGTGTAACTTCTCTTGTCCTCAGATGACATCTCATGCCATGGGATCTGACGTTGGACAGAATCCAGAGTTAGTAAAACATTATTGTGAAGTTGTTACAGCTGCTACACATCTTCCTGTCATCGCTAAAATGACTCCAAACATTGGAAATATGGAAATTCCTGCGATTGCTTCTATGGAAGGTGGTGCTGCTGGTATCGCTGCCATCAATACAGTGAAAGCGATCACAAATATTGATATCGAAAATATCACTGCTATGCCTGTTGTAAACGGTAAATCTTCTATTTCCGGATACTCAGGAGCTGCAGTTAAACCTATTGCTCTTCGTTTCATTACACAGATGAAACAGCATCCAGATTTGGTTAATGTGCCTATCACTGGTGTTGGTGGAATCGAAACTTGGAGAGATGCCTTAGAGTTTATCCTTGTTGGTGCTTCTAACCTTCAGGTAACTACGGCAGTTATGCAGTATGGATACCGCATCGTTGAAGACATGATCAGCGGATTATCTCATTACATGGAAGATAATGGTATTGAAAAACTTTCTGATCTGGTAGGTCTTGCCCTTCCTAATATTGTTCCTGCCGAAGATCTTGATCGAAGTTTCAAACTGCTTCCTAAATTTGATGAAGATGCTTGTGCTGGATGTGGTAGATGCTATGTATCATGCTTTGATGGTGGACATCAGGCAATTGACTGGGATGAAGAAGCTCGTCGTCCAAGATTAAATACAGATAAATGTGTTGGATGTCATCTATGCCTGAATGTCTGTCCTGTTATGGATTGTATCACTCCTGGTGAGATTGTTATTAAACCTGGACGTGAAGAACACGAAATCAAAATCAAAACTAAGTACGAATAAGAAATATCACATTGATAAGGAGGTAGTAATATGAAAGAATTCGATTTGATCATTAAAAATGGAACCGTCGTAACCTCTACCGAAAGTTTTTTATGCGATGTTGCAGTGAAAGACGGAAAGATCGCTGCCATGGCACAAAATATTGAAGCAGATGCGAAAGAAATTTATGATGCCGCTGGTAAATTAGTTCTTCCTGGTGCTTTAGATGCACATACACATATGGCTATGCCATTTGGTGGAACTGTTTCCGCTGACAGTTACATGACAGGTACTCGTGCTGCTGCCTGTGGTGGTGTCACAACGATTTTTGACTATCCTGTACAGCACAAAGGAGAAACGATCCGCGGATTAGTTAACTCCAAGAAAGAAGTTTTAGAGAAAGAAGCCTGCGTAGACTATGCAATGCACTGCTGCATCACTGATTTAAATGAAGGTGAGATCCTTGAAGAAATGGAAAAGGCAGTTGCTGAAGGTATCACAAGTTTCAAATGTTTCCTTGTTTACAAAAAAGAAGGAATGATGGTAGATGACGGAATGCTTGCAAGACTGATGCTTCGTGCAAAAGAACTTGGAGCGATGATCAATATCCACGCTGAAAACCCTGATCTGATCGATTATTATACAGAAAAATTCTTAAGTGAAGGTAAAACAAGCGCTTGGTATCATTACATGAGCCGTCCTGAATTCGTAGAAGCTGAGGCCGACAAACGTGCTGTTCACTGGGCTAAGCATTTAGATGCTCCTTTATATCTGGTTCATATGGCAGATAAAGAAGGTCTGGAAGCTTGTATCGAAGCCAAAGAAGAAGGTGCTGACGTATTCGTTGAAACATGTCCACAGTATCTGGAATTTACATGCGATGTATACAAACGCGAAGATGGAAGAAACTTCGTCTGCTCTCCTCCTATGAAAGGACAGGAAAGTCAGGATGCTTTATGGAAAGCAATTAAGAATGGAATGATCGATACAGTTGCTACTGACCACTGCCCATTCCAGAGTTATGAAAAGACTGGGGTAAAGATGACTTTACAAAGATCCTAACGGGTGCCCTGGTGTAGAAAACTTATATCCATATATGCTGGATGCCGCAAATAGCGGAAAGATCACTTTTGAGAGAGCTGTTGAATTATGCTCTACAAACGTAGCCAAGATCTTTGGATGCGACAACAAAGGATCTATCAGTGTAGGTAAAGATGCTGACATCGTTATCTACGACAAAGACAAAGACTTCACGATCAGCGTTGATAATATGCACTCTGATCTGGATCATACGATCTGGGAAGGAAAACAGTTACACGGTTATCCAATCCGTACTTACCTTCGTGGAAATGTTGTATATGACAATGGAGACTTTGTCGGAACACCTGGACTCGGTGAATATGTAAAACGAAGCCCAAGAAAACACTAAACCCTATAATACAAACACTTAACATAATTTTATAAAATCAGAGGATTCTTATGAAGAGAAAGAAATTACGACTTACGCCGAAACAAGCTGAACACATGCTCTTTAATGTTCTGGAGATTGGCAGCCGAATGCTCGTCTCCGGAGCTGAGGTCCAACGCGTCGAAAATTCGATCTATCGTATGTGTACTGCATATGGATCGGAAACGACCGAAGTCTTCTGCATGACCTACATGATCGTTGTTACAATTTCCTCCAAGCAATTTGGCACGATCACCTTGTCGAGACGGATTCATAACCTTTCCCTGAATCTATATGAATTACTCTATTTAAATGCTTTATCCAGAAGGATGTGTTCCACTCTTCCGGATATGAAAACGGTCGATCAAAAAATCAGGCAGATCAAAGCGCTGCCAAAGTATGGTCCAATACCTCCATGCTCATATATGCTTTGATCTCCTCTTCTTTCACAATATTTTTTGGAGGCAGCCTTCCTGATGCCGCCGTTTCCGGTATGATCGGAATCGGTATACGGTGTGTCGAACTTCTCCTTCAACCACTGCCTCTAAACCGTTTTCTTCTGGTTGTATTATTGTCAACAGTATCGGGCTGTATGGCCGCATCCTGTGTTTATACAAACGCTATGTTTTCTCTGGATAAGATAAGCATAGGAAATATCATGATCTTGATCCCTGGACTGATGTTTACCAATTGTATCAGGGAAATGATCTCAGAAAACATGTTATCCGGCTTAACAAGGCTTTTGGAAGCACTATTTATTTCTTCTTCCATCGCCATTGGTTTTGCCATTGCTTACTATCTGCTGTAAAAGGAGGCTTGTACCATGAATCCATATATACAGATCATTGCTGCATTTTTTGGATCTCTTGGGTTTGCGCTTTTGTTTAATCTGCGCGGACAATGGCTGTTCTTCACAGCCTTAGGCGGAGGCCTCTCCTGGTGTGTATATCTGATCAGTGGATCCTTTATATCTCACTATGAACGGCAATATTTTGCAGCAGCTTTTTTTCTCGGAATCTATTCCGAACTTATGGCACGTAAAACGAAATCACCTTCCACTCTTTATCTGGTAGTAGGCATGATCCCATTGATTCCAGGAGCCGCACTTTATTATATGATGCGAAATGCCATTCAGACGAATTTTAAAATGTTTGCCGAACGTGGCTTAGAAGCAGTTATTACAGGTGGAGCGATCGCATCTGGTATCATTACCGCATGGTATGTTGGAACGTGACCAAATTAAATTTATTAAAAAAGTAAATCAATCTTTAGGAGGTAACTATTATGTACGAATGCAGTTAGAACGAATGACAGACAAGATCAAAACAATGAGTCAGTTCGGAGATGCCGGACACGGCGGAATCACTCGTTATTCCCTTTCTCCAGAAGCACTGCAGGCAAGAGGTGAGTTTGTACGCCGCATGGAAGCGATCGGAGCTACAATTAAATTTGATGATATGGCGAACTTATATGCAACACTTCCTGGAAGTGAACCAGATCTTCCTGGAATCGTAATGGCTTCTCACTGTGATTCCGTAAAGAACGGTGGAAATTATGACGGAATCTTAGGTGTTATGGGAGCTATGGAAGTTCTTGAAACAGTTGCTGACCAGAACATCCCTCATAAACATAATTTAACAGCTATGATCTGGACAAATGAAGAAGGATCCTTATATCCACCAGCAATGATGTCTTCCGGTGTTATCTGCTATGACTATCTTCCAGAAGATATCCGTGTAAACTTCAAACATGAAGATATGTTAAAATCTACTTCTGTTCTTGATGCTACAAAGACATTCGGTGCTGCCCTTGATGCATCTGGATACAAAGGTGACAAAGCAAACCGTTTAAATAACAAAGATTACAAAGCAATGTTCGAATTACATATCGAACAGGGACTATCCTTGAAGCCGCTGGAAATGACATTGGTGTTGTTACTTGCGTTCTTGGAATGGTTAACTACACGATCAAAGTTTATGGACAGTCTGACCATGCAGGAACAACTCCTATGAAGTATCGTCAGGATGCTTTATATGGAGCTTCTAAAGTTCTTCAGTACCTGCATGATGAATTAGACAAATTAGATCCAGAACTTGTTTACACAACAGGTGAGATCTTCTGTCATCCAAACGTACATACAGTAATTCCTGATTATGTAGAATTCTCATTAGATGCACGTCATGAAAAACCAGAAGTAATCGAACAGGTTGTCAAAGTAATTGAAAATATTCCTAAAGAAGTCGTAAAATGCAAGACTGATTATGAAATTGCATGGACACGTGATACTGTTTACTATGACAAAGAACTTGTTTCTTACGTTCAGGAATCTGTTGATGAACTTGGATATTCTAACCAGAAGATCAACTCCGGTGCTGGACATGATGCTCAGTTCGCAGCTTATATGCTTCCTACAACAATGGTATTCGTTCCATCTAAAGACGGACATTCTCACTGTGAACCTGAATATACATCTCCAGAACAGTGCACACAGGGTGCTTCCGTATTATTAAATGCCGTATTGAAATGTGACGCAAAATAAATACATTTCGCTAATAATATCTTCCTCATATAAGTCAAGAATAAGAGATATATCCTCTAGGATATATCTCTTATTCTTCTGTGTATTTTATACAATTTCTATAAGAATTATCTTTTGTTTTTATGCATTTTGAATAAATCATCTATGATTTATCCATCTTTTATGATATAATGAACAGATAGGTAATATTTATTTTATGATTCGCATTCTTATTGCTTATGAATCGGAGGTAATTTATGTCAGCTAAAAAAGCGCGCTACTGTATCGGCGAATTATCGACCCTCTGTAATATACCCCAGAAGACTTTACGCTATTACGATGAGATCGGATTATTCACACCAGACTATCGAGACGACAGTACGCACTACCGTTATTATTCAAAATCACAGATCGTCAATCTGATGATCATTAAAACTTTAAAACAAATGGGCTTTCCATTAAAAGATATCCGGCAGATCATATCTGAGAACGATGCTCAGTCCCTTGAGGCGAATATCAATTCACATCTTGAGACGATGCGAGATGATATCATGAAGCGGATCGATCAGTACACCGAATGCAGCTATCTGCTCCAAAAGATTCAAAATGGAATTGATATTCTAGAAGCATCTTCTTCTCTTCCTTCCGAAGACCTTGCAATCTCTATTGAACATATTCCTAAGATCAGTTTAATGTATGACCGTTCTGAAATGGAAGGATATGATTACTCTGAGATGTCCTTAGACCGATGGATCTCCATTCTTCGGAAAGCAGAGCATTCCAAACATAAGATCATGGGACCTGTTTATGTGACATTTTATGAAGATAATATCATGAACAAGTTCCTCTCAGCAAACTCCATGGTCGAATTTGCAGTCCATATCGAGGATACTTCTTCTACCGATGATATTCGTGATTTCGGGGATTTTGATGCCGTAACCATGATCCATATCGGTAACTATGAGGATATCCCGACTTCTTATATCCAGATGATGAAATGGATCCGCCAGAATGGCTATACTGTTACAGGACCAGCAACAGAAGAATTCATCCTTTCCCCTCTGGATGTCAACGATGAAACTCGCAGAGTGACCAAGATCATTATCCCTGTCGAGAAAGAGAGTAAATAAATTAATATTTGTTATACAAAATAAGAATGCACACCAAAAAGGCTGTAAATTTCTTTGCTTACCCCAAAGAATTTACAGCCTTTTTGCCAGGTTTATTATTTATTAATACTATGAATGAGCTTTA
>ENA-OQIM01000859-OQIM01000859.1-human-gut-metagenome-genome-assembly--contig:-NODE-859-length-11217-cov-1.391163_pt1 | contig 11217 bp, 20 predicted proteins | sample MGYA00242579_ERZ504744 | MGnify/ENA primary metagenome ERZ504744 (study PRJEB26092, sample SAMD00036441) | human gut metagenome | host: Homo sapiens | study: EMG produced TPA metagenomics assembly of...
AAAATCCCGAGACATACAAGTCAAAATGCCATCACCGAAGGTGATTTGGAATGCATTTTGACTCGTAACTGTGAGGATACTGAACAGTTACGATGTCTTTTACTTTTTATTTTACCAGAGATAGGAAAAGATCGAAGCTCCAATGACAGTGCACAGACCGCACACAACGATCGCCAGACTGCTCATCGCTCCCTCTACTTCTCCAAGCTCCATTGCTCTTGCTGTACCTACCGCATGAGATGCTGTACCGATCGCAAGTCCTCTGGAGATCGGACTCTTGATGCGGAACAGTTTGCAGATGTATTCTGCAAACATGTTTCCAAGAACACCTGTAATGATGATCACTGCAACAGAAATTGTCACATATCCGCCAAGCTCCTCAGAAATGCCCATACCGATTGCTGTCGTAATAGACTTCGGAAGCATGGTCACATATTCTTTGTGGCTCAGACCGAATACGATCGACATTACAAGTACCGTTCCAAGACTTGCGATAACGCCTGAAATAACTCCGCCAAAGATCGCCCCGATATTCTTTTTCAGCAGATCAAGCTGCAGATACAGAGGGATCGCCAGGCTTACCGTCGCAGGTGTCAGAAGGTAGCTCAGGTATTTTGCACTCATATTGTAGCTTTCATAATCCACATGAAAAACTACCAGAAACGCGATCACGATCGCAATAGAGATCAGAAGCGGATTTAATAACGCCAGCTTCCATTTACGCTGTGCTGCAAGCCCGATCTCATATGCCAGAAGCTGATCACGATCCTACCGTTGCCGAACTCATGATTAAATTGTCCATCTTACTTCTTTCCCTCTTTTCTGGATATTAAAAAATCTGTAACCTTTCCTGTAACGATCATGACTACAAACGTCGATACGACTGTGATTACCAGGAGCGGCACCAGAAAAGACTGCAGCTGGCTCCAGGATGTGATCAGACCAACGCCTGCCGGAATGAACATAAGCGGCATGATCTCGATCAGAAATTCACCGGTCTCCTTTACGTGCTCTACTTTGATCACCTTTGTCAAAAGAAGCACAAACATCAGAATCAGTCCATAGATACTGCCCGGTATCGGAAGCGGGATAAAATACTTCATGATCTCCCCGCACAGGTCACAGCAAGGATGATTCCAAACTGTCTCAGATATTTCACTTTTTTTCGCCTCCTAAAAAATTCACTGCTGTCTATTATAGCACATCCTTTTTTGTCATAACAAGTCAAAAAAAGTACAAAAAACTGCCGTTATATCGGCAGTTTTTTATGTAACAGTTTGAAAAATGTCAATTTTTTGGTCTGTATAAAAGCTACATCAGTGATCTTTCAAAAAGAATGCTGTTTTGGCATTTCCCACAATCAAACCTCAGGGATTCTTGCTTCCTCCACTACTGCACAAACTTTATATCCAAAGATATAAATGATTCCAATAATATAACCCATCCCGGTACTGTAGCAGCTCTGGAATGGGTTATTCTTTCATCTCTTGTAATTTATTTCTTTATGAGGATATCTGACAGTTTGCGTTTTGGTACGTAGTGTACATCGTTTTCGGCGCGATAGTAGGCGATACTTTCACCTTCCTCAATCTCTTTGATCACGATCTCTTCTGCCGGTTTGCCAAACGCTACGATCAGTACCGGGGCAAGATTTTCTGCCAGACTCAGTTCTTTTTTGACGGAATCTGCATTGTAATTTCCGATCATACAACCGCCGAGCCCTTTCTCAGCTGCTGCGAGAAGCATGGTCTGTGCAACGATTCCAACATCCTTCTGGTATCTCGGGATAGAAGCTCCGAGATTCAGATCCTGACAGATGATGATAAATCCGGTCGGGCATTTTCCCGGATGTGGAAGCTGCATCTCAGGGAGTGCTCTCGCCCAGTTTGTCAGTTTCTGGATACGGTCAACCTCCTCCTTCTCCCACGCCAGATAATACCGAAACGGCTGCGCATTCACACTGGATGGTGCAAAACGTGCACAGTCCACGAAATCCTCCAGTTCTTCTCTTCTGAAACGATAGGATTCGTCATAACCTCTGTAGCTTCTGCTTGCTTTTACAATATCTTTGAACATTTGTGTATCTCCCTTGATTTTCTTCTGTAAAAAACAGATTTATTCTCCCATATCCTGCGCACACTTCTTGAGTTTCTCGCGGATCGGCAGATGGTACGGGCATCTTGGCTCGCATTTGCCGCAGCCGATGCAGGCAGAAGCTTTTACTTTCAGTGTGCTGTAACGGTCTTTTGCCCAGTCTGCGAGGTCGTATCTCTGAAGGTAGCCTGCGAACAGGAACACGCTTGGAATGTTGATTCCAACGGTACATGGCGCGCAGTAGTTGCATCTGCGGCAGAAATCGGTACCGAGCTGTTCGCGGACTTTGTCCATTGCTTTTAATTCTTCGTCGGCGAGTGGTTCTGTGTTGGAACATGCGGCAAGGTTCTGCTCCAGTTCACGGACTTCTGCCATTCCCGGGATCACGACGGTCACATCAGGATTGGAACAGACATAGCGAAGTGCCAGGGTCGCATCCTCGATCGCACCGCCTGCCAATGGTTTCATATCGATAAAGCCGATGTTTTTCTCTGCGCATTTATGGATGAGTTCTGCACCCTGCTGTTCTACGATATTGTATGGGAACATGATCGTTTCCACCCAGTCAAGTCCCAGTGCACGCTCAAAAACAGCTGTAGAATGTGCAGTCAGTCCGATATGTCCGATCTTGCCCGCTGCCTTCGCTTCCATCAGAGCTTCCAATGCACCGCCCTCGCCGATCACCTGATCAAGCTGTTCCATGCTTGGGTTGTGTACCTGATAAAGGTCGATATAGTCTGTGCGGAAATTTCCAAGACTTGTCTCAATATCCGCTGCCATTGCTTCTTTTGTTCTGGACATGGATTTGGTCGCAAGCACAAATTTATCACGGATTCCCTCCAGACCATATCCGATGTACTGCTCACTGACGGTATATCCTCTTGCAGAATCAATATAGTTGACTCCCATCTCCATCATCTCGTGAAGCAGTTTTCTGGTGCCTTCCTCGTCAATCTTCTGGATCGGAATTCCTCCAAATCCCATACGCGAGATCTTAAGTCCTGTTTTTCCAAGTATTCTGTATTCCATAATACACCCTCTTCCTTTTTTTATAAAAAATACCACCGAATCTCTCCGGTGGTATCCTATCATTCCTATTAATTATACACGAGACAGATATTCACCTGTTCTTGTATCGATTTTCAGTTTGTCGCCCTGGTTTACAAACAGAGGAACCATTACCTGTGCGCCAGTCTCAACAGTTGCCGGTTTGGTAGCACCCTGTGCTGTGTTTCCAGCGAATCCTGCTCAGTCTCGATAACCTCAAGCTCTACGAACAGAGGCGGCTCGATTGCATATACGTTTCCGTTCCAGGAGCAAACTTTAACAACTTCGTTCTCCTTAACGAATTTGAGAGAATCTCCAACCTGCTCTTTGGTAAGTGCAACCTGGTCATAAGTCTCAACATTCATGAAGTTGTAAAGATCTCCATCGTTGTACAGATAGCTCATGTCTACACGGTCGATACGTGCCTGCGGGAACTTCTCTGTTGGACGGAAAGATTTCTCCAGTACAGCTCCTGTAATGATATTTTTATATTTTGTTCTTACGAATGCAGCGCCCTTTCCAGGTTTTACATGCTGGAACTCAACGATCTGACATACATTTCCTTCAATTTCAATTGTGACACCTGTTTCTGAAATCACCTGCTGAAATCATTTTAATTTCCTCCTTCTTATGTTGTCGCTATCAATTATTTTATAATACACATGAAGATTTTTCAACTACTTTTTTTATTGTGCAGCTAATTTCTCTTCAATTTTCTTTGATCAGCTCTTCAAATGGCTTCTCTCCGGTAACAACCGTAACGTCTGCAAACTTCTGATAAACCGGATCTCTCTGTTTCAGAAGCTTCTTGATCTTCTCATCGCGGTCATCACCGTCAAGCATCGGATCCTTGCTGGAACCTTCCAGACGTTTCTTGAGAGTTGCCAGTGAACCCTTCAGATAAACGACTGTGCCGAGCTCCTTGAGATATTTCTCATTCTGCTCCTGAAGCGGAAGTCCTGCTCCCAGAGAAATGACTCTGCGTTCATTGTCCTGAATAAGCTGTTTGAGTGCAACTGTCTCCAGTGCACGGTAATACGGTTCACCAAACCGCTGAAAGATCTCTCTGGCAGACATGTTCATCTTTCTTGTGATCAGTCTCTCCAGATCGACAAATGATAACCCCAGATCCTTGGACAGCTGTTTTCCTACTCTTGTTTTACCTGAACCCATAAACCCGATGATCACCACATGGTTCATGAAATCCCCTCCTCTTTCTCATAAAAGTATAGTACTATTTTTTCCAGATAGCGCTTGAGCACGATCTGGATTTCTTCTTTCGGATCGATCGGCTTGACCAGAATATTGCGGATGCCGGCTCTCTTGGCTCCGTATACATCGGTAAAAAGCTGATCTCCTATAAAAATGGTATTCTCAGTATTCGTACCCAGAATCTCCATTGCCCTGTTATAATTTCTCACAGAAGGCTTGTGTGCGTTCTCAATATAATTCACCTGGACCGCATCATTAAAAGAAGCCACTCTCTTCTTCTGATTGTTGGATAAAAGGCAGCAGCCAAATCCCAGCTTCTTAAGACGCCGAAACAGTGCGATCGCACGTGTATCTGCCGGTGCCCCATGCGGCACAAGTGTATTATCAATATCAAAGATCAAACCTCTGTATCCTTCCTGATACAGTTTTTCAAAATCGATCACATATTGTGGAATCCACATATTCATCCGGAAAAAAACATCGAAACATTTTCTTCTCCTGTCTATCTTTCTTTAAGCGGTACATACTCCGCTGCCGGAAGCACGTTCTTGTATGCAGGACGGATGATCTTGTCTGTATTGATCAGCTCTTCCATACGATGCGCGCTCCATCCTACGATACGGGCAACCGCAAACATTGGTGTGTACAGCTCAAGCGGCAGATCCAGCATGCTGTATACAAAGCCGCTGTAAAAGTCCACGTTCGCGCTGACACCCTTGTAGATGCGTCGTTCCTCTGCGATAACTTCAGGAGCCATCCACTCAACCATGGAGTACAGTCTGTAATCTTCATGCGTCCCTTTTCTTTCGCGAGGCTTTCTACAAAACCTCGAAGGACTTCTGCTCTCGGATCGGAAACAGAATAGATCGCATGTCCCATACCATAGATCAGACCTCTCTTATCAAAGGCTTCTTTATGAAGGAGACGCTTGAGATATGCTCTCACCGCATCCTCATCTTCCCAGTTCTTGACTTCCTTCTTCATATCCTGGAACATCTGGACAACCTTGATGTTGGCACCGCCGTGCTTTGGTCCTTTGAGGGAACCAAGTGATGCCGCGATCGCGGAATAGGTATCTGTTCCGGATGAAGACACAACATGTGTGGTAAATGTAGAGTTGTTACCACCGCCATGCTCCATGTGAAGGATCAGGGCAAGATCCAGGATCTTCGCTTCCCAGATCTGTGTATTGCTTATCCGGGCGCAGCATACGGAGGATATTTTCCGCTGTGGAAAGTTCCTTCTTCGGATTGTGGATATAAAGACTCTTGCCTCTCACATAATGATTATACGCCTGATAACCATAAACTGACAACAGTGGAAAAATACTGATCAGATTCAGGCACTGTCTCAGAACATTCGGTAAGGAAATATCATCCGGATTATTGTCATAAGAATACAAAGTAAGGACACTTCTTGACAGAGCATTCATGATATCACGTCCCGGTGCCTTCATGATGACATCCCTGACAAAATTTCGCGGAAGTGACCGCTGATTTGCCAGAAGTTCCTTAAAATCCTCAAGCTGCTTCTCATTCGGCAGAGTACCGAACAGAAGAAGATATGTAGTCTCTTCGAAACCAAAACGGTTATCCTTGACAAAACCGTTCGTGAGATCTTTGATATTGTAACCTCTGTAATAAAGGCTTCCTGCACATGGAACCTCCTTACCGTCTACAACCTTGACCGCCTGTACATTGGACACCTGGGTCAGTCCGGCGAGAACACCCTTACCATTGATATCACGCAGACCACGCTTGACATCATACTTACCATATAAAGAAAGATCCATCGTAGTGTGGTCCTTACATGCCTCTGTAAGCTGTTCGATCTCCGGTGTTACCTTCATATTAAATCCTGCCATTGTAAGTCTCCTTTCAAGTCCTTTGCTTTTTCTCGATCAAACTCCCTCCCCGTTGTTACCGTAGTTTTACGTTACTGTTCGCAGTAATCGTTTACAACACAGTAGATACAGTATACCATCAAAACTCATTTTGGTCTATCCCAAAAATGCACACTGCCTTTGCCAGGCTTTCCTTTATCTGCCTGACGGTAGGTGCTCAAAAATTCTTTAAGTTTCTGTGAAGCAGTCTCAAGCTGCCTTGTATTCGGCAGATAAACCACACGGAAATGATCCGGTGCACCCCAGTTGAAGCCTTTGCCCGGTACAAGAAGCACCTGCTTCTCATGCAGGAAATCCAGTGCAAATGCTCGTCATCCGTGATATTAAATTCTCCACATCCAGTTTCGGGAAAATATAAAATGCCGCATGCGGCTTCACAACGCTGATTCCCGGGATATCCTTTAAGGCATTGTAAATGCACTCTCTCTGCTCATAAACTCTTCCGCCCGGTTTCACATACTCTGCAACGCTCTGGTAACCGCCAAGGGCAGTCTGTACTATCGCCTGCGCCGGCACATTGGAACAGAGACGCATGGAAGAAAGCATCTTGATTCCTTCTATATAACCCTTCGCACGCTCCTTGGCTCCGCTTAAGATCATCCAGCCGATACGGAATCCTGCGATCATATGGGATTTGGAAAGTCCGGAAAATGTCACGCAGAATACATCCGGTGCAAGAGATGCGATCGAAGTATGCTGATATCCGTCCATGACAAGACGGTCATAGATCTCATCAGAAAAGATGATCAGTTCCTTCTCTCTGGCGATCTGCGCGATCCTGCTCCAGGATCTCCTTCGGATAGACAGCACCTGTCGGGTTATTCGGGTTGATGATAACGATCGCTTTGGTCCTGTCCGTGATCTTGCTTCTGATATCCTCGATATCTGGATACCAGTCAGACTGCTCGTCACAGATATAATGTACGACCTTGCCTCCTGCCAGTGTCGCAGTCGCCGTCCACAGCGGATAATCCGGTGCCGGGATCAAAATCTCATCTCCATTATCCAGAAGTGCCTGCATACACAGGCTGATAAGTTCACTGACACCATTTCCTGTATAGATATCATTCATGGTCACATTCGGGATCCCGCGAAGCTGTGCATACTGCATGATCGCCTTGCGGGCAGAAAAAATACCCTTGGAATCAGAATAGCCCTGTGAAGTGCGGATATTACTCAGCATGTCCAGGATCACTTCCTGAGGAGCTGAGAAACCAAAAGGATATGGATTTCCGATATTAAGCTTCAGGATCTCCTTACCCTCTTCCTCCATCTTCGCCGCCTCGTCAACCACCGGTCCTCTTACATCATACAGTACATTATTCTAGCTTGGCAGAATTTGTCAAATGTTCTCATTTTTTCACTCCTCTCTGAGATTTTACATAGTTTTTACTATAATCTCATATTCAGGTCATTTTATCAAGATGAAAAAATTTCGGATATTATTGTCATATTCATACAAATTTAGTAAGATATAAAAAAAAATTAAATATTCCCCTTTTCAACTTTACCACTTTCGTGTATAATAGTGTCTGGGCATTTGTAAGCCCCACAAAGACGTTATTATTTTATACGCAAACAAACGAGGAGGAAAATCGTCATGTCTTACACAGAAGAAGTTTATGAAAGAGTCGTTGCACAGAATCCTGGTGAACCGGAATTTCATCAGGCAGTAAAAGAAGTTCTGGATTCCCTTAAGGTTGTTATCGACGTAACGAGGAGAAATACCGCAGCCTTTCCATCCTGGAGCGTCTGGTAGAGCCAGAAAGAATCATCTCTTTCCGTGTTCCGTGGATCGATGACAACGGGAACGTACAGATCAACAAAGGATACCGTGTACAGTTCAACAGTGCAATCGGACCTTACAAGGGAGGTCTTCGTTTCCATCCTACAGTAAACCAGAGCATTCTTAAATTCCTTGGTTTCGAGCAGGTATTCAAGAACTCTCTGACAGGTCTTCCGATCGGTGGTGGTAAAGGTGGTTCCAACTTCGATCCTAAAGGCAAATCCGACAGAGAAGTTATGGCATTCTGCCAGAGCTTTATGACAGAGCTTTCCAAATATATCGGTGCTGACACAGACGTACCGGCTGGTGATATCGGTGTTGGCGGACGTGAGATCGGATTCCTGTTCGGACAGTACAAACGTATCCGTGGCCTCTATGAAGGCGTTCTGACAGGTAAAGGACTTACCTACGGCGGATCCCTCATCCGTACAGAAGCAACAGGATACGGTGTTGTATATATCCTCAACGAGCTGATGCAGGCTCACAACGATTCTCTCGAAGGAAAGACAGTCGTTGTTACAGGTTCCGGAAACGTTGCAATCTATGCAATCCAGAAAGCTACTCAGCTTGGTGCCAAAGTTGTTGCTCTGTGTGACTCTAACGGATATGTATATGATCCAAACGGAATCAATCTCGACGTTGTCAAAGACATCAAAGAAGTAAAACGTGGACGTATCAAAGAATATGCTGACCGTGTAGAAGGTGCTACCTACACAGAAGGTACTGGAATCTGGAACATCAAATGTGATGTTTACCTTCCATGCGCAACTCAGAACGAACTTGATGTTGACGGCGTTAAGACTCTGATAGCAAACGGCTGCAAATATATCGTAGAAGGTGCTAACATGCCTACTACAAGAGAAGCTACAGAATACGCTATGGCAAACGGCGTTCTCTTCCTTCCTGGAAAAGCATCCAACGCCGGTGGTGTTGCTACTTCCGCACTGGAAATGAGCCAGAACTCCCAGAGACTTTCCTGGACAGCAGAAGAAGTTGATGCCAAACTTCATCAGATCATGAAAGACATCTACGCTAAGATCGATGACGCTGCAAAACGTTATGACATGCCAGATAACTTCGTTGCAGGTGCTAACATCGCCGGCTTCGAAAAAGTTGTAGACGCAATGATCGCTCAGGGCCTTGTTTAATTAATTTCCTCCTCTGCGAATCATTGATATTCAAAAAGCTCCGGTTTTCATGCCGGAGCTTTTTGTTATGGACGAAGATAATTTCTCATATTTCGAAGGGCAGTTTTTTCCAGACGGCTGACCTGTGCCTGGGAGATCCCGATCTCTTCTGCCACTTCCATCTGCGTTTTTCCCTCATAAAACCGCATATCAATGATGTGTCTCTCCCTCTCCCCGAGGCGGTTCATCGCCTCTCTGAGCGAAAGATTTTCCAGCCAGTGATTCTTCTTTGTTTTTCTTGTCACTGATCTGATCCATCACATACAGGGTGTCTCCCCCTTCAGAATATAACCGGTTCAAAGAGACTGACCGGGTTCTGGATCGCATCGAGGGCGTACACGATCATCTCTTTTTTCAATCCCAATCTCTTCTGCGATCTCCGCGATCGTCGGTTCCCGCAGGTTCTTTTTCATGTAACTTTCTTTGGCATAGATTGCCTTGTACGCAATGTCACGAAGCGAACGGCTGACACGGATACTGCTGTTGTCCCGCAGATACCTCCGGATCTCCCCTATGATCATTGGCACTGCATAAGTAGAAAACTTGACCATCAAAGTCGTGTCAAAATTATCAATGGCTTCATAAGTCCGATACAGCCGATCTGAAAAAGATCATCCGCATTTTCACTGCTGTTCTGAAATCGTTTGATCACACTTAAGACAAGCCGCAGATTTCCCTTGATGTAACGCTCTCTCGCTTCCTTATCACCGGCTTTTATCTTTTCAAAAAGTTCCTCCTTCTCCTCCGGAGCCAGAACTGGAAGACTGGCTGTGTTCACTCCGCAGATCTCAACTTGTTTAGTGCCATCGAAATATCCTCCTTATTTCAGTTGGTACTAAAGATGATTCTCAGGGAGGATATGAAATATTCTTTTTTGCGAAAAATATAAAAAATATAAGTCCTTGACAGTTTTTGCAAAAGGTACTATCTGTGAGGACATTTTTCTTCCGGGAGTTCCACCAGGATGATATCTCCTCCGATCTGACGGACGCTGCTCCATGGGATGATAAATTCACTTTCCCGTCCCCAGAAACAGCAGAATCTGCCAGGTCCGGGAACGATCAGTGCTGTGATCTTTCCGCTTCTTTCATCAAATTCCAGATCGATCGGACAGCCAAGACTTCTGCAGGTGCGGATATTTATGATCTCTTTTTGCCTTAATTCGCAAAGACGCATACAGACACCATTTTTTTCAAAAATATATGCATAAAATGCCGGAAATATACACTGTAATTTATTGACATTACCCAAAAAAATACAGTATAATTAGCCCATAAAAGGGAAAAGAGGGATAATACCGTGAGATGCCCATTTTGTAATCAGGATAATACCAAGGTCGTTGATTCCAGACCTGTCGAAGATACCAATGCGATCCGCAGGAGAAGGATGTGTGAATCCTGCGGCAAGAGATTTACCACTTATGAGAAGGTTGAGACTATTCCATTAAGTGTCATCAAGAAGGATCAGACAAGAGAAGCTTATCACCGTTCTAAGATCCAGGACGGTGTTCTTCGTGCGTGCTACAAACGCCCGATCCGATCGAGAAGATTGAGTCTATGATTGACTCCATCGAGGGGTCTATTTTTGAGAGCGCGGATAAGGAGATTTCCAGTACTCGCATCGGCGAGATCGTTATGGAGCATTTGAAGGATCTCGATGCTGTTGCATATGTGCGGTTTGCGTCGGTGTATCGTGAGTTTAAGGATGTTAGTACTTTTATGGATGAACTAAAAAGTTTTATGGAGCCGTAGGGTACTGCCCTGGGACCCGTCGATTTGTATCGACACTTTTTTTGTTAAGGCGGTTACCTTGTAGACTTTTTCAGTGCCCTCCTGAATGTTTGACGGAAATTGTCGTGTGGGATGCCCTTTGAAAAATTCTCCTGGTGCAACAAGTCGGGAAACTTTCGTATAAATGGATTCGAAATTTGCACTTGTGTCTCAGGGTGCCTGCGTCTGCATTTTCTAAGGCTCCCCACAAGACAAAAT
>ENA-OQIM01000861-OQIM01000861.1-human-gut-metagenome-genome-assembly--contig:-NODE-861-length-11207-cov-2.536282_pt1 | contig 11207 bp, 16 predicted proteins | sample MGYA00242579_ERZ504744 | MGnify/ENA primary metagenome ERZ504744 (study PRJEB26092, sample SAMD00036441) | human gut metagenome | host: Homo sapiens | study: EMG produced TPA metagenomics assembly of...
ACAGTGCAGAAAACTCTGAAGATTTTGAACAGTGTTAGTAGATTTTCTGTAAATGGCTGACGGATTTGTTCCAGTTGCAATCCAGAAGTATGACAACGTATTCAAAGGTGTTCAGTATCACTATAGACTCATAGAGAATGCAGGATTTCTGAAAGGTTTCGGCTGTAATATTCTGGAAAGAAAAATCTACCATGGAAGACTCCATGGGCATTATCTGGCCGGAGAGTGGATAAAGCCGGAACAAAACAGGAATGAAGAGGTCATCTGCTGTATAGGAAAGATCTTTTTTTTCTTAATTCTGTTTCAAGAAGAGAAGGTTCACGAAACAGAGTGGTGGCAAAAAGTTCTTTCCAGAATAAATCTACAATATAGCGGTAATTATCTTTCCATTTCTGACTGTCTGCTTTTGTCTGGGTGAGCGCAGCATTCTTTCTGACTTTAGAAACTGCTTTTTCCAGAATATGGGATAAAGTATCAAAGTCTATAGGTTTTAGCTGGTAATCGAGGGAGGACAGTTCGATAGCTTTTTTTGCGTAATCAAAATCCGCATAGCTGGTCAGGAAAATAAATTGTATTTCTTTTCCTGATTCCCGGACCCAGGAAAGAAGATCAAGACCAGAACCGCCGGGCATTTCGATATCGCAAACACAGATATCGATGGAGTTTTTTTCTATGATTTTCTGAGCTTGACGGATATTGAAAGCAGTGAGTACTTCTGTGACTGTTAGTTGCTCCCAGTTTATTTTTTTCTCAAGGGCCGCTACAACAAAGCGGTCATCATCAACTAATAATACGTTCATAAAACTTTCCTTTCATAAATTAGGCAGAGAATTGGATCAGACTGCAGGGAGAAGGATGGTTACGCAGGCACCCCCAGATGGGAGGTTTGAGAAAGTAATGACCGCTTCTCCCTGACCGTACAGCAGATTCAGACGTTGGATGGCATTGGTAATTCCAATACGGTGACCATTTTGAGGTTCCAGAGGAATAGCAGAATTTAGGGATTGCAGGATGTCTTCCGAGAATCCGCATCCAGTGTCCATGACCTGAATCTGAATATTTTCATGTGAATTTCCGCCGGCAGTCATCCAGGCGATGTCTGTGCGTATGATTATGGGTTCATCAAAAGTATTGGAGTGTTTGATGGCGTTTTCTATAAAGGTCTGGATCAGAATTGGTGGGATTCGTATGTTTTCTGTACCTTCTTCTGCGTGAATTTCATAGGAGAAACGTATCTCCGTAACGCATCTTTTGGATTCCATATAATTTTTTATATGTTCCAGTTCATTTTTTACAGGAACAAGATCCTGGGTGTTCTGGAAAATATATCGAAAATAGTTGGAAGTAATCATAGACATTTTCATGATCTCTTCGTAAAGCTGCGTCTGTGCCATACTGTAAATGGTATTCAGACAGTTCAGAAAAAAGTGAGGACGTATCTGTAGCTGAAGATAATTCATCATTGTTTTTTGTTTTTCCAGTTCTTTTTCGTAAATGTCAATTTTCAGTTTTTTGATCTGGCGCATCAGATTTTTGAACTGGGAGTTCGCCTGCTCAAGTTCGAGAAGATTGGTGTCTTTTAATTGATGGTTTCTGCAGAATCATCCAGATGTGCCAGATTTTCTAAAAAGAGTTTGATCGGAGTCAGAACGTGTTTCTTCATATAGAAAATGGAAGTAAACAGGATAACTGCGACCAGAAGGACTGCCAGTGCAAGAATAAACTGAAGCAGGATTATTTTTTCATAAGCCCTGAATTTGCTGAGAATAATCTGAGGATAAAAAGCACCCATAATCAGAGCACCGCTGATAATCAGATTATTTCCCTTATTATAGGTCTCGTAAGAATCGGAATTGCTTTTTCTTGAAAATTCAATATGGTGTTGCTTCAGCAGTTCTTTATTAGTAAGTACGGTTCCGTTTTGCGAGGTAAGAGAAATGAAACCGTCTTTTTCTTTAATTATGTTTTTTAGTGGCTGAATGATATTGTCAGCAGGAATAAAACAGCAGGCGTAGTGGGAGCCTGTATGAAAGGATTTGTAAAAATATACGTTCTTTCCGAGCATTAGTACTTCCCAGGCATCCGTGTAGAAACTTGTTTTGGGCGCAGTTATTTTTTGGATCAGATGCTTGTTCAGCAGTACGAGCTGATTCTGAGTAAGTGTCTGAAAAATTTCTGTAGGACGATACATCCGTTCATTCTCTGAATTATATAGAAAAATCTGATATCCCTTTTCAAAAGATTCCAGAAAAATATCAATATTATTATGAACTCGTTCTGCGGATGAAATGAATTCCAGTTTGTCCTGTGTTTCCAACAGAGTATCTGCATCGTCATTTTCAGTCAGGAGCCGGATTAAATAGCGATTGATGGAAATATGTGCGGTGTCGATTTGCGAAGCATAAAGGGATGTTGTATCTTGCAGGGACTGAATACTTTGGGAACGCATGGAAAAAATGACAAAACAGCTGATCATGATATCCAGGATTACAACCGGAACCAGCAGAAAAAACAAAAATTTTATGACATGATCAATGGAGTATCCGGCAACACGATGTCTGGAATACATATAAATACCTCCTGAAATATTATAAAATCATTATGATGAAAACAATTATAACAAAAATCCGATAAAAAGATAACAATATTCCGACCTTTTGATACAACAAAAGAGACAAGCTATGAAAAAAGAAATCGGATTTCGGAAAGTGTGAGGTCGTTATTTTACTATTAAAATACTGGAAAATCTGTATAATGAGAAACATCAGACAGAGAGATGTATACATCAAAAAAAATTAAAAAGGAAAAGAATTGAGGTAAAGGATGAATAAGAAAGTGATTGCAGCGGGAATGGCTATGGTACTGGCTTCTATGGGGCTGACTGCCTGTGGTGATTCCGGTTCAAAAGAGGCTAAAGATTCTTCTGATGAGACTTATACAGTTACAATGGCTTATATTGGAGATAAGGAGGAAGATACAGATCGCATCGAGAAGAAAATCAATGAGATTATGAAGAAAGATATCAATATGGAACTCGATATCGAACCGATCAGCTGGGGTGCCTATGCGGAAACAATGAAGCTGATTCTATCCGGTGGAGAAAAGATGGACATTGTACCAATCCTGGTGGAACAGGTTAATTCCATGGTGAATGCGAAGCAGGTTATTGACATGTCTGAATATATCGACAAATATGGCAATAATATTAAAGAACTGCTTGGTGATACTGCGAAAGCAGCAAATATCGGAAATTATGTATACGGTGTGACAACAGGACGCGAATGGTTCTGCCAGTCATCTGTTATTATGCGAAAAGATATTCTGGATGAGTGTGGAATTGATGTATCTTCTATCACAGATTATAAAGATTTGACTGACGTTTATGCAACTGTGAAAGAAAAATATCCAGATATGGTCATGATGGCAAGCAATAACAGTGCAACACCGGATACCAAATATGAAATGAATGATACACTTACTGATGGATTTGGTGTATTGATGGATCATGGTCAGGACACGACAGTTGTAGATTATTATGAGACAGATGAATATAAAGAGTTTGTAGAAACAATGTATGACTGGCAGCAAAAAGGTTATTTGTCCAAAGATGCTGCAACCACAACAGAGAGTGCGGAGAATCAGGTAAAAGCAGGTGCCGCTTTTTCTTACCTTGCACCAAACAAACCAGGATATGATACCCGTGCCGCTTTACTTTGCGGAACAGAGATGGAGATTGCTCCGATTTCCGAACCATGGGCTGGCACTGCACAAATTTCTTACCTGACTTATGGCATCAGTTCAAGTTCTGCTGATAAAGATAAAACAATGCAGTGTCTGGATTATTTATATGGAAATGCAGATATTCTGAACCTGTTGAACTGGGGGGAAGAAGGTGTTGATTACGAAGTTGTAGATGCTGAAAATAATATCATTAACTATCCGGATGGAAAAGATGACAGCAACACGTATCATCTGGCAGAAGGATGGCAGTTATTTGACCAGTTTAAAATGCATATCTGGGAGGGTGATTCACAGATATCTGGGATGAAACAAAGGCACTGAATGAGAGTGCAATCAAATCAAAAGCATTCGGATTTACCTATGATTCTACAAGTGTTGCAAACGAACTGGCTGCACTGAGTAATGTAAAAGCAAAATATGCAGCTGCTCTTGGTTCTGGTACAGTAGATCCTGAAGAAACACTTCCGAAATTTATTGAGGAACTGAAGAAAGCAGGAATTGAGAAAGTGATCAGCACCAAACAGGAACAGCTGGACAAGTGGCTGGAAGAGAATAAATAACACAGACAGGGGATGCCGCTATGCATCCCCTGTTATATTCCAGATAATTGAAAGGAAAATTTATGAAAAAAGCAAAATTTAAAAGATGGGCACCGCTTTATCTGATGATGGCACCGGGGCTGATTTATCTTTTTATCAATAATTATATGCCGATGGCAGGACTTGTGGTTGCTTTCAAAAATTACAACGTGGTAGATGGAATCTTTGGCAGCCCATGGGCCGGTCTCAGCAATTTTACTTATCTGTTTAATGATGCGTGGACGATTACAAGAAATACGTTGCTTTATAATATTGTATTTATTATCATCAACCTGATTCTGGGAATTGCATTTGCCATCTTTATCTGTGATATTCGGAGCAAGGCATGCAAAACAATTTATCAAAGTGCAATTTTACTGCCGTTTCTTATGTCTATTGTAATTGTAAGTTATATCACTTTTGCCTTTTTCAGTGGGGACAATGGAATGCTGAATAAGACAATTCTTCCGTTTTTCGGGAAAGAAGCAATTAATTGGTATTCAGAATCCAAATATTGGCCTGTGATCCTGGTTATCGTAAATACATGGAAAGGTGTAGGATATGGATGCCTGATTTATATTTCCAGTATTTCCGGAATTGATCCTTCTTTTTATGAGGCTGCAGAACTGGATGGAGCTTCAAAGTGGAAACAGATCCGATACATTACACTTCCATCGATCATGCCGTCTGTAATCACTTTGACACTGTTAAACATTGGAAGAATTTTCTATTCTGATTTTGGATTATTCTATCAGGTTACACAAAATTCCGGTCAGCTTTATGATACCACCAATGTAATCGATACTTATGTATACAGGGCACTGCTTCAGTCCGGAAATATCGGAATGGCTTCAGCGGCAGGCTTTTATCAGTCCATTGTCGGATTTGCCTGTGTACTGCTGGCAAATGTGGTTGTGCGCAAATTAAGCCCTGAAAATGCAATGTTCTAGGAGGTAAAAAATGGTTAGAAGCAAAAGTGCAAAAAGATTTGAACGATTGGCACATACGGTCATGATACTGGTTACAATCTGTATTGTATTGCCGTTTATCTTGTTATTTATGTCATCTATTACCTCTGAAAGTGCTCTGGTTAGAGATGGATATTCCTTTTTTCCAAAAGAGTTCAGTATTCATGCCTATAAGTTTATCTGGGATAATGCTGCAAATGTATTCAGGGCATATGGAATTACAATACTGGTCACTGTAATAGGAACCAGTATTAATGTGGCAATGTCTGCATTGTTGGCGTATCCGCTTTCCCTGAAAAATCTTCCAGGAAAAAGAATCCTGAATTTCTACATATTTTTTACAATGTTATTTAATGGTGGACTGGTTCCTACATATCTCATGTATACAGGAATTTTCCATATCAATAACACACTGCTTGCATATATTGTGCCGGGACTTCTGATGAGTGCCATGAATGTTATGCTGATTCGTACATTCTTTGCAACCAGTATTCCGGATGCACTTTTTGAAGCAGCTCAGATTGACGGTGCAAGTCAATTCCAGATTTTTTCAAAATTGTATTGCCACTGGGTAAACCCATTCTTATTGCCATGGGTCTGCTTTCCGGATTAGGATACTGGAATGACTGGACAAATGGTCTGTACTATATTAGAGATACGAAGTTATATGGCATTCAGAACCTTCTGAATAAGATGATTTCAGATTTGACAGCACTGACACAGAATGCTTCTGGTGCGTCAACTGTTGCAATTGCAGATATTCCATCTGCATCTGTCAGAATGGCAATAGCGTTTGTTGCAATGCTACCGATTTTATGCCTGTATCCGTTTTTACAGAGATATTTTACCAAAGGTATCGCGCTTGGTGCCGTAAAAGGCTGAAGATGTTTTGAAGGAAAGGTGGATTATTTTCCTGTAAATATTTAGTGTTTTCAGCAAAGATTTTTTCTGATAAGATGGGGAATAGAAAGTATTGGGGAAAAACGGTCGGAACGATCATTGCATCGCTTGAGAGATGTTGTTCTCAGAAAGAAAGGATAAAACATGAACGATTATAAATTGGATTTAGAGAAATATGCAACACTGGCGAGACAGGCAGCCGCAGAGGGATGTGTACTTCTGGAGAATGAGAAGCAGGCACTTCCTTTGAGAGAGGGAGAGAGTGTGGCTGTTTTTGGCCGCATGGCATTTCATTATTATAAAAGCGGACTTGGTTCCGGCGGTCTGGTGAATACGAGATATGTAGTGGGAATTCTGGATGCGCTGAAGGAGTGTAAAGAGATTCAACTGGATAAGAAACTGTTGGGTATTTATGCAGACTGGATTAAAGAGAATCCTTATGATGAAGGTCAGGGATGGGGTCGTGTTCCGTGGTCTCAGAAAGAGATGGAAGTTACAGAGGAAATGCTGGACTGCGCACGTAGCAACGATGTTTCGCTTATTATTATAGGAAGAACTGCAGGTGAAGATCAGGATAATAATACGAATCCGGGAAGCTATTGTCTGACGGAGACGGAGGAGGATTGATCTGCCGGGTCTGTGAGGTGAGTAAGTGCACAGTTGTGGTGCTGAATGTTGGAAATATTATTGATATGAGTTGGGTGGAGAAATATCATCCTCAGGCTGTGCTGTATGCATGGCAGGGTGGTCAGGAAGGTGGCAATGGTGTGGCTGATGTGCTGACCGGTAAGTGTGTGCATGTGGGAAGCTGACAGATACCATTGCTGAGAGGATTGAGTATTATCCGTCTACGGAGAATTTTGGTGATCCATATAAGAATTATTATAAGGAAGATATTTATGTGGGTTATCGTTATTTTGAGACATTTGCGAAGGATAAGGTGCTGTATCCGTTTGGATATGGTTTGTCCTATACGAATTTTGGGACAAAGGCGGAAGATTTTTAAGAATACTGAGGATGAACTCACAGTGGCTGCGACGGTTACCAATATCGGTGATGTGAGGGGCAAAGAGGTTGTACAGGTTTATGTAAAAGCACCGCAGGGTAAACTTGGAAATCCGGCAAGAAAGCTGATCGGATTTGCAAAAACCCGGGAACTGGCACCGGGTGAAAAAGAAGAACTTGTTATCATCATTCCCAAATATGATATGGCCTCTTATGATGACAGTGGAGTGACAGGACACAAATCCTGTTATGTTCTGGAAGAGGGAACTTATGAAATTTTTGCAGGCAGTGATGTAAGAAGTGCGAAATCAGCAGGAATTTACAAAGAAGAATTACGTGTAATAGAACAGTTACAGGAGCATATGCACCGATTGAGAAATTCCGGAGAATGAAAGCCGTTCTGAGAGCGGATGGAACTTATCAGGCAGTAACAGAAGAGGTTCCTGTCCGCACAGCAGATCCACATAAACGCAGAGAGGAAAGAATGCCGAAGACTCTGGAGTATACGGGAGATAAAGGCTATAAGCTGGCAGATGCACTGGATAAAAAAGTTTCTATGGATGAGTTTGTGGCACAGATCAGTGAGGCGGATCTGATTGCCATGTTCCGCGGTGAAGGAATGTGCAGTCCAAAGGTCACTGCTGGAACTGCAGCTGCATTTGGCGGTGTGACAGAGTCTTTGAAGGCTCTTGGAATCCCGGTGGGATGCTGCGCGGATGGGCCGTCAGGGATTCGTATGGATTGCGGTACGAAGGCGTTTTCTCTGCCAAATGGAACTTTGCTGGGCTGTACTTTTAATACGGAGCTTGTGGGTGAGCTGTATGAAATGACAGGGAGGGAACTTCGACTAAATAAGATTGATTCCCTGCTGGGACCAGGTATGAATATTCACAGGAATCCACTGAATGGTCGAAATTTTGAATATATTTCTGAGGATCCGCTTCTCACAGGAAGAATTTGTGCGGCTCAGGTGAAGGCAATGGCTAAATCCGGAATTGGAAGTACGATTAAGCATTTCTGTGGAAATAATCAGGAAGTGGGACGAAGTACTTCTGATTCTGTTATGTCTGAGAGATGTCTGAGAGAAATCTATCTGAAGGGATTTGAGATTGCAGTAAAGGGAGGGGGGTGCACGTTCTGTAATGACTACTTATGGAAGTGTAAATGGGCTCTGGACTGCAGGTAGCTATGATCTGTGTACAACCATTCTGAGAAAGAGTGGGGATTTCAGGGTATTGTCATGACTGACTGGTGGGCGAAGTCCAATTATGAGGGTCATCAGGCAGAGGTAACTGCGAAAGCTCCTATGGTAGCTGCCCAGAATGATATTTATATGGTAGTGAGTGATGCGAAGTCCAATCCGGAGAATGACGATGTGGAGGAAATGCTTCATGCAGGAAAAATTACTGTGGGAGAATTGCAGAGGAATGCAGCAATATCCTGGGATTTCTGTTAAAAAGTCCTTCTGTTTTATTGTTGACAGACAGAATATGTAAAGAAGAGCTGGAGGCTATGAATACAAAGGAAGAGGACGATGTGGATGCCGGAAGTCTGGTAAGTATTGAAAGTGATTCGGTGACACAGAAAATTGTAATTGACGGTGCATTATTACATCCTGCAAAGGGAAAGGCAGATGTGATTGCTGTGACTAACGAGTTCATGGGTGATTTCACAATGAAGTTTACTTTGAAATCTGATCTTGGTGAGCTGGCTCAGCTTCCGGTTTCTGTATTTTTGGATAATATTCATAAGATGACTGTTTCAGTACAGGGAACCAATGGAAAATGGGTAGAAGAAAGCCGCATCCTGAATATGGGATTTGGTCATAATCACTATATCAAATTTTATTATGGTGCGGATAATCTTGAAATTAAAGAAATTGTGCTGACTCCGAATAGGTAAGACCAATTTTAGAAACGCTTGCAAAACTATATCCTTTATGGCATAATTATGAAAATACTCAGAACCTGCGAAAGATGAGTGATAATTGCTTTATAAAAGTGGTTATCTGTGGACTTTTTTAATGCGGAGCGGGCTGTTCAGAGGAAAAGTGTTACTGATGATTAGAACAGTGTTAAGAGTGATGAGGAAAAGATAATATGTCAGGTTTTACAAAGGAAATTATTGCAAAGACTTTTACAGAATTGCTGGATGAAAAGCCCATGTCTAAGATTACGGTGAAGGATATCGTGGAACGATGTGGTGTAAACAGAAATACTTTTTATTATCATTTTAAGGATATTCCAGATGTAGTGGAGTTTATTTTGAAAAAGAAGTGGGATGAGATTCTGGAACACCCACAGGACAGAGCCTCTATTCTGGAATGTATGGAAGAATGGCAGATCTGGTGAGAAATAACAGAAAGGTTATGTTTAATGTTTACAGATCAGTGAAAAAAGATACGTTCCTTTTTTATATGAATGAGATTTCCAACTATATTATTATGGAATATTTTCGGAAAAATGCAGATCAGTTTGATCTTGATGAGGGAGAAATCCGGATTCTGATTCAATATTATAAGTGTCTGTTTATGGGATTTCTGATGGAGTGGCTGGATAATAATCTGAAATCTGATTTTGGAGAAGAAATGCGTCAGGCTTCCCGGCTTTTTGAAAAGCACCCGGAGCTACATGCGGTATTGAACAGATCAGAATAGAGTGAAAATACCTGTTGTTCCTGATATTTATTATAGCAATTCTCTTAAATGTATTATCTGAGAGAAGCGTTATAGGTAATTCCTTTAATTTTCATATTATACAAAATTAAGCTTATGTCTGTTTTTTGGACATGGGCTTTTTTTTGTCTATTTATTGTTAAAAAAATCACAGCTATAATAGCAGCCATAAAGAGATGAAAACAAGAGCCTGACAGTCACAGGTTCGGGTATATTTCAGAAGGGAGGAGCAATAGGATGGATGCACTGAAGCAGTTAAAATTAGCCAAGAATGGTTATATTATTATGTCTGTATTATTTATGGTTCTGGGTGCCTGTCTGATTATCTGGCCGGATTGTTCGATGGCAGTTTTCTGTACAGCAGTAGGGATTATGCTTATTGTATACGGATTGATAAAGATTCTGGGATATTTTTCCAGAGATATCTATTGTCTGGCATTTCAGTTTGATCTTGCCTTTGGAGTGCTGCTGGCAGCAGTAGGAATTATTATTATAGTACGCAGGAACGTAGTGGTGAATCTGATCTTTGGAATCTTTGGACTTCTGATCCTTGCGGATGCATTATTTAAAATTCAGATGTCGATAGATGCAAAGAAATTCGGGCTGAATCTCTGGTGGAGGATTCTCCTGGTAGCGATTCTGACCGGTGTTCTGGGATTTTTACTTTTGATAAGCCGTTTGAGGCAGCAGAGATCATGATGATCCTGGTTGGTGTTTCGGTTCTGTTTGAGGGAATTCTGAATCTTTGTGTGGCGATTTACACTGTAAAAATTATCAAAAACCAGAAACAGGATATCATAGATATGGATGAATATTGATAAAATAATAAAAATATACCTGATACACAGGTGTTTATATATATATCACATCACAACAAGGAGGAGCAATCACATGAAATTAATGGACAAAGCAAAACAGGCTGCACTTGCAGCAGCAGTTAAGACAGGTCTGGGTTATCTGGAGAAGGACCCGGAAGTAAATATACCGAAACTGATGGAACTTGTAGATAAATTTGTACCGGATGGTTGGTATGAGTCACAGAGAAATGCAATCCGTAATGCAATCCAGAATAAGGACAGCAACTGGTATAAACTGATCCTGAGGATTTATGAGCTGGATCCAGGAGTACGTGAAGCATTCTTTACAAACTTTATTATCAATGCCAGCTTAAAGGGAAGTGCACTTCAGGAAGAAACAGCAGAAGAGAACAACTGTAATGTTCCATGGGCAATCCTTCTTGATCCTACAAGTGCCTGTAATCTGCACTGTACAGGATGCTGGGCAGCAGAGTATGGTCACAAATTGAATCTTGATTTTGACACCATCTGTTCTATTGTAGAG
>ENA-OQIM01000862-OQIM01000862.1-human-gut-metagenome-genome-assembly--contig:-NODE-862-length-11205-cov-2.310796_pt1 | contig 11205 bp, 12 predicted proteins | sample MGYA00242579_ERZ504744 | MGnify/ENA primary metagenome ERZ504744 (study PRJEB26092, sample SAMD00036441) | human gut metagenome | host: Homo sapiens | study: EMG produced TPA metagenomics assembly of...
GGCGCCAAAAGATACTGCTTATCTGGTGCAGTTCGCAAAGACCTTCTATGAGACGACACTGGTGCGGACAGAGCATGGATTTTCTCTGGAAGAAAATAAAAAGTTTAAGATAGAAAAAGCGGCCGGCGGGACTTTTGAAAAAGCCTCTGCCGGCCGCTTTTTGTGTACTTGCAAGTGTGTTTTAAGGATCAGATTATTCTGTCCGGAGTGCCGTAACCGGATCGCTTTTTGCCGCTTTCTTCGACGGAATCAGACCGCCGATCAGGGTCAGAACGACGCTGAGTGCAATCAGAACAAGCGCCGGGACGAGCGGAAGAGAAGCACTGACCTTCGTCGTATCCGCCAGATGGTGGATCAGAAGGTTGCCCGGAATCATCAGAAGCAGCGAGAGCCCGATGCCGATCAGTCCTGCACAGAGTCCGATGATGAAGGTTTCGGCATTGAAGACCTGCGAAATATTGCGTTTCGAAGCACCGATCGCGCGCAGGATACCGATCTCTTTCTTACGTTCCAGAACACTGATATAGGTGATGACGCCGATCATAATCGAGGAAACCACAAGGGAAATGCCGACAAAAGCGATCAGCACGTAGCTGATGATGTTGACGATATCCGTGACGGAGGACATCAGAGTGCCGACCACATCGGTGTACGAGATTACCTGCTCGTTTTTGCCTTCTTTTTCCATCGTGTCATTGTAACCGTCGAGGATGGAGACAACGTGTTCCTTGCTCTCAAAGTTTTTCGGGTAAATGCTGATCGAAGAAGGTTCGTCAAAATCAGCGTAGCCCAGTTTCTGCAGATTGCCCTCATAGGTGGAAGAGCCGGAAGAACTAAGAGAAGCGAAGAGCTCCTTCATATCATCCTCAGTCATATTCATCTGGAAGGCACTTGCAAAGGCATCGGTGTCAATCTTCATGCATCGCCCATCGAATCCTGCAGAGAATTACCGACCTGCGTCATGGCGCGCTCCATCTCGGACTGAATTGCAGAGGCCATCTGCGTCATCATCTGTTCCATCGCGGAAGTGATCTGTGTCTGCAGAACCGAGGCGACAGAAGCGGAGTAGCTTCCCATAACGCCTGCCATGTAGTTTGTGAGCGCAGAAGAAACCTGGGACTGCAGTCCGTTGAGATCGACGATTTTTGTGATACCGCTGTTCAGCCGCTGCTGGCCGTCCGCCGTGTTCAGATAGGCGATAAAGTGCTGGCCCATCTCCGTCGGATCCGGCAGGCCGTTCTCCTTCACGTAAGCGAGATAACCGTTGGAAAGCTCCGTCGCAAGCGCAGTGAGCTGGTCGGATGTAATTTCGATATTGCCGTTGTTCTGCATCACCTCGGAAATCCAGTCGTTGATGATCTGAACAGCTTCTTCGGTCTGCAGATACTCCGCAAGATAAGCATCAAACTGTTCCGGATCGGTGTAGCCCATCTTGATCAGGTATGCCTGATACCCTTTGAAGATCCGCTGAATGAGTTCCTGGATCTGTTCCTGTGTAATGGAAACACCGCCGCCTGCAATGATGGTCTGGATGTGGCGCCGCAGGATTTCCTGTGCTTCCGTGGAATTGATGTAGGAGACGAAATCCTCCTGTAAATGGGAATAATCCGCCTCCGGGTGCTCCGAGGCGTAGCCCTGATAGCCCTCCATGAGGCTGGAAGCCAGTTCCTGCATGCCGTCTTCACTGACATTGAGAGTAAGCCCGGATAAAATCTGGCCAAGATCAAGCTGCGGCAGTCCGTCGAAATTAAGAGAGATCTGACTGAGGTCAATCGCACCCGCGAGATCCATGCTGCTTCCGGCGTCCGCAAAGGCGCTGGAAAAATCAAGGTTCATGGAATCACCGGAAAAAGCACCGGAGAGTGCGGAATCGTTGAACTGGAAAGCGTTCTGCAGCTTGTCCTCATCGACAGTGATAAAGGAATCCATATCAAGACCGCTGTTCTGATCCACGGTGCCGAATTCCTGATTCGTAAAGATATCGATGGAGGAGTCCGCCATCTGCTGTTTCACAATCTCGGATTTCTTTGCTTCCTCCACAACGTGGCGGGTCAGCGATGCCGGGTAATTGATGCCGGCGGTCAGGGCAGAGGCGGCAGAGTCAGGGGACGGCTGGACAATACCGGTGATTGTGAGCTTTTCGCCGTTGGCAACGAGCTTTTTCATATAGTCTTTGTTGTCGCTTTTATCTTTCCAGACTGATACTGACTGTCGTATTCGTAGCAGTCGGCGCTGTTCACAAGACGGAACGTGGTGCCGAGGATATCATCGTAGGAATACGTGCCGATGGAGGAAGGGGTCTCGACGGTTTCTTCATTTAAAAACTGGCGGACCATCTCATCCAGCTCGAGTGCATCGCGGAGCCCCAGGGTGTAGAGCAGAAAATCACTCATTCCGCCGTCGGAAGTGAGGACAAGCACACATTCGTTATAGTTTCCGGCCAGTGTCCGGCTTTTAAGTCGTACTGGTTCTCATACAGGGAAGCGGTGTCCGGCATCTCGTAAAAGACGTTGGTGCTCATCATGGATGACATGATGCTGTTGGAGCTTGCGCCAAGGCCGAGCGAGCGGAACGACTGGTCCGGGTGCACCTGGCGGATGGAATCGCCGTATTCGCGGTAGATCTGCGGCGTGACGGAGTAGGAATATTCGATGGCATTTGTGTAGTCGGAAATGCGTCCGCACCGCCGTCAAGGTACTTTTTCAGGGAAGCGAGATCGTTGGAGTTCATGGTGGAGAACATGTTGGTCACGACTTCCTGGACTTTGATTTCATTCTTTTTGCCGGAATCTTTTGAGTCTTTGCCGGCATTCTGTGAGCCGACCATCATCGAAGTGAGGTCAAAGCCGGTGCTCTGGATCTGAAGCGGATATTCGGAGAGAGTTTCCTCCTCCATATTCTGAATATACTCGTTGACACCAGAGGAGAGTGCCAGAATCAGTGCAATGCCGATGATGCCGATCGAGCCGGCAAACGAGGTGAGCAAGGTCCGCGCTTTCTTGGTGCGCAGGTTATTAAAACTTAAGGAGAGCGCCGTCAGAAAGGACATCGACGATTTGCCCATGTTTTTGTGTTTGGGAGGAAGCAGGGTTTCGGAATCCGGCTCAAACGGGTTCGTGTCGGAGCAGATCACACCGTCGCGCAGGGTGACGATCCGGTTGGCGTAAAGCTCGGCGAGCTCCGGATTGTGTGTGACCATGACGACAAGGCGTTCTTTGGCAACTTCCTGCAGCAGGTCCATGACCTGAATACTGGTGTCGGAATCGAGCGCGCCGGTCGGCTCATCGGCAAGCAGAATTTCCGGGTCATTGACAAGAGCGCGGGCGATGGCGACACGCTGCATCTGACCGCCGGACATCTGGCTCGGCCGTTTGTGGAGCTGTTTTCCAAGACCGACCTTTTCAAGTGCCGCGATTGCTTTTTTGCGCCGCACCTCTTTGGAAACACCGGAAATGGTAAGCGCCAGCTCTACGTTTGCAAGGACGGTCTGGTGCGGGATCAGGTTGTAGCTCTGGAAGACAAAGCCGATCGTGTGGTTCCGGTAGGAATCCCAGTCGCGGTCCTTATACTTTTTCGTGGAAATGCCGTTGATGATCAGATCGCCGCTGTCGTAGCGGTCGAGGCCGCCGATGATATTCAGAAGCGTCGTCTTTCCGGAACCGCTCGGCCCTAAAATAGCGACAAACTCGTTGTCGCGCAAATTTAAGGACACATCGTCGAGCGCTTTCTGTACCAGCGTCCCGGTCCGGTATTCTTTTTTGATATGCTGAATCTGTAGCATGAAAGGGTAACTCCTTCTGTGATTAATATGTGAACAGTTGTCCTTTATTCTACAACGAAATACGGGAAAAAGTCCCGGGCTTTAGAAAAATTTAAGAAAAGTTTATCGACAGAAAAAAAAAGTTCCGCCTCTGTTTCGGAAAAACAAAAAACGGAACTTTCTTTATCTGTGATACTTATGATGCCGGAAAAGTCAGACTTCCATCAGAAGACCTTTCATATAAGCCTTTAAGATTTTCTTTTTTTCCAGCGAAAGATTATTGTAAAGCGTAATGATTTCCTGCTGTCCTTCGGTAAGCTGCAGGGCATCCGGCTCGTCGAGAAAGAAATCGGCAAGTGTGATGCCGAAAGCGTCGCAGAGCTTCTGCAGGGTAGGGATGGTTGGAATATTGGTGCGGTTTACCATATTATTTAAGGTAGAATAGGGAATGTCCGCCTCTTTTGCAAGACGGTAATAAGTCCAGGAGCGCTCGCGGCATAAATCCTGAATGTGCTGTATCACATCTTTATCTCTCATAAAAAGATACCTCGTATTCCTATGTAATGTAGCGGCATGAAAATTGCTACTCACATATATTATACGTCTGTAAAAGAATAGAAACAGATCTTAAAGAGAGATGCAGAAAAGCTGTACAAATAAGAAATAATGGGAATTTGAGAGAAAAAGAGAGAAAAACCCGGCAGGAAAATAAGGTTTCCCGCCGGGTTCTGCAATCGTTTCAAAGTCTGTGATTCTTACTCTTCGGTGGAATTTTCTTCCATCTCGTTGAACTGCTCGGTATCCATCAGCTCGTCGAATGCGTCTGCTGCAATTTCGTACTCTTCATCGGAATCGATGTTGTCGAGGTTCGGCTGGCCGTTCTCTTCATAGTAACGATACAGATAAACTTCGCCGTCTTCGTTCTCACCGTTTTCATCGAGCGGCAGAAGAGCGATGTACTCTTTCTGGTTCGGAGCCGGGAAAATGGTCAGTACGGCACATTTTACTTCGGTATCGTCGTCCAGTGTCAGGGTAACAGTCGGCTGATCCAGATCCTGGCAGTCGCTGCCGCAGCTTGTGCAGTCTCCGCTGCAGGATGCGCTGTTGAATAATTCTTCACTCATTTGTATTACCTTCCTTTTTCGTGTTCAAGTCTTATCAGGTTCTTGTCTGCCATTCTAACAGATAATAAAAAAAAACACAATGCTGTGCCGGGAAAGAAGAAAAAATGCGGCTGATACAGGAAAATACGGAAAAGATACAACAAATAAGAAAGAAAAAATGAAAATTTAGTCGTATTTTCTCTTGACTGTTTTCAGGTACAGCCTTATACTATCACTATTGAATCTAAATATACAGGCAGCTGAACAAACTTATCCTCAACTGCCGGGGAGGCAAAAAATGGATATCAGATTTGAAAAAAGAGAGCATTTACAGGAAAAACCGGATCAGAAAAACCTTGGATTCGGAAAACACTTTACAGACTATATGTTTGTCATGGACTGGGATAAAGAGCAGGGATGGCATGACGCAGCAATCGTACCGTACGGCGGAATCCCGATGGATCCGGCAACCATGGTACTTCACTATGCACAGGAAACTTTCGAGGGTATGAAAGCATACAGAACAGCAGAAGGAAAAATCCAGCTGTTCCGTCCGGAAATGAACGCACGCCGTATGATCAAATCCAACGAAAGACTCTGCATGCCGGGTGTACCGGAGGAGATGTTTGTAGAAGCTGTCAAAGCACTGGTTAAAGCACAGGAAGACTGGGTACCGTCTGAGCCAGGTACATCTCTTTACATCCGTCCGTTCATGTTCGCTACTGAGGCAAGCCTTGGCGTACATATGGCAAAATCCTACAAATTCGTTATCATCACCACTCCGGTTGGAGCATACTATGCAGAGGGCATCAACCGGTTAAGATCCTGGTTGAGGATGAATATGTCCGTGCAGTCAAAGGCGGCACAGGCTTCACAAAATGCGGCGGTAACTATGCAAGCTCCATCGCAGGCCAGGTAAAAGCAGAGAAGATGGGATGCACCCAGGTTCTGTGGCTGGACGGCGTACATCGTAAATATGTAGAGGAAGTTGGAACCATGAACATCATGTTCAAGATTGCCGGCGAAATCTACACCGCACCGCTGGAAGGAACTGTTCTTCCGGGCGTAACCCGTGATTCCCTGATCCATATCTTAAGAGACTGGGGATATAAAGTAAACGAAACACATCTGTCGGTTGACGATCTGATGAAAGCAGGTCATGACGGCACACTGGAAGAAGCATTTGGTACTGGTACAGCAGCAGTTGTATCTCCGGTTGGTGAATTTGTATACAAGGACGATTCTGTTGTTGTAAATGACTTCAAGATCGGTGAGTTGACCCAGAAACTGTACGATACCCTGACCGGTATCCAGTGGGGTAAACTGGAAGATAAATATGGCTGGACTACTCCGGTAGAATAAACCATATAAAACAGAAAAATGCAGATAAGGGGGTCCTTCCCGCACAGCGGTGCGGGGAGGATTCTTTCGCTTCAGAAAAAGATTCAGAAATCGTTTGAAAGGAAACAAAGCAGAATGGATCAGAATCGAATGCCTCTTGTGGAGGCGTTACAACAGTTCCGGGAGGAAGCACCGGCCTATTTCCGTATTCCGGGACACCGGTTTGAGCGCGGGCTGGATGAGACGTTAAACGGAGTGTCGCTTGCGGCGTATGACCTCTCGGAGGCAGAAGGGCTTGACGATCTGCATCACGCGGAGGGCGTGATTGCAGAGGCGCAGAAACTGGCGGCGGAAACGTGGAAGGCAAAAAAACTTTTTTTCTTGTCAACGGCACAACATGCGGCAACGAGGCGATGGTGCTTTCGTCTGTGAAAGAGGGCGAAAAAATCATTGTTCCGCGAAACGTGCACAAATCGGTGCTGATGGGCCTGATTTTAAGCGGAGCCACACCGGTTTATGTGATGCCGGAGTACAGCACGAAATGGCAGATGTGGGGCGCGTAACGCCGGAGACGATCGAAAAAGCCTTCGCGGAAACGCCGGATGCGAAAGCCGTACTTCTGGTCAGCCCGACGTACTACGGTCTTTGCAGTGATCTGCAGGCGATCGCAGAAATCTGTCACTGCCACAACGCAGCGCTTCTTGTCGATGAAGCACATGGATCGCACCTCTATTTTTCCGAACAGCTTCCTCTCGGCGCACTGGAAAGTGGTGCGGATGCCTGCGCGCAGAGTATCCACAAAACGGCGGGTTCCTTTACACAGAGCTCCTTCTTATCACTCGGTTCTGGCCGTCTCGATGAGGCAAGAGTGGCCGCCAATCTGCAGATGGTACAGAGTACATCGCCGTCCTACCTTCTGATGGCATCCCTCGATGCGGCGCGGCGCGGGATGGCGCTGCACGGAAAAGAGCGAATGGAACGCGCGCTGGAACTCGGCCAGAGGGCGCGGCAGGAGCTTGCAAAGATCAAAGGAATCGAAGTTCTTGGGACCGAGATGGAAGGAACGTGCGGCGTATGGAAGATCGACCTGACGCGTCTTGTATTCTCGGCAAGAGAACTTGGTATTTCCGGCTACGATCTGCAGGTGCGTCTGTACGAGGAATACCGCGTCAGTACAGAGCTTGCCGACGAGGAGAACGTGGTCTGCGTTATTACCTGGGCAAACAGCGAGGAAGATATCACACGGCTGATCGATGCGCTGGCAGGAATTTCGGCAGCAGAGAGCGGGAAAACGACGGGGCGGACGAAGTTTACAGAAAAGCAGTGGCTGTTCCGCAGCCTGCCGGAGATGGTAAAGACACCGCGCGAGGCATATTTTGCGGAGAAGGAAGCCGTTCCGTTTGCAGAAGCGGAAGGACGAATTGCAGCCGAGATGGCAGCCCCATATCCGCCGGGAATCCCGCTCATCTGCCCGGGCGAGCGGTACAGCAGAGAAATGTTGGAACTGATGCGCCAGTATAAAGCAGACGGCTGCGAATTTCACGGACCGTCGGATGCGTCGCTGGAAGTGCTGTATGTTCTGAAAGAGGAATAAAAGAAAACGGAAGTCGGTTCCCAGCGTTTTGCAACAGAAACCGCAGAGAACAGACTGTCAGGAAAAGGAGATGAATTGCGTATGAAAAAAATGATATCCTGGAACGTAAATGGACTGAGAGCCTGCATGAAAAAAGGTTTTCAGGAATACTTTGAGGCGGCAGATGCCGATATTTTCTGCCTGCAGGAGACAAAGCTGCAGGAAGGACAGATTGACCTTGAGCTGCCCGGCTATCATCAGTATTGGAATTATGCGGAAAAGAAAGGATATTCCGGCACGGCCCTGTTTACCAAAGAGGAGCCGATTTCTGTTCGCTATGGTATCGGAATCGAAGAACATGATATGGAAGGCCGTGTGATCACGGCAGAGTTTCCGGAATACTTTGTTGTAACCGTCTACACACCGAATTCGCAGGATGAATTAAAACGCCTTGCCTACCGGATGGAGTGGGAGGATGCGTTTCTTTCTTACTTAAAAGGACTGGAGCAGGAAAAACCGGTGATTTTCTGCGGAGATCTGAACGTCGCAGCGACCGAGATGGATATCAAAAATGCAAAGGCAAATGAGAAAAACGCCGGCTTTACGAAAGAGGAGCGCGAAAAATTTGCTGTGATCAAAGAAAAAGGCTTTGTTGATTCCTTCCGTATGCTGTATCCGGACACCGTGACGTATTCCTGGTGGTCATACCGCTTCCAGGCACGCCAGCGGAATGCAGGATGGCGGCTTGATTACTTTATGGTATCAGAGTCCTTAAAAGATGCAGTTGCAGATGCCAAAATCCATACCGAAATTCTCGGTTCCGACCATTGCCCGGTGGAACTGGATTTAGAGGTATAACAATTGGTAACATTGGTCAATTTGACAATTTTATTCAAATGATTTACATTAATAGTATGACAATTGCAACAAATTATAAAAAATAAGGGCGGGAATTATGATACAGACAAAAACAGAGGAAAATATCGAATTTTACCGGGAAATCCGGAGAAAATGGGCGCATCGGCGACGAAAGACGGATACAATTTTGCCGTAGAAGTATCAGATGGAAAAAAGCAGAGCTTCTGCTGTACCGGAAAGGTCACCAGAAACCGTTTCTTACCGTGCCGCTTCCGGAAGAGGAGCGCACTGGCGTGATCAGTTCCGTGGAAATCACAGGCCTGACGGTAGGAAAGTTTTCGTATGCCTACCGGATGGATGAAGTTTTCTGCTTGGATCCGTATGCCGGAGCAGTAGAAGGAAGAGAAACCTTCGGTGCACCGATGGAAAAAGAAGAGGGCGCCTGCTGCTGCCTTCTCCCGGAGTACCCGGTAATGCGCACCACCTCACTGCACCGGCCGTATGAGGAGACGATTCTGTATAAGCTCCATGTGCGCGGCTTCACCAAAGACGGAAGCTCCCGTGTAAAGAACAAGGAACGTTCCGCGGCGTGATCGAAAAAAATTCCATACTTAAAAGAACTCGGTATCAATGCAGTAGACTGATGCGTCCTACGAGTTTTTGAGTGGACCTCCCTTACGGAGCCGGCCTATGTATATCCGCGCCGGCGGAAGAGAAGCGCGTGAATTATTGGGGATACGCACAAAGGCCCTGTATTTTGCTCCGAAAGCTTCGTATGCTGCATCCGCAGATGCCGTCGCAGAGTTCGCAGAAATGGTCGATGCCCTGCATGAGAATGGTATCGAATGCCTGATGGAATTCTGTTTTGCCCCGGGAACGCCTTCTGGTTTTGTCCTGCAGGTTCTGCACCACTGGCAGCTCTGCTATCAGATCGACGGTTTCCATCTGGTCGGCGATGCATCGCTGGCAGAAGAAGCGTCCAAAGATGCACTCCTTCGGAAGACGAAACTGATTTTCCTCGGTTTTGACGGCGCACGGATCTATCAGGGAAAACGCCCGTGGTTCCGGAATTTAGGGGAACACAATCAGGGCTACCAGTACCATATCCGCCGCTTCTTAAAAGGCGATGAGGGCAGCCTTTCCGACTTCACCTATTATCTGAGAAGAAGCCCGGAGACACACGGTGTGATTAATTATCTTGCGGATCACGACGGTTTTACCCTGTATGACAGCGTTTCCTACGAACAGAAACACAATCTGGACAACGGCGAAGACAATATGGATGGTTCCAACGAAAACCTGACCTGGAACTGCGGCGCAGAAGGCGTGACCCGGAAACCGGCTGTGCGCGCGCTGCGTCTCCGCCAGCTGAAAAATGCCGTTCTCATGCTGATGACAAGCCAGGGAACACCGCTGATTTACGGCGGTGATGAATTCGGCAACAGCCAGAAGGGCAACAACAACGCCTGGTGCCAGGACAACAAAACCGGCTGGATCGACTGGAAAGCAGCCGCCCGGAATCCGGAGTTTGCCGCCTTTGTAAAAGCAGCAATCGCCTTCCGGAAAGCGCATCCGGCGCTGCACGGCGAACGCGAGCCGCGCCTCATCGACTACAAATCCTACGGCTGCCCGGATATGTCCTTCCACAGCCAGAGAGCCTGGTTCTCCCAGATGGAAAACACATGCCGTTTTATCGGCGTCATGTACTGCGGAAGCTATTTCCAGGATAAAGACGGCAACAAGGACGACGACCTCTATATTGCCTACAACATGCACTGGAATCCGCATGAGCTGGCACTGCCGTCCCTCCCGGAGCAGAAGGTCTGGTATCTGACGGCCGACACCAACACACCGGAAGTCTTCCTGACAGAAGAAAATCAGAAAAAAAGTCAGCGCAAAAACGGTCATCGTGCCGCCGCGCAGTATCATAATTTTAACAGGAAAGCAGGAGAAGGGGCAGAATGATGAAAGCATGGCAGCACTTTAAAACCATTACCACACACAAAATGTGGGTCATGCGGTACTGCTTCAAAATAGGACTGTACTGGCAGGGACTGACCCACGACCTCTCGAAATATTCGCCGACGGAATTTCTGGTCGGCATGAAATACTACCAGGGCGACCGGAGTCCCAATAACGCCGAGCGCGAAGACACCGGCATGTCAAAATCCTGGATGCACCATAAAGGGCGCAACAAACATCATTTTGAATACTGGATTGATTACGGTATCAATTGTGGCACCATCATCAAAGGCGTCCCAATGCCGCGTCGCTACGTTGCCGAGATGATTATGGACCGCATCAGCGCGTCCCGCGTCTACCTCGGAGACGCTTATACCGATCAGGCGCCGTACCAGTATCTCAAAAAAGGAATCGGCCACCTCTGGTTCGTCCATCCCGAGACACTTTCGCAGCTCGAATTTCTGCTGCGCATGCTCTCGGAACGCGGCGAAGATGATACCCTCTATTACATCCGCTACCACTTCCTAAAAGGTGACCCCGTCCCGCGAATGCACTGTCCTCAAGAATGCACCGTCTACGAAGAGGCCATCCGCAAGAAAGTGTCCCCCG
>ENA-OQIM01000863-OQIM01000863.1-human-gut-metagenome-genome-assembly--contig:-NODE-863-length-11199-cov-5.501987_pt1 | contig 11199 bp, 9 predicted proteins | sample MGYA00242579_ERZ504744 | MGnify/ENA primary metagenome ERZ504744 (study PRJEB26092, sample SAMD00036441) | human gut metagenome | host: Homo sapiens | study: EMG produced TPA metagenomics assembly of...
GGTTTATATTGATACTTTCCACGATCTCTTTTATATCGCAAATGTTGGGTGATCGTGGTCGTAAAGTTATAAAAGATCATCTTGGCCCATATCTCCTGTTGCAAAAACTCTATTTTTTTTTGAATGAAATTCCAGAAGATTGGCAGAATACTTGATCAAACGAAAAGATGTTTCTATTTTCCAGCGTATACAATAAAGTTTTTTTAGTGTTTCTGGTGGAAATTTATTTGCTGGCAGATTCGTGATCAGACATTCTTTCTGTCCATTCGGAAGTACGATCATCACAAAACGCAATGTCATTTTTACATAAGGGTGTTCTTTGTTTATAAAATAGGGTGAATTTCTTGTAGCGACCCTTTTATAAAGCTCTGGATTAGCTTTTGTCCTTTTGTTTTGTGTTTTCGTATAAATATAGGTAACTGTTTTATCAAAAGTACCATCTCTTGGAAATGGATATCCTTTGATCATACTGCCCTGTCCAAAATCTTCTCTTGCACGGATCAGGAAATAGTTTCCATCATGTTGGATCTGTGCCATCAGCAGATAACTTTCATAGCCACGGTCTGCGATAAACAGAGCTTTCTGCGGAAAATTTTTACGTTCCAACATCACAGAAAATACGAGAGTTTCACTATGTGTTCGAAAAGGTTCGATATAAGCATCACAGTATCTTTCATTGATAAGATCATAGATACAGGAAACATGAAACTGATAAGCAGGTCGGGTACAGTCTTTATTGGTACGTACGCGTGCGTATTCTTTATTTTCATTTATTCTGTCCATAGGGACCGTGACACCAGTACCATCAACAGATAAAATATGAAGATTATACAAAGTTTTATCTGGAAACGGGTCATTAAATCTGTAAAAAAGAGTTTGAAATGCAGACAATTTTAATTTTTTTTGCTGTTGAAGAAATGCAGAAGTAGTTGGAGTTTTTTCAACTTTTGGAATGTAGCGTTTTATGCAACGGCCAATGCTGCCAGCATCATAAGTAACAATCGTATTAATGGTATCTTGAAAGGATAGTTTTCTTTTTCTTGTAAAATCTTTTTCTGGATTTTTAACATACGAATCTCGATTTTTAGCCATATCATTTAATATAGTTAAATAACGTTTTTTTACTTTCTGTGCATACTTCATAATCATTCACCTCCTACCTAATACATCACTCTTTATCCTGAGTTTGTCAATATATAAAAACAGAGATAAAAGATAAATTTAAAACTTATCTTTTATCTCTGTTTTTCTTAACTTAATGACATTGCGATCCAGCTGCGATTCCATCAAAACTCCTATGGAATTCGATCGTTGCTCACATGCTATCTTTCATTTTTTCTCTAAATACCTGAAGACTTTCAATCATAAAAATAAGAAGATTCAAGCGGATGGATGTATGTTAAACATTATTGTTTTTCAATTTTTGTAGTGGTAGACAAGAAGTTATAATAAATACCAATACAGTAAAACATACACATTCACTAGTGGTTTCGATAACTGAAATTATTGAATATTATAAAATGTTATATGTCGGCGACCGTAGGAACACGCCTGCACTTAGTGAGTGGATGATCGTAAGATCATTCAGGAGCTTAGTACAGCTGCGTAGTGAGTCGAGCGAGAGCGCGTCGCAGACATATAACCATTTTTATAATATTCCACCAATAATTTCCGTCATCAAACTACAAGTTACTCCCCAAAACTAATTCCAATAGTCTTAGCATCTTTGATCATCTGGCATTCTGGATCTACATACTTTAATTTTCCAGCAACTTCTGATAATGGAACTTTCTGAGTATCTCCATCAACGATACCAACCATATAGCCATACTCTTTATTAAGAATCAATTCAGCGGCATATGCTCCAACTCTTGTAGCAAGTACACGGTCGTAAGCACAAGGAGCGCCACCACGCTGTGTATGACCAGGAACGGTAACTCTGATTTCACGATTTGTTTTTTCTTCTAATGCAGCTGCAATCTCATAAGCAACGGAAGGATATCTTCTTTCTGCAAGTTTTGCTTTATACTGTTTCTTCTTTAACTTCGCATCTTCTTTTGAAATTGCACCTTCAGCAACTGCGATAATTGAGAATTTCTTTCCAGCTGCAAAGCGGTTTTCTACAACTTCGGCTACTTTATCAATATCATAAGGAATTTCAGGCAGCAGGATTACGTCAGCTCCACCGGCAATTCCTGATTGCAGGGTAACATGTCCGACTTTATGCCCCATAACCTCGATGATAAATACACGGCTGTGAGAAGAAGCTGTTGTATGAATTCGGTCGATTGTATCAGTTGCAATATCAACGGCACTCTGGAATCCGAATGTCATTTCAGTACCCCAAAGATCATTGTCAATTGTCTTTGGAAGTGTTACAACATTTAAACCTTCTTCACGGAGCATATTTGCAGTTTTGTGAGTTCCGTTTCCGCCAAGGACTACAAGACAATCTAATTTATATTTACGATAATTATTTTTCATTGCCTTGACTTTATCAAGACCGTTTTCATCAGGAATACGCATCTTTTTGAATGGCTGTCTGGAAGTTCCAAGAATTGTACCTCCACGGTTTAAAATTCCAGAAAAATCATCTGGTGTCATACGGTCAGCAATATCGTAGATCAGACCTTTATATCCATCGCGGAAACCATAGATCTCCAGATCATTTCTCTTTACACTTAAACCTTTTATTACACCACGCATGGCAGCATTCAATGCCTGACAGTCGCCGCCACTGGTTAAAATTCCAATTCTTAACATGAATTTATCTCCCTTCTGGTTTTATATTTGTATTTAAACCATCTAACATTAGTTAACTACTATTTTAACATATAATTATATACAAAAATTATAAAATTTAGTAAATAAAACGTTAAGAAAGCGTAAAATCTGATAAAAAGATAAGATCATGATCTTTGTTTTCGTACAATCAAAATATCCGATAAAACAGATTAAGAAAATATAAAAATGTGCATTGAAAATAAATAAAAAACCAGATAATATAAATATAGAAAGTCACATATGAAATGTGGCATATTCACGACGGAGGAAGCCAGATGAAAAGTGATCGTTTTTTAATAAAAGTAGCAGAACTTTATTACCGTGATGGATTATCGCAACAAGAGATTGCGAAAAAATTACATACATCAAGAACCAGTATTTCCAGAGCATTGATTCAGGCGAGAAATGAAGGGTATGTTCAGATCAGGATTCAATATCCCGAACAAAGTGATCTTGCATTGGAACGGAAATTAGAAGAAAAATATGGATTGACAGAAGCATTGATCGCTGTTCCGGCATATGAACAGTCATCGGATCAAGAAGTAGCGTTTCAAGCGGTAGACTATATTCTAAGAGTTTTGAAAAAAAACATGATATTTGGAATGACATGGGGAAGAGCCATGCATGAATTTGTGGAGCAGTTGGCGAAAGATGAACGTCTTAGATCTCTTTCATTTCAGAATGTAAAAGTTGTTCCATTTCTTGGAACACCGGGAGCGATACAGTCAGATTCATGGAATACAACAACATATTCCAATACACTTGCAACGAAAGTCGGAAATTTATTACACTGTGCAAGTTATAACTTGTCTGCACCAATGTATGTGGAAGGTATAAAAGAAAAAGAGTTGATCGAAAGTATTGATGAAATCGCCAAAGTTCTTCATATGGCAGAAACAGCGGACATTGCATTGATCGGAATCGGATCGATGCAGGACGATTCTTCGATTATCAAGGCAGAAATACGGACAAAGGAAGAATACAAGGAACTAGTGAGAAAAGGTGCCGTTGGAGAAATCGTTGGAAGGATTTATGACAAGAATGGCCAGACGGTTGATGAGGATCTGAAAAGAAAAATGGTTGGAATTTCATTGGATAAGATCGCAAAGATACCAGTCAGAGTCGGAATGTCTTATGGAAAAGATAAGATTGAAGCAATCAAAGGTGCGATCGCAGGTGGATTAGTGAATGTGTTGGTAACAGATGTGCCGACGGCAGAGTTATTATTAAAATAATATAGAGATAAGAATATGAAGCTGATATGCAAATAAAAGTAAGCATATCAGCTTCTTTTTTTATTGTAAAAATCTTGTAAATCAGCACTTTTTGTGTGATGGAAAAATAAAAAATTGTATTGACAAATAAAAAACGTCGAATCTATAATAAAAAAATATCAAATGACAATGTACATGGTCATGTGACCACACAACACAAACAGAAAGGAAAAGAGATAAGCTATGAAGACAAGAGCAGTCAGACTTTATGGGGAATCAGATTTAAGATTAGAAGAATTTGATATGGGAGAACTGAAAGACGATGAGATCTTAATGGAACTGATCACTGACAGTGTCTGCATGTCTACTTACAAAGAATCTATTCAGGGAGCAAAACATCAGAGAGTCAACGATGATATCAGCGAACATCCGATCATCGTAGGACATGAATTTGCAGGAATCATTCGTGAAGTTGGGGCGAAGTGGAAAGATAAATATCAAGTTGGAACAAAATATACCATGCAGCCAGCGATCAATATCAAAGGTTCTATGGCAGCCATCGGATATTCTTATGAATACTGCGGAGGAGCAGCAACCTTTATCAAAGTTCCACCAATTGTAATGGAAAAAGACTGCTTATTACCTTTTGATGAAAACAGTGCATTTTTTGAGGCATCACTGGCGGAGCTATGAGCTGTATCATTGGAGCATTCCATTCTATGTACCACAGTGAACGTGGTGTTTATGAACATAAGATGGGAATTGTAGAAGGTGGAAAGAGTGCACTTCTTGCAAGCTGCGGTCCAATGGGATTAGGAGCGATCAGTTATATGTTAAATTGTGATCGTAAACCTTCTTTACTGGTGATCACAGATATTGATGAAGTAAGATTAAAAAGAGCTAGTGAATTATTTACAGAAGAATATGCCAAAGAACGAGGTGTTGAAATCCATTTTGTCAATACTGCGAAAGTCGATGACCCAGTGAAGACATTAAGAGATTTAACTGGTGGAACAGGATTTGATGATGTATCTGTATATGCACCAGTCAGACCAGTGATCGAGATGGCAGATGAGATTTTAGGATTTGACGGATGCTTAAACTTCTTCGCAGGACCAGTGGATCCAAAATTATCTGCGATGTTTAATTTCTTTGACGTACATTATAAGATGCACCATCTGGTAGGATCAAGCGGTGGGAATACCGATGATATGAAAGAATGTTTAAAACTTGCAGGAGAAGGAAGATTAGATCCAGCTGTTATGATCACGCATATCGGGGGAATTGATGCACAGATCGATACGATATTGAATCTTCCAAAGATTCCAGGAGGAAAGAAACTGATGTATCTTGGAAAGAATCTTGAACTAACAGCAATTGAAGATTTTGAAGAAAAAGGAAAAACAGATGATAGATTTAAAGAATTAGCTAAGATTACAAAAGAACATAATGGATTATGGTCCAAAGAAGCAGAAGATTATCTGTTAGCTAATTTTTAAAAATGATACAAGTGGAACTTATAAAGTAAAATTTTAGAATGAATTTTCGGGAGGATGAAACAGATGTTAGTAAACAGTAAACAGATGTTAGAAGAAGCCAAAGCAGGACATTACGCAGTCCCAGCAGCCAACATTGTAAACCTTGAGAATATCAAAGGAGTGATCGAGGCGGCAGAAGAAACAAAACACCCATTGATGGTGTGTCTGGCGGAGGTACATACACCGACATTAGGTATTGAAGAAGCAGCAGCGATCGTAAAATATTACGCAGAAAAAAGTAACCAAGATATCGCGCTTCATTATGATCATGGATTTACGATCGAGTTGGTTAAGAAAGCTATTGATGTCGGATTTACCTCTGTTATGATTGATGGATCAAGCCTTCCATTTGAAGAAAATGTGGCAAAGACAAAAGAAATTGTAGCATATGCACATGAAAGAAATGTTACGGTAGAAGCTGAAATCGGACACGTAGGAGAAGGAGACAGCTATCATGTTGAAGGAAATACAATGTTAACAACACCAGAAGAAGCAAAGAAATTTGTAGAACAGACAGGAGTTGATTCCCTTGCAGTATCTATTGGAACAGCTCATGGAGAATACAAAGGAATTCCACATCTGAATTTTGAAAGATTACAAGAAATTGCAACCGAGGTTTCTATTCCACTAGTACTTCATGGAGGATCTGGTTCTGGAGATGAAAATTTATCCAAAGCAGTAGAACTTGGAATTGCGAAAGTAAATATCTGTACAGACTTATTAAATGCAGCAAGAGATAATACAAAAGATGGATATGCCGAAAGAAGTTACTATGATAGTGTAACACTTGCAAAAGATGGATTTAAAGATTGCCTGAAACATTATTACGAAGTATTCCATACAAAATAAACAAAAAGAAATGCGAAAACATACAATTCAATATTGACGAACCGCCATTTCAAGTGTTAAGATAACTTAGTATGATAAAAGCGAAGAAAGAGACAGTACTTCTATCATGAACGCATGAGCGAGTCCGGGGCGGTGGAAGCCGGGTGTTAGTAAGATAAGAAGGAAGATCACTCCCAAGCTGCAGGCTGAAGATAGTAAGCTGTGCCGGTATCCTCCGTTAACGGGATAACATATGATAGTATGTGAAATAGGTGGTTTAGAAGCAACAGCGTTGTCCTATTTTGGACAGCGCTTTTTCTTATTTTTTCCTATTTCATTAGATTTTCTAAGAAGTAAAAGGAGAGATGAAGATGTACAAGAAAGTATCATCTGACATGAACTTTGTCGATCGAGAGAAAGAGACCGTAAAGTTCTGGAAAGAAAACGAAATTTTTGAAAAGAGTATCGAAGAAAGAAAAGACGATCCGACATATACATTCTATGACGGACCACCAACAGCCAATGGTAAACCACATATCGGACACGTTTTAACTCGTGTTATCAAAGATATGATTCCTCGTTACCAGACAATGAAAGGTCATAAGATCATTCGTAAAGCTGGATGGGATACACACGGACTTCCAGTCGAACTTGAAGTTGAGAAGATGTTAGGTCTTGATGGAAAAGAACAGATCGAAGAATACGGTATGGAACCATTCATCAAGAAATGTAAAGAAAGCGTTTGGAAATACAAAGGTATGTGGGAAGATTTCTCAGATACAGTAGGTTTCTGGGCTGATATGGAGAACCCATACATCACATACGATAATAACTTTATCGAATCTGTATGGTGGGCATTAAAACAGATCTGGGATAAAGGATTACTTTACAAAGGATTTAAGATCGTACCTTACTGCCCACGTTGTGGAACACCATTATCCGCACAGGAAGTGGCACAGGGATACAAAGATGTCAAAGAACGTTCAGCGATCGTTCGCTTTAAATTAGTAGATGAAGATGCATATTTCCTTGCATGGACAACAACACCATGGACACTTCCATCTAATATCGGTCTTTGCGTAAACCCAGAAGAAACATACGCAAAAGTAAAAGCTGCAGATGGATATGTATATTATATGGCAGAAGCACTGCTTGATACAGTTCTTGGAAGATTAGCAGACGAAGAAGCAGGAACACCTGCATATGAAGTCTTAGAAACATACAAAGGAAAAGACTTAGAATACAAAGAATACGAACCATTATATGACTGTGCAGCAAAAGTTGCAGAGAAACAGCACAAGAAAGCATTTTATGTAACATGTGATGGATATGTAACATTAACAGATGGTACAGGTATCGTTCATATCGCACCAGCATTTGGTGAAGACGATGCGAAAGTCGGACGAAAATATGAGATGCCTTTTGTACAGTTAGTAGACGAACGCGGTAATATGTCAGAAGAAACACCATTTGCCGGATTATTTGTTAAGAAAGCAGATCCAGAAGTCTTAAAAGATTTAGAGAGCCGTGGATTATTATATGATGCTCCAAAATTCGAGCATAGCTATCCACACTGCTGGCGTTGTGATACACCACTGATCTACTATGCAAGAGAATCTTGGTTCATCAAGATGACAGATGTAAAAGATCAGCTGATCGCAAACAATAATACAGTTAACTGGGTACCAAAGAGCATCGGTAAAGGACGTTTTGGAGACTGGTTAGAGAACGTACAGGATTGGGGAATCTCAAGAAACCGTTATTGGGGAACTCCATTAAATATCTGGGAATGTGAATGTGGACATCAGCATTCAATCGGTTCTATCGAAGAATTAAAGAGTATGTCTGATAACTGTCCAGACGATATTGAACTTCATCGCCCATATATCGACCAGGTAACAATTAAGTGTCCACATTGTGGAAAACCAATGCATCGTGTAGAAGAAGTAATCGACTGCTGGTTCGATTCAGGATCTATGCCTTTCGCACAGTGGCATTACCCATTTGAGAATAAAGAAATCTTCGAAGATAACTTCCCAGCAAACTTTATCTCAGAAGCTGTAGATCAGACTCGTGGATGGTTCTACTCCTTAATGGCAATTTCAACTTTATTATTTAATAAAGCACCATATAAAAACGTTGTCGTATTAGGACACGTTCAGGATGAAAACGGACAGAAGATGAGTAAGTCCAAAGGAAATGCAGTTGATCCATTCGATGCATTAGAAGAGCATGGAGCAGATGCGATCCGTTGGTATTTCTATACAAATAGTGCTCCATGGCTGCCAAACCGTTTCCATGCAAAAGCCGTTACAGAAGGACAGCGTAAATTCATGGGAACATTATGGAATACTTATGCATTCTACACATTATACGCTGAGATCGACCAGTTTGATCCTACAAAACATGAGTTAGAATATGACAAGTTATCTGTAATGGATAAATGGCTGTTATCTAAGATGAACACAATGGTCAAATCTGTGGATGATAACTTAGGAAACTACAGAATCCCAGAAGCTGCAAGAGCATTACAGGAATTTGTAGATGATATGAGTAACTGGTATGTAAGACGCTGCCGTGACCGCTTCTGGGCAAAAGGAATGGAACAGGATAAGGTAAATGCATATATGACTTTATACACAGCATTAGTTACTGTATGTAAAGCAGCAGCTCCAATGATCCCATTCATGACAGAAGAGATTTACCAGAACATCGTAAGAAGTGTTGATGCATCTGCAAAAGAAAGTATCCACTTATGCGACTTCCCTGTATACAATGCAGAACAGGTCGATGAGAAATTAGAAGCAGATATGGATCTCGTATTAAAGATCGTCGTATTAGGACGTGCATGCCGTAATGGAGCAGCGATCAAGAACCGTCAGCCAATCGGACAGATGTATGTAAAAGCAGAAGCATCTCTGCCAGATTATGACGAAGCGATCATCCTAGACGAGTTAAATGTGAAGAACATCACATTTACAGATGACGTATCAAACTTCACAACATACAACTTCAAACCACAGTTAAAGACTGTAGGACCAAAATACGGTAAATTAGTTGGAGGAATCAGAAACTACTTAGCAGCAGTTGATGGAAATGAAGCGAAAGCTCAGTTAGACTCTAAGGGAGTATTAACATTTGAAGTTGATGGAACACCAGTAGAATTAGCAGAAGAAGATTTGTTGATCGAAATGGTAAAACAGGAAGGATTCGTAACAGAAGCAGACAACGGAGTGACAGTTGTACTTGATACAAACTTATCCGAAGAACTGTTAGAAGAAGGATTCGTCCGTGAAGTAGTCAGCAAGATCCAGTCTATGAGAAAAGAAGCAGGATTCGAAGTAACAGATCATATCACATTCTCTTACAAAGGATCAGACAAAGCCGCAGACATCATCGGAAGAAACGAAGCAGCGATCGCTGGAGACGTTTTAGCAGATGAAGTGAAAGCCGGAGAAGTTGCTGGATATGAAAAAGAATGGAACATCAATGGTGAGAAAGTTACTTTAGGTGTTGAAAAAAGATAATTTCATATAATGATGAGAGTGTCAATAAGTATAAATTGCTTATTTGTGCAAGCACAAACGCAATTTATACTTTTGACACTTACATCATATAACGAAGAAAATATAAAAAGATCAGCTGTAGAAAGTTTTACAGCTGATCTTTTTGCTATTATTTATGAAATTTTCTTTGAAAGTGAAATCACAGTAAGACCATGTTCTTCCAGAAAGATATTAATATCAATGAGATTCCATTTTTCATTATTGATATGCATCATGATCGCTGCATCTCTTGGAACTTTTGCATAAAGTTCACCGAGTTGTGCGATTCGCAGAGCATGTTGCGTGGTTTTTAGATCCATATGAGCCCCAAGACACAAAGCCAGCAGATAATCTCTGGAAGGATGAGGTTTCGTTCCATTTAAGATTTCATGGGCATAGCTTTGTGATATCCCACTGTTTTTGATGATCTGCGAAATTTTCAGGTCATGCTTTGCAATATAAACAGAGAAAAAATCCTGCAGGCTTGGTAACTGCTGAAGATTCTTAAGATAATCCGAAAAATTCTCCAAAGAAGTAGATTTTAATTGTTGATTTAAATGATCAGTTAATTGATCCTGCATATGTAAATATCCTTTCTCTCTTTGTGCTTATAATAAACGATCATTGCCCCTTCTTTAAGGAAACTGCTGCAAATACCGCACAAATCAGACACCAGGCAGCCCATACATTTAAATCTGCATAACTTCCTGCCATAGTAAATCCGCAAAGTGCACCAAGTGCAAATAAAACGATTAATGCGATATTACCACCTTTTGAACCATTTCTTGTAGCAATAGAAACAATTCCACCAGCCAATAAAATGATCGCAACGATCAATCCGGCAGAACCGCCACTTTCACCATTTTCTGCTAAAGAATTTGAAATTCCAGCAGCACAAGACTGAAACATAACAAAAGCAAAAAGTACAATTGAGATGATTCCAGAAACTAATTTCCAAGTTTTCATATTTAATTCCTCCCTTCTATATGAACAATAATAAGAGTAGCAAATATTCATATAGAAATGTTTCGCTGACAGCGTAATTTTTACTGTGAGCGATAAAGAACCTACCATATGATTTCTTCGATCAGCAGCATAAAGATCATAAGAATGACCAAAATCCCCAAAGAAATCAGACACTGTAGAACAATTCGAAGTACAAAAGGGAGAGAATGACCCAGAAAAGATCTGGTTCGGATATTTTTGTAGTTAAAATTATAAAAAATAAGGCTGAGTAACATCAGAAATACAAAAAAAACGTTCATGCCATAGTTTGTAGCCCAGTTAGAG